>Ga0209204_1004193_pt1 | contig 10032 bp, 8 predicted proteins | sample AD_JPNMR2_MetaG_FD_184425 | JGI IMG/M metagenome (GOLD analysis project Ga0209204, IMG submission 184425) | Active sludge microbial communities of municipal wastewater-treating anaerobic digesters from Japan - AD_JPNMR2_MetaG (SPAdes) (version 2) | ecosystem: Engineered > Bioreactor > Anaerobic >... | reverse complement strand
CGAATAATTATATCATACATCCTCTGGGCATGCATTTTGTATGTGGTCTCTACAAATTCATTTTCTCTCGTACAATCCGACAATCTCTCCCTGAGCCAATATGTGACCTTTCATTGCCTTTTCAAGGTCAGCCTTTTTTACATTTCCCTTGATATCTAATGTTGTATCAAGTGCATAGACTTTGAAATGGTAATGGTGTACACCATGTCCCTTCGGAGGGCATGGACCATTGTATCCCACTTTACCAAAATCGTTGTATCCTTGCCTTGTACCATCTGGTAATTTATCTACTTTCTTCAAATTTTCAGCCACGACAACTTTTGTACCCTTGACTGGTATATTCCACACTACCCAGTGAACAAATGTACCAACCGGCGCATCTGGGTCATCGCATATGATTGCTAATGTCTTTGCATTTTCTGGAATACCTGTTATAACAAGCTCAGGGCTAATATCTTCTCCCTCACATGCATACTTTTTTGGTATAAACTCACCATTTTTGAAGGAACTCGTTACGTTTAAGCTATTCACCTTACTCGCCTCCTTTGTTGTGCTTGAGGAAGTTGCCGATGAAAAGAGAATCACTAATATCGTTAATGTTACGATGCTTAATATCACTACGTATGGCAAAGTTCTGGTTTTCTTGGGTTTGAGCATAGTATCACCCCCGATATTTGATGTACATAAATATTATCCAAAATCATCGAAATGCTTATTTTTATTATATCACTGGTGGTATAATTTATTATGCTAGTTCACACGAATAACGCAGTGAAAGTGAGGGAAAATGTATGTGCGAAGGAAATGCTGAAAGAAAAGCCAATAAAGTCATCGTTATCAGTGGCGGAGCAAACAACATAGGTAAAGGTGTGGCATTGAGATTTCTCAACAATGGATGGCAAGTTGGAATAATAGACCATGACAAGAAGGCGTTGGAAGACTTTCCACAAAAGGTAAATGAAAATGCATTTCTGTACGTTGGTGATGTTTCAGATGAATTTGCCGTGGCAGAGTTCTACATACTGCTGAAAGAGCGATTTGGCAGGTTAGATGCAATTGTAAACAATGCAGCTATTGGGCAGTTCAAGAGTTTTCTAGACCTGAGTGTTGGAGAATGGAAAAGGGCAATCGATGTGAATTTGACAGGTTATTTTTTAATGGCGAGATTTGGTGTTCCACTGATGTTGGAAAATCCCGGAAAAGGTGCAATAGTGAACATCTCATCGACAAGGGCGTTGATGTCAGAGCCAGGTAATGAGGCATACAGTGCTTCAAAGGCTGGAATATTGGGTCTCACGCACGCACTTGCAAATTCGTTAGGTCCAAACGTACGTGTGAATGCGATATGTCCTGGTTGGATATTGCATGAAGGTGAACAAGTCAGTGAACAAGACCATAAGCAACACCTTACAGGTAGAGCTGGCACGATAGAAGACATCGCTAGTTTGATAGAATTTTTGGTTGACGATGAAAAGAGCGGATTTATAACTGGACAGTATTTTGTCATCGATGGCGGAATGACGAAGAAAATGATTTATGTATAGTTTTGTGTGTGATAAAGCCAAATACTCGTTAGTTAGAACTGAAAAGGAGATGATGCTGTGGCCAATCTGTTTTCTAAGTTTCTCGATAAAGTCTACGAATACAAGTTTACAATAATCTCGCTACTTTTGTTGATTCTATCGTTGTTGATAATAGTAGGCAATGCAAAGATCGAAACGCGTATAGAGACTTTCTTGCCAGGATACACACCTGGAAAACCCATTTCAGAGATAGACAATCCTGCACTTCAAAATGAAATGAAGATGAGTTCCAAGTTTGGAGATTTGACAAATGTTAGTGTTATATACGAATCACCTGTATCGCTCGATACTCCAGGCGCATTGTCAGGTCTGAAGGCTCTCCAAGAAAAGATCGAGAAGATGGAAAATGTTGAAATGGTGATATCTGTATTGAACTATCCCGGCACAAGTGCACACATTGTCAATGATGCTATAGATTTTGAGAATTTACCTTCGAATCTAAAGGTATTTGTCTCCAATGATAAAAAATATGCGATGCTGTTAACCGTTTTGAATACAAATGCACAAAACGAGAGTGAAGTGCAAGCTGCCGTAAGAAAGATAACGAACAATTTGAAGAATGATCCAGTGATAGTAATATCCGAAGCTTCCGTAAACAATATGCTCTTTGATGAATTGCAACGTTCGATGTTCTTCTATCCAATTGCGATGTTCTTAGTCATATTCATCATTTTTTACTATCAGACTCGAAGTGCCAAAGCAGCACTTGTATCACTCTTCGTACCTATATTGGCCTCATTATTCACACTTGGCATACTTTCATCGCTCAATGGTGTACTAAACTTGCTCACTGCAATGATACCGTCTTTTCTCATAGTCATAGGCTCAGCATACCCATTGCACTATTACAACTCACTCTTTAGAGATGATGATGCCAAGGGGGAAATCTACAAGCCTATATTCCTTTCGATGTTGACAACTGCTATCGGCTTTGGCTCATTTGCATTTGTCGAAATTCCTGCATTCAGAGAATTTGGTATATACGTCTCCATAGGGTTACTACTTGATTTTATCTTGACTTTGACAGTTGGTGGAGAACTTCTCAAACAAGCCAGTAGGAAATCTAAAAACAAGCCAAGAGCTCTTGGCATACATTTCATAGGCAAAAAGGCCGCCTGGACGATCGTCGTGATAATAGTCGTTGCCTTGGTTTCATCACCATTTTTAATTTCGAAGATCAAAGTTGGTCTTACAAGTACGGATTACTTTTCGAAGAATTCCGATATAAATGTGGGATACAAACTATTAGAAGAAAAGTTCGAATTGCGAGATAGTATATACATAGTTTTGGAAAAACCTGTAGGTGTATTCTTACCTGGCGACAATGCAAACATAGAGAAGATAATCACTGAACTTTCAAATTCAGAATACATCACAAATGTTGACTTTCCAACGGATGTCCCAATCACATTACTTACACTTGCAGTAAGGAATCAGCCATTACTTAGAAACTACATAGCAGATGCCAAGACAATACGGCTTATGGTCAATCTCACAAAATCCGGCAGTGACCACCTTGAAGAGATTACAACATTGATAGAGGGTGTTTTGAACGACTTGCCATACAACTATTTCTTGGCAGGTATTCCGTTTATCTGGAAAGCAGTAAACGATACTATCTTGAGAAATCAGTTGCAAAGTCTCTTTGCAGCACTGATTATAGTCTTCATAACGATATGGATAGTCTTCAGGAAGATATCAGAGGCACTTAAGCTGATCAGTCCTGTTATAATTGCCACCGTTATGAATTTTGTGTACATGGCTATATTTGGCATCAAGTTGGAAATTTCAACTGCCATAACTTCGGGTATAATTATAGGACTTGCTATAGATTATTCTATACACATCGGTCATGAATACGATAGAACAAAGGATATACTTCTCACAGTAAAGAATGTAGGTCCTTCGATAAGTGGTAATGCACTTGGAATAATTGGTGGATTCATGACGATGCTCATCGGTGGGCAGCTTGTACTCTTCAAGAGAGTGGCTATTCTCGTCTCTTTAGGCATAGCTACTGCAACTCTACTTACACTAACTGTCTTGCCACTCATGTTAATGTCAGGTAAGAAATCGAAGGAGAAAATAGAGGATAACATTAATACAGAGGAGGAGTAGGTTGTGCGCAAAATAAGGTTGGGATTGTCACAAATCAATACGACAGTAGGAGATATTGATGGAAACGTACGGCAGATAGTCGGGCAGATTGAAAGGGCAGTTGAAATGGGAGTGGATGTGCTTGCCTTTCCAGAATTGACCATAACCGGATATCCGCCGGAAGACTTACTCTTCAAACCACATTTCATACAGAGAAATATCGAAGCACTCAATGAAATTGCATCGCACGTGTCGGACAATTTGATAGTCATCGTCGGATTTGTCGATGAGGAAGGTGATATATACAACGGTGCGGCCGTTCTGCACGATGGCAAGATTGTTGGAAAGTATCACAAGAATTACTTGCCAAATTACGGTGTTTTTGATGAAATGAGGTATTTCCAACATGGTGATAAGGCGCTAGTTGTATCGTTCAATGATGCAAAAATAGGTGTAACGATATGCGAAGATATCTGGTATCCTGGCGGTCCCGCAAGAACGGAAGCACTCGTTGGAGATGCCGAAATTATCATCAACATATCTGCATCACCGTATTACATAGGAAAACTGTCGTGGCGAGAACGCATGCTATCCGTTAGGGCAAACGATAATTTAGCCGCTGTTGCGTACGTTAACTCCGTCGGTGGACAAGATGAGCTTGCATTCGATGGCGCTAGCTTGGTTATAAACGAAAATGGAGAGATCGTAGCAAGGGCCAAGCAGTTTGAGGAAGATTTTTTAGTTGCCGATATTGATTTAATCAGCATAGACAAGGCAAGGCTCAGAGACCCAAGGCGACGACAAGATAAACACAATCTCGATGAGAGGGCGATAGATGAACTTGAAGTATTAGACATAGATTTCAAATATAATGAGAACAAGCCAAAAATTGCCCAGAGAATAGAAAAGGCACTACCAAAGGCTGCAGAGGTGTACCATGCGCTCGTGCTCAACACAAGGGATTACATCACAAAGAATGGAATGAAAAAGGCAGTTATCGGGCTTAGTGGTGGTATGGATAGTTCTCTTGTTGCATGCATAGCTGTTGATGCACTTGGTAAAGACAACGTAGTTGGCGTTTCCATGCCTGGTCCATTTTCTTCTGAACATAGTAAGGAGGATGCTAAGCTTCTATCTGAAAACCTTGGCATAAAGTATTTGACCATTCCCATATTGGATGTGTACGAGACGTATCTTGACACATTCAAACCGATCTTTGGTGACCTGCCGTTCGATACGACGGAAGAGAACCTGCAAGCGCGAATTCGCGGCGTAATACTCATGGCCCTATCGAATAAATTCAACTGGATTGTGCTCACGACTGGGAACAAGAGTGAGAGCAGTACTGGATATTCAACACTTTACGGAGATACTGCAGGCGGATATGCGGTCATCAAAGACGTTTACAAGACCTTAGTGTACGAACTAGCAGAGTACGTAAATAAGAAAGCAGGTAGAGAAATCATACCGAGAAGAGTTTTCGAAAAGGCACCAAGTGCCGAACTGAGGGAAAATCAAACTGACCAAGACAAATTGCCACCCTATCCTGTGTTAGATGAGATATTGCGTATGTACGTAGAGGAAGATTACAGCGTGCAAGATATCATTGCAGAAGGTTTCGATGAAGAAACCGTCAAAAGAGTAGCTTGGATGGTAGACGTTAACGAATACAAACGCAGACAAACACCGCCTGGTCCGAAGATCACACCAAGGGCATTTGGGAAGGATAGACGCTTACCGATAACGAACGCATTCAAAGAATGGAAAAAAAGCTAGTCACCAATTGAAATCTATATCAACTTTCTCAACGTCTGTGGCGGCCTTTATTAGCACATCGATGTATGGCTGCCACGTTTTTACCACATAAGCCCTTGTATAACCTTGCGGGTCACACTTTTCATTGATTTTTGGTACAAGCATTCTGCAACTTTCTGGTCTTTTATTAAAAGAAAGTGCGCAGCCAGTCGGCGTAAGAAAAGTACACTCTCCCATATATCTGTGATCAAAAACGCTCGATTCGAATCCTTTTACCGCGGGTCTAATGAAATAATACTCTTGTTCTTGGTCTATCCAATCGATAGTCCACTTACCAGATTTCAATGCACTGTACAATTCATTGTACATGCGTTCTTTATCAGGTGCTCCAAAATCATCGGGCGTTGCAGGACCAGGATAAGATTTGCAGCACTTCCCACCGCACGGTCTACATATATCTAAATCTTCAATTCCAGCCTTATCGTTGATTGATTCACCCATTTAAGTACCTCCTAAACATCTCAAACAATTTACACTGAGCAAATGACAATGTATACTATATTAGAATAACACAATATAATTTAATTACTGACTCGGGAGATGAAAAAATGTCCGAAAGATTACCAAATGTATTTATCCCAGATAAAATTGATTACATGCCAGAAAAAAAGCTATTTCTTGCAAGAGCTGGTATCAGATACGTAGAGGCAATAAAGGACGAAAATATCATGAAAGATGTAAATTCAATTTACCTCTTGGGCCTTGAATGTGCGAGGCCAAAACTCTTCTGGCGTACATTTGAAAGGTCTGAATTGCCAGATTACTCCATACCATCGCAATTTGCACAATACAATGAATTTCTCATCTTCATCTCCACGCTTGGAAAAGAAATCGATCAAAAAATAGAAGAGCTTGGCAAGTCTTCAGTTTATCTAAGTTTCCTACTCGATTCATGGGCATCAGAATCACTTGAGAAGCTCAACGATACTTTTGAAGAAAAATTCAAGAAAGAGAATGCCAAAGAGCTCACAATGAGATTCTCGCCTGGCTATGGTGATTTAGATATAAGAACGAACAAGGAATACGTTGAATTACTTGGTTTATACAATGAGATAGCCGTACTAAATTCAGGTATCATGATACCGAGAAAGACAACAACTTGCATAGCTGGTATTATTGAATAGTTTTGCACGTATGCATCGGGGCTATGCCGTTATACATCGGATTCTTCTATAACACCGCATTCTGGACAGCCATTGTACTCAAATTGTATCGTTACGTGTGAGATACCAAATGACTTGAGTTGGTCTTTGACTTTACTTTCTATATTCATCGTCTCGCTAACAGGTAAATCTTCTTTCAGATTTATGTGACCTTCAAAGAATATGGTATTTTCATCCAAACTCCAGATGTGTACGTGATGTACATCTTGCACTTCATCGATCTTTCTTAGCTGACCGACTATCGTATTTATGTCGGCAATCTCAGGTGCAGATTGCATAAGAATGTTAATAGACCTAATTAGTATTTCAAAACTCTCCTTTATCACATAAGCAGCTATAAGAACCGTAAGTAGTGGGTCAAGCCAATTCAAATTTGAAAAGTTCATTATCACTGCACCGAGTATAACTACAACGGAAGAAAGCGCATCGGTGAACATATGTAGGTATGCTGATCTTACGTTCATATCTTTCCCAGACCATTTTCTGAGCAGATACATACTCAACAAATTGGCAATCAATCCGATCGAACCAACCCAGATAACCGTTATACTACCAACTCTTAGTGGATTGGCAAATCTTTCGATTGCTTCTTTAATGAGAAATCCACCTATGACTAGTAAAGTTAGAGAGTTAAGAAACGCTGCAAGAATGGTGGAACGTTTGTATCCAAATGTCTTCTTCTTAGATGGTTCTCTCAAAGATATCTTGTGTGCAAAATACGTGACAACGATCGACATCGCATCACTAAAATTGTGAAGTGAGTCTGAAATCAAAGACAAACTACCTGCTATCAACCCACCAATCAATTCAGCAGCTGTGATACCAAAATTCAGTAGTACAACATATAGTAATCTGATGCCACTTATTTCATAATCAACTAAATGGCCATGGTCATGAGAATGTACATGATTGTCATGATTAGCATGATTGCCATGGTGGTGTGTACTTTCATTTTTTCTCTGCACTCCATGTACTTCATCCTTTTCGTCCATTGCCTACCTCCAAATTAACATTCAACAATCATGTTGAATTGATAATTATCTATTGCAAAGCTATATTATCAAGTCTATTATATATTTTCGTGTATTCTTGTCAACAATAGATAGTACGCATCTCGAACATATTCAAGCATATTCAGCGAGGATGAGGCTTAACAGAAAACGTATTCAATTTTGGTATGCCATATCTCAGTATTATGTATTACCATTTCAGATTCTTGTTTACTTCCGCCCCCAGAAGTAGCTTCCGCCCCCGGAAGTAACTTCTGCTACCAGAAGTGGTATAATAGATATACCAGAATGAGGAGGTGGAAGAAATGTTGTTCTCACTTACACCAAAGCTTAGAAAAGATGATCTATTTGACAGAGAACAGGAACTTCTTAATTTGAGAAATGCTTTGCAAATGTACCCTCTCACTTTAGTAACTGGGTTGAGAAGAGTTGGAAAGTCGTCTTTGATAAGTGTGTTCTTAAACGAAAGTGAATTTATGCATATCACCATAGATGGAAGAAAGGTGTACCAAGGTACGTCTGGAAACATAACTCACTCGGACTTGGTGAGAGAGCTGAACACGGTGCTCTCGAAGATTTCCAATGTACAAAAGATAAGCAATTTTCTTAAGAGAGTCAAGGGCGTAAACGTGCTCGGAAATGGTATCGAAATGAATCCCAAGGAGGTAACCTTGTCGGACCTCTTCGAGAAATTGAATGAAATTGCTAAAGCAGAAGATAACTACTTCGTTGTGTGTTTTGACGAAGCACAGTACTTCAGATTCTATGGTTCGAGGGGTGGAAACGATTTACTTACCTTCTTATCTTATGTCTACGATTACTTAACTAATGTACGAGTTATAGTGACAGGTTCCGAAGTAGGCGTGCTTCATGACTTTTTGAAAATAGAAAACTACGATTCTCCACTCTATGGAAGGGCAGTCCAACAAATGGTCGTAAAGCCATTTGACTTTGAACAATCTACCGAGTTCTTGAAAATGGGTTTTCGAGAAATAGGAGAGAAAATAGATTTTGACGTTTCAGAGATTGTTGAAAAGATAGATGGCATACCAGGTTATCTCACATTGTTTGGTGTAAAATACTTGGAAACGAAAGATAAGGATATGGCTTTAAGAGAGGTCTATTCTTTGATGGAAGGGCTTTTCAAAAAAGAGATGAACGAACTTGAAAGGAGAAGTCCTAGATATACTACGATACTACAGCTCATTGCACAAGGAATAAACACTTGGACGATGATAAAGAATCATTTCATCGCCAAGGGTGATATGATAAGTGACTCAAGGCTTTCTGATCTTTTGACAACCCTCGAAAAGATGTCGCTTATTGAAAAGATGCAAAATATGTATAGAATAGTTGATCCAGTATTCGAAAGGATTTTGAAAGGTCAACCCATCTAGTAGCTTATTTTTGTGTTTGCGAATCTTATAAAAAAATCAATGTAGGGGGAGATGACTTTGGACAGAGAACTTTTTTCCAAACTTATAAATGAAAGGATCTTATTTATCGATGGTGCATACGGTACAGAATTCTTCAAGCGTGGTATCACCAAGGGCAGTGCACCGGTTGAACTGCTCAATGTAACCAATCCAGATGCTGTAAGACAGTTGCAGGATGAATACGCAAAAGCTGGTGCAGATTTCTTACTAAGTAACACGTTCAGTGCAAATCGTCATAAGTTACGCAAACTGAATTGTGAAGAGTTCTTCTACGATATAAATGTCAATGCAGTGAGAATAGCAAAGGAATCAGCCAAAAGGGCAAAAGAATTGTACGGCAGAGATGTGTATGTACTTGGTGATATATCATCAGTTGGCGAGATGATTATGCCTTTTGGCGAGCTTAATTCGGAGTACGTGTACAACATTTTCAAAGAGCAGGCACAATTGTTGTACGATGCAGGTGTGGACGGATTCATAATAGAGACGATGAGCGATCTAAAAGAACTGAAAATTGCTTACCTTGCAGTACGTGATGTGACTCAAGAACTCCCATTGCTCGTTAGCATGACATTTGAAGAAAATGGTGTTTCCGTGACTGGTACCAGCTTAGAAATTTACACATCACTCTTCAACGACTTAGATGTAGATGCAATTGGTATGAATTGTACACTGACAGCAGAATTGATGGTACCACTTGCAAGGAAACTGGCACTCTTTTCAAGAAAGCCCGTTTTCACAGAACCAAATGCAGGCAAACCAACTCTAACCCCTGGTGGTAAGCTCGTGTACAAGACCAGCCCTGAGGAGTTTACAATGTACATGGAAGACCACGTGCAAGTTGGGATGAACATCATCGGTGGTTGCTGTGGCACAGGTCCAGAACACATAAACTACATGACAAAACATTTTAAGGATAGAAAACCTG
>Ga0209204_1004192_pt1 | contig 10033 bp, 13 predicted proteins | sample AD_JPNMR2_MetaG_FD_184425 | JGI IMG/M metagenome (GOLD analysis project Ga0209204, IMG submission 184425) | Active sludge microbial communities of municipal wastewater-treating anaerobic digesters from Japan - AD_JPNMR2_MetaG (SPAdes) (version 2) | ecosystem: Engineered > Bioreactor > Anaerobic... | reverse complement strand
AATCAACACCAAGTGCTTTTAATTCCAATTCTGCTAATGATAATTCATAAATGAATTGGACATTGTCTAATAAGACCAGATCTTTTTGGCTATCGTTATTGTCTAAATCATAAGCCCAGAATCGGCTTTCTGCTCTTTCTATCATTATTTCACCTTTGGTTTTTAATTTCTTTATTTCCATTTACCTTTTCTCCTTTTAAAATTAATGGCGACATTTCACTTAACATTATTATTAGTATCAAAATAATTAAAGGGTGCAATAACCATAATTGATGTGGTTAAAAAATAACTATTAAGATAAACATTAATATCATCATTATCACACAAATTATGATATGATTTTATATAATCAAGTGCACTTTGATAATCAACAGGCATTGAATTATTAATATTTTCATATACATTATCGTAATCATGAACGAAAAAATTATTTAATTTATATAACAAATCAGAAGAAATTGTATTAGTGTAAAATTTAATATGATTAAAAGTGTATTTAGGAAAATCGATTGTAAATTTTCTAATATCATCAATTGTTAATAAATAATAATCGGGGTATTTTTCAAGGAAATATTTTATTGATTCATAATAGTTAACAATATTTGTTAATGTATTTAATTTATTAATTAAATTAATAAATGATGCTGACCTAATAATATTTAATTTTTGAAATATTTTAACATCATTATTAGTACGATTTAATTCATCTTTAATGGATTTAAACTCATTATCGATAATGAGTTTTTCATTAAAATGATTTTGGATTAATTTATAGATTGGATTATCATCACTATAAACATTATTAATTACAATAATATTATTAGATTTCATAATAAATTTAATATTAATGGTTAGACAATAAACATAACAAAATAATAGTTATGGCAAATATAAGAATAAAAAAGATTATCTCCAAATAATTTTATTTCTATACTGATGATAGTTTGTCAAAATCCAATCAACCACATTTTCAATATAATCATATTCGTAATAAAATTTATTTGGATTATTTTTATCACAAACACCGAATTTTTTATTTTGTCCTTTAATTATTGGTATGATATTTTTAGCGGTATTTCCATAAAAAATTACTTGTTCTTCTTCATCACCATAATGCCAAACTTTTAAACCAGATGCATTAAAAATGACGGCATATTCACCATAATAAAATAAATCACAAAAACTATCACTGTAACAAAATTGTGTATAATTATTAATATCATATGCGAAATTATATCCACCGAATATTTTATCAACCTCATATAAATGGCAAGTTAATCCCAATTTAGTGTGATCACTAACACCATAAAGAAATCCATATCTTGCAATTTCAATTGGAAAATTTGTGAAATGTATTAACCAACCATTTTTTATGAATTTAGGTGACGAGAAAAAAACCCAAGCAGGATAATCACTTGGTGGAATATCTAATCCAAAATGAACTGTTTTTTTATAAAGATAAGTTGCAAAAGAGTCAAACACATCAGGTTCATGATATCTAAGCCAATCGATAAATTCTTGATAATTATTGATTATATTTTCTTTTTTATGTTGTGGTGAATCGAAAAAAGAATCGGGGATATTAATATTTATTGAATTTTTGATGGAAAAGATATCGTAATTGTTTGGAAACATATAAGGTAGTGTTTCTTTTTTTTCTTCGATAGTTAGATTAAGATATTTTCTTAAAGTAACCATTTCTCGATTAAAATATTCTTTAATTATATTAGATTTAGTTTTAATATTATTATCCATAGTTTAATATTTTATTTTATAAATAAATACTAAATTAAATAATATAATAATAATCGAGAATGTTTAAATGTATATATTATTTTTTATTTAAAAATTGTTAGAAACATACAAATACAAAATCCATATAATATAAATTTACATTAAAACGCATTGCATTTTGCTTCTGGATTTTTTTTACCGAAGCCATATTTACATTCATCGCAACTTATTTTAGTATTATATCCGCATTCAAATTCAATTCCTGAATAATAAGTAAAATATCCTAAACATTTTGGATGTTTATTGAATGTTTTTTTGGATTTATATTTTACTATTTTAAATTTCATATAATCGTATCAATTTGCTTTATAATCTCATTAAGATAATTATCGTTATTACTACTTTTGCAATCGATAGGATAGTCATTTTTATTTTTTTTATATCGTAACCAATTATTATATACGTAATTAGATTATTTTATCGACCAATTTATATTTAAGACAAACATCAGCATCCCACCAAATGTCGTGTTTTAGGATTTTATCAATTTCATTTGTTGGTACTTCTGAATATTCAGAATAGATTTTTTTAATTAAATTCATAAATGTATCGCAATTTTTCATATCATCAACCAACTCATTATATTTACCGTATAATTGTGATGATATTTGATGGATTAGAATAAATGAATTTTTTGTTATTAAACGTTTAGTACCAACAATTGATAATAATGTTGCAGCACTTGCACAACCACCTTCAATAATTGTAATAATATCAACACTATCTTTTAATGTTTGAATAGTGTCCATTGATGAAATTGCTGAAATTAAAGAACCGCCATAACGTTCTGCGGATAAAAGAAGTTGCCGAAGGCAATTTGGGTGAGGCTCTACAAGAGCCGAACCTTTTATCCGCTGTTATGTGCCCCGAGCCGTCAGGCGAGAGTGCAACGTGGCAAGAAAGCCGAAGGCTTCCGCAGAGTTCGAAAACCTGCCGTAAATTATGTTGTTGCCGTAGTTTTTTCTTATTTTCTGTCCTCCTTAAAGAACGGTGTCATTATCAGCAAGAATAAAAAATGCAGTTGCATAAGTTGTATAAGTTCTATCTTGCCACTCAAAAGATACTTTCAGTTTGTTCAGATCTATGTTCTTATTATTATCCAAGTATTTGTTTATATTTTCTTGTAGTAACTTTTTATTTCTTTTTAACTTCCAGCTTTCTTCCAAATTTCTTAAATCAACTAATACTAAAAAGAATCTGTTCGCAGCGTCAAATCTTCTAACTCCTTGCTCCTCATAAAACCATTTTATTAATTCTTGAGGATTTTTAACGGTAGAAAGGATAATCTCTTTTCGTTTTTTATGAAATTCTTTGATAAATTCTTTCGCTTCTTTTGAGTTATCTTCCGAAATACGAGCCAATAATTCTGAAAAAATGTCATTATTGGTTCCCTCAGTGTCATATGGTATGTTGTGTTCTTTTGCAAATCTTTTTAATTCTGTTAATTCCGGACTTAAATTAATCTCTCTCCTTTTCAGTTGCATAAATCCATCAGGGAAATATGTAACTTTCAAATCAAAAGGGAAGTTATTCCAAAAGAAATTAACTTTTTTAACAAGTCCTACAGTTGGTAGAATACTGGGATGATCTTTGAACATATCCTCTATTAAAATTGAGGTCCAATGATTATACCATGAGCATAAAATATAACCTTTTATCCTTGGATTAATATCATTTTCAATAAGATTGCACAATTTATCAAAATCTTGTACTTTTTTTACATAATTATTTACAATTGTTTGTTCCACTGCATTTTGATAAAAACCACCCCAATCGAAAACTTTTAACTTATATAACTGGGAGTATAGAAAATCTTCGTTACCTATTCTTACTTTTCTTTCATCTTCATATTTTTCTTTAATGAATTTATCAAGTACTTTATCATCTATATTTTGGCAAAACATGAATTCAAACAATCTTGAATTCTCAATATTTGAAATATCAATTTTTAATTTTGGGGCCAACTCTTTCAAAATGGTACTTCTTGACAACGATCTCATTTTAAGAAAATAGATGCCCAACTTATGAATAAATATTTTTTCAAATTCATTATCTTCATAATACCCTTTAAGTGTTTTAAATTCTTGCTTCAAGTCCATTTTTTTATACCTTTTTAATCCATTTAGTATTTTCTTTTTTATATTCTTTTTGAATAATCCTTAATACTTCAGATAATCTAAAAAATTCATTTTGCCTTAAGAAATCAATGACAATATTATTGAGTATTTCGTAAATCTCCAACCCATTACTACTTTTATCAATATATGCATCAATTTTATCTTTAATTCTTTCTTTATTTTTCTCAGCAGTACATAACACTATTTCATTCTTTCTTTTATCTGGATTTTTCTTGAACGTGAATATAAAATCCGTTTTTAATCCTGCTCCTCGAGTGTCTTGAACTACAGAATTAGCAGAATATCCCATAGTTTCAACCTTATGTAAATCGAAATTTAATCTGTTGACAATTTGTATTAACCTTATCCAAGTATCATCATCAAGACTATTAAACATTAAAGAAAAATATCGCTCGGGTTTTAATACCCTTTCAATTTCCTCAAACACTTGGTTAAGTAAAAAGTAGTAATTTTCTATATCTTTATTTCTGTCTTTTGACTCACTTATTACAATTTCATCTTCGTAATTAACACTTTTTTTCAGCCATTCATTCCACATCATACTTTGTTCAAGATAAGGTATCCTGTTGCCATGAGGTGGGTCTGTAATAACATAATCAATTGAATTATCTGGAATTGTCTTTAGAAAATTCACGGCAGAATCATTAATTAATAAAAGATTTTTGTTGTCATTTTTTAATTCATTAAAATTAATAGCTTCAATAATCTTATATCGTGTATTTTCTTGTTCTTTTTTCGCTTTAAAAATCTTCTTAAATCTATTTTCAAAACAATTCCAAACATTAATTTCAAAATTTTCTTTTGGGACCCAATATCCAATAACCCAACTCCCAACTTCTTTTTTTTCGGTTTTTCTTGATTGACCATTAAGCTTGCCCCTTCTTTTTACAACAAAAACCATCTTACTTGCCTGTCCAACAGCAGAAGTAAAACTAAATTTTAATATTTCTCTAATATTTTCATCTTCTATTTTTTCAATTGAGTCTAACAAAAAGGATAATGCCATTAAATTTCTTGGTGTGAATAATTCGTATACTTTGCTTTCCCTATTGGCATTAATCCTTGAATTATGGAAAAATTTTCTTTGGGGATAATAATAGGGTATTTTTTCATAAGAAAAAGAATTTGCTAATTCAATATCTTCCTTTGTAGGCAAATCAATAACTTTACTAGTTCTATCATTTCCTTTTTGGTACCAGACTTCTGCAAGACATCCATTTTCCCATAAAAAATGAGTTCCTATGAATTGTTTTCCTTCACGTTCTACAATATAAAAACTATTTATCTTGTCTTTGCATTTTTTTTCCAATTTCTTATACTCTTCATATAATTTTATTGAAGATACTTTATTTAACATTTGTTTGGTTATGAATATTGCAGAAGGATTAATGTCAACCCCAATTGCCTTCCTATTTGTAAAGATTGATTCTGTTATAGAAATTCCTGAACCACAAAAAGGATCGAGAACAATTTCTCCTTTATTGGTATATTTTAAAATAAAATCTCTTATTATGTTATAGGGTTTTTTTGACCAGTATTTGTGCATAGAATAGATTCCTGTGTATGGCTCAGCAGTATAATTATTCGTTTCTGGTTTTTCAAACAGTGTCATTTGAATTGGTGCCATTTTATTCTCTCTTGATATACAATTATTTTTGTTATTTTTAAATACTTCCATATATACAAAGTTTCCGCCTCAAAAATAAGAAAAAATTATGTTTAACTTTTGTTAGATGAAAATTGTGTAGCAATTTTATTATCTCTTTTTCTCCTATGAAGTTAAAAGAAGAAAACAACATCGACATAAATTACTGTCTCCTTTCCGTGAAAGGCAGGTTTTCGAATTGCGCCTAACTATTAATGTGCAAATATATTTTAGGTTTGTTATAACTAAATTCGTTTTTATTGAAACCATATTTATGTGAAATTTGTAATAATTCTTCTGTGGTATCTAACAATAATTTATTTAAATCCAAACAAGATTTTTTTTCCACATTAGAATAGAAATAAATGTGATTATTATTTGATTTTACAATCGATGGGTTTTCTTGATTATTATCTGAATTTTCTATGGATTCATTTATAGCCCATCCATCAATTTGATTGTTAAAAAAGTTAGGTGCTTTCATTTCTCAGTAAGGCGGTATTTTTGATTTTTACTGGTTGGCTTATCGGGAATGGTAGGTTCTACCAGTCCAAATTCAATTGACTTTTCAAGATATTCTTTTCTAAAGTGCTCTCTGTCAGACAAATGAAGTATGTTTTGTAATTCATTTCTCGATAATTCTCCATTTAATATTTTTACTAATGCAAGAACTTGCTGGGTAACTTGCTGGGTAACTTGCTGGGTATCTTGCGGGGTAACCTGAGCGGCACTTTCTTCATGTTTAAGGTATTCGAGCACTTCTTCGTCAGCATAAAAAATGGTCTTGGTGAAATTCTCTGTAAATATATATTCTACACGAGTTGACTCCATATCAATACCTTATTATAAACTCTATATCAATATGCTTTTTGTTGGAGTAGTTTTTGACATTCTCGCTAAGTTCCCTGAGGCGCGAACTTTCAAAATGATAACCAAAGGCAATGATGGTTTTGGGCTCGAAGTGTCTGTCGCTGTCGATCTTTTCTAATAGGGTTTTGAGGGTATCGGTGGTAAATCCTTTGTGCATAAGGTAGAGTTTGCCATTGCCATAATATGCAGTGTAGCCATTTAAATCAATGTGTTCTAAATCCTCTGTTAAGGGCATGCCATAATACATCCAATTCATAATAATTAACAAAAATTAATTTGGCAGTTGGTATCTTTAGGAGAAGTTCAGATGCTGTTTCTTTCAAACAATCCATAATTTCATCACTAAATTTATCACCACTATTACTTGTGTTGAAATTAGTATAGTTTGAATTTTGTATTTGAATAATAGTATATGTATTAGGTGGTAGAAAAAAGCGAGTGCTTTTTTCATAATACTCTGATAAATTATTACTCAAATTTTCACTCATTTTAATTTCCAATCATCAACTATAAGTAAACATGTATCTTTTTTTGATAAGAATGGTTTATTATTATCAATATAATGGGGTATAAATGATGCTGCGAGCCATTCAATCTTCATAACACGACGATCAGTTTCAAAACCATATTCTTGGTCATTAAAAATTTTCATCAAAGCATTTTCGGCTTCTGTTGGGTCATTAGCAATAATATAATATTGACCCAAACCTCTGGTTGTAACCAAATATAAATTTTTCATATTATTCATTATTTTTAATTAAAAATTTATTTGAAATCGCTTTAAATGATAGTCTACCGTTATTTGAAGTTTCATATCTTACGAAAACAACACCTTCTCTATCAACTTGAGGATTAAGTTTGCTTTTACCGTCAGCATATTTAAGAACTTCCTCAATTGTTGATGGTAGAATATAGTTCATATCAAGAATTGGTACTGTTTCCAATCCTAAACCATTAATTAAAGGTATCATATCTTCGTATGACAGGTATTGATATTGATCAATATCAAAAACCCTAAAAAATCTAACGGTATGTCCTTTTATTTTGTATTTATTTTTTTGAATACCTTCACCAATTATTTCACCTTGTAATGCAATATTCCTACCTAATGATTTTAATTTATTTTCAATATCATTTTCTCTTGCAAATTTCCACATTGTATTGGTTGGGGATTCATATAAATCCCAATTTCTACTACAAACGCCAAAAGTACCATTATACCAATAGAATGAACAAGAACTACCATCAAGTTTTTCTGTTGCAATAAAAGATTTTCCTGAATACTGTTCAACAATATTAGGTAGTGTTTGTATTCTTTTTTCATCGGTAATTTGAAAAAACGATGGAAATTTACCCTTAGCAGTTCCAGATAATTCTGCAGGTATTGGTGGTTCGTATTTAACAACACCTAATATTTCGGTAACATCAGCACCTTCAACCAAATCAACGTCTTGTTTAAGTATTGATAATGGAAAACAAATACCTTGTGATATTTGACCTCTTAACTTCAAGGTTTTTATTCTAAAGTTTGATTTTCTTAAAAATTCAAATTCGGGACGTTCTGGTAATTGTGAATCAATTTCACAATAAACACACAAGTCACCAACCTTAAATTCGTTTTTTTTAACAACAACTTTCCAACCTAATACTTCTGCAACTTCAATAGCATCAGCATCTGGTATTGGTTTTATTGATTTGATTCTTTGTATTGATGCTAATTTTCTCATAACATGAAATTTTTTATACTAAAAAGATATACGAATAATATAAAATTATGTTACAAAATTTCATTAAAAATTTTTTTCATCCAATAAATTTATATATTCTTTCCAAAATTTTATAAAACTAATAGCAAATTCACACATTGTTATATTTTTATCACCAATATTTTCAATAATATATGACGAGTAATTGTTTTCTTGTGTTACTATATCGTAACAAATATCGAAATGGATAATTTAATTGTATAATTGTAAATTTATTTTGAGTATAACAAAACCAACCCCAATAATCAGGTATTGATAAATCATCTGTAATGGATTGGTTTTCACTAACTCTTAAAACAACTTCAACAATATCATTTATTTTTAGAATTATATACTGCATTCACATGAAAAAAATATTCAGAATTTAATATCATATGGATTCCAATTTGCTAAATCCCATTCAATTTTCAATTTTTTACGTAGATAATTCACACAATTTCGCCATTTATCATTGTGTGTAAATTTATTGATATTCGTCAGATTTGTTTAAATCTTCATTGCGATATTCGTTTGGGAATTTCTCACCAGCCAATAAAATTGGTTTATTAACGGCATCACGTATTTTATCAATTACCCATAAAATTTCATCAATATCAGTACCGCCGATTGATATTGGATTTTTGGTATATGCTATTGGAATATTATTTTCATTATAATACACCTCATGTATTTGTAAATACATATCATCATTATTGCTTTTATGTGCTAATATTCTATAGTTCCAACTCATATTTATTTATAGTTATTATTTACGACTATGTATTACGAATAATATCAAAAATTGTTATAATTCAATTGCGTTTTTATCAAAAATTTTTACTTTTCTTTCAATCACAATATATTCACCAATATATCGGGGATAATAGTTTGGATTATCATTTTCAACTTCTTTTATTGCTGCAGTATATAATCTATATCTTCTTTGATCGGAAGGATGTATTTTAATTGCGTTTGGTTTATATTTATTAATAAAATCAAGAATTATGTTAATAATTGTTGACATAACATTTGAAATCTTAAATTCATTAGTAATTGATTCAGGTGTACCATCAGAAACACCAAATTGAAATGACCAAATTCTTTTATATCTATTTTCTAATTGAAATATTGCAAGATATTCATAATTTTCACTATCAAATTCATATTCAACATAATCGTAACTAATGTCACTACGTTTATACTTATATGGTTCTTTTGTAGTTAGTTCAATTTCATTCAAATTATGTAACCTATCTCCAAATTCTGGTAATTGTGATGTGTGTAAATTATTAAATTCTTCTTTAATTATTCGTCTTATTTTAAACAAATTTAAATTTTTCATATAATATATTTTTATATTGTATTATTTTAACAAGTACCTTTAATTGGTGTTGATAATTTTTTATCATTAATATGTGTGATTAAGCATTCCGAACCCTTTTTCATGTTACATTCTAATTCATATCTACCATATAATAAAAACGAATAAAAACCGCTTTCCCAATCAATATCAGCAGTTTTTACAATTGCAGTTAATATAAAAGTATTTTTATTTAAATCATCTGTATTGGTAATACCATAACTACCAACATTATCTTTACTAAATGACCAAAATACGCCAACGTTATTAATATCTAAATCATTGATTGTATTTAATTTTAACAAACGATATACTTCAATTTTTTCTTTACTAATCACATCATTATATATTGCTTTATAAGTATAAATTAACGTTTCTAAATCATCACCATACATTGGTTCTCTGTAATCCCAATCAATATTACCATTATCATCAAAAATACTTTCAGGTGCGTTTTTATTTAACCAATTAATAATATTAT
>Ga0209204_1004187_pt1 | contig 10044 bp, 9 predicted proteins | sample AD_JPNMR2_MetaG_FD_184425 | JGI IMG/M metagenome (GOLD analysis project Ga0209204, IMG submission 184425) | Active sludge microbial communities of municipal wastewater-treating anaerobic digesters from Japan - AD_JPNMR2_MetaG (SPAdes) (version 2) | ecosystem: Engineered > Bioreactor > Anaerobic >... | reverse complement strand
GATCCCCGCCCTGATAGGCGTCCTGGCCCTGGCCCTGGTACTTGACGAGATCTTTACCTCGAAGAAAAAGCGGCGTAAAGAAAAAATTACTACCGCCCAGCTTTGCTTCCTTGGTGGCCTGGCCGTTTCGGTACTGATGGCTTCCCTGATGCTCTCCGGCAGCCTCTTTATCACCTTTCCCTACGGTGTTGAAGAACACCCCGGCGTACTCATGGGCAGCGACGTAGGCATCCTCCAGCAGGGCACAACCCGCGAGATAGAACTGGCCGAACTAAGCAATAGCGGATTTATACCGGCCATTTACCATGCCGTTTCTTCAGATCCCCAGGTTGTCCTGGATCAAAACTGCTTTATCCTGGCCAGAGAAGAAGCAACCAGGGTGACAGCAATAGTTCATGCCTTAAAACCGGGCTTATACCAGGCCAGCATTGTTGTCGGAATGTTTCTGCCTTTTTTGCCGCCCGGCATAATTGGTTATTTGGCCCGGGTAAACTATTGGCTGGCCCTGGCTGCCGCCGCTTTGGCTCCTGCCCTGCCCATATTTATTATTCCCTTCCTGGAACCGCGCTTCAGGCATCAATGGATCAGGTTTTGGCGAAAAACACTTGACAAGTTCAATATTATATTTAGTATCGCCAGGTAGCATCATTGACCCGACTTGGCTTCCCAGGGCAAGGGGTGGAAGAAAGTAAAGACATAATTCTAAAATAAAGATAGGGGTGTAAATGATGAAAAAAACCTTGATCTTGATCTGGCTAATATTTCTTCTCTGCGGCATGGCCGCTGTTGTTTGGTCTTACTCCAATACCAGGACAACTAGCCCTGCGGTAATTAGTATTGTCTCTTGTGATCAGGCCCTGCTTTCTTTAGAACCAGGTGATCCAGAAAAATATGCAGATTTTTGCTATATTGATAATAGTAGCGGTACACTGCATCTTAATTTCTCAGACCCGGGGTTTCCACCAAACAGCAGCTTTGAATGGGATCAACTGTTTTGGGTAGTCAATAATTCTAGCGGAAGCGTAACTTTTACTATAGAAAATGTCAATGAAGAGATTAAATATGACTGTGTCAAGACTTAGTAGGTGAAACTCCCGCATTTTTTTAAGCCGGCCATTGCACTGAGGCGATTTCTTTAAGCACATATTTGATCCAAGGCCTGCCGGCGAAGGGCCCATATAAGGCCGGCATAGTGGCCCTCAACCAGGCTTCCAGATCTTCCTGGTGGCAGGCAGACACCTTTTCCATAAAGGTTTGCTCCGGTAACAAATTCTCTAAAGTACTTTTTGGCTTAGCAACATAACGGGGCAATTCTCCGTTTGCCTTGGCCGCCAGCAGCCGCCCCATCCGGTTGGCACCTTCGAGCGTCCATCTCGCCCCAATTCTCTTCATCCGCCGGGCAATGGTATGCCTGACCTGGCCTTCGATGGTTCCCAACCGCTCTTCTTCAGGAAGCCGGGCGATACCCGACCAATTGTCAAGCAAATACTTTTTCAGCTCTCGCACTCTTTTCTTGCGTGCTCCCTTAAGAAGCGACATCTCCTGATCCAACGCCCGCAAAACCGCTTCCTTGTCCAGCCGGGCAAGGCCGTCTGTGACCGCCGTATATGCTGCTGTGTTGCTTAAGGCCTCAGTAAGGCGTTTGCGCAAATGAAACAGGTCCAAATAATAAGTGGCTCCGGGGAAATGTTCCACCCCTCTTTTGATCCACGAAGCCCCGTCCCCGCCGATACGAATCTGCTTAACCTCTGGGAGAGCCCACTTCTGCCCAAAGACACAACTGCCTTCTTCCCATATCCCTCGCCCGTCGGTTATACCGGCTACTGTATGGCGGTTCTCAAGGCGCCTCCGGGGGCCTGTCTTGCCCTCGTAACCTACCAAAAGCTTTAAGTCTAAGTATTTGCTCTTACCCCGCTGCTGCTTAAGCCGGATCTCGTCCCCTTCAATATTCAGCCTATCTACCACTCTTTGCCCCTTGGGCACTACACCCTTTTCAAAAACATCTTTTTTCAGTTTGTCCGCTTCCTTACAAGCCTCTTCCCCGGCAGCCTGAGCCGTGCTCCATACCGCCATCGGGCTTACCGCAGGCACCAGGTATGACAAAACTTTTGCCGCCCGCCTGAAGGGCATCTCAGTGGCCAGATCCAATACCAACTCCTGTAGCCTTTGGCTAATGCGCCGGTGAGATGCCAACCCTAACGCTTGATCCAACAAAAAGACATACTTACCCGCTTCGTCCCGATACATCCGGCGTTTAATCTTAATTTCACCCATTGTGCTTATGAGCGTTCGCTCCCGGCTGCCTATAACCTTAAGAGCCTTGTCCCTCTGTGCCATTAGCCTCCGGTCAATCTCTTCCAATGCAAAGGTAAGAAGTAGCCTCGCCGCTTGCTGGGTCAGACGATGGATCTTCTCCTCCAACTGGGTAAAATCTCCCGACTCTTTTAGTGCTTCAAAAATTCCTTGGGCTAATAACAGGACTACAATTACTATCTGGCGAATCTTAAACATGGATGAGACCTCTTCTCCTTTCTTGGGAGTTCGGCTGAGTCACCGATAGAGGTCTCATTCTCTATTCAACCCCTATTCACCTACTAAAAATGTACACAACCTAATTGTACACTACCCGCCATGTCTGTTCTTTAACCGATTCTATTGCCCTCGACAAAACGAGCCGCAATCTGCCCCGCTTCTCCGGTGTAAAGAAATCTCTGCAACCGCTCTTCCAGGGAAAAACCGGCGGTGATCAGCGGCTCGTCTTCCACGACAAGGGCATCAAAAGAATAGCCCTGCTCAAAACTACCTACCCGGCCAAAAAAACTGCCTCCTCCTTTAGTGCCCATATAAAAGACTTCAGCCGTGGTAAGAGGCTTTATGCGGGGATCCTCAATGCTTCTGAGCTTTGAAAGCTGAATCGCCCGCACCATGACCCGGTAGAGGGCCAGGTTATGACCGGCGCCGATATCGCTGCCCAGCCCCAGGCGAATCCCCCTGTCTAAAAGCTCCCGGGCCGGCATAATACCGCTGCTCAAATTAATATTGGCTTCCGGGCAATGCACCAGCCAAACGGCGCTATTTTCGATTAACTCCAGCTCCCGCTCTGACAAATGAATGGCGTGGGCCATGAGCGTGAGCGTGCGCCCCAGCAAGCCAAAATGGTAGTAAACATCGGCATAAGTGGGCAGGGAAGGGAACAACTCTTTCACCCACTCAACTTCTTCTTTATTTTCAGAGAGGTGTGACTGCACCGGCAAATTATATTTTTGCGCCAGGCGGCCCAACCCCTCCAGCAGCTCTACCGATGAAGTAGGGGCAAAGCGCGGTGTAATAATTGGCGTGACCAGGGGGTGGCCGTTATATCTCATGATCAGCTCTTCCGTTTCCTGCAAAGAAGCCGCTGTTGTTTCTTGCAGGTAAGGCGGACAGTGGCAATCCATATTCACTTTCCCCACGAAAGCGCCGATGCCCCGGGCCCTGAGAAGCTCAAATAAGATTGCCGTGCTCTCTTTATGCACGGTAGCGTAAATACAGGCCCTGAGCGTGCCCTGCCGGATCAGCTCCTCCACAAACCGGGAATAAGCCTCCCGGGCAAATTCCGGATCCGCGAAACGCCCTTCTAAAGGGAAGGTCCGGCCATGAAGCCAGGGAATTAATTCTTGATCCAGGCCAACGCCGGACTGGTAGAACTGGGAGGCGTGCACGTGCAGGTCAACAAAACCCGGTAAAATTAGCCGGCGGCCGAAATCATGAACCGGCAGGCCGTCAAATAACGGGGGTAGCTCTTTATAAACACCTTCCACTTTACCATGCAAAACCACGATATAGCCGCCCCTGAAAGAGACAAATCCCTGTGGTGTAGGGGTAAAAATAATATCTCCCTTGAAAACCTGGCCTTCTGTCATATTTTCACCTCGTTTATGAGGCCCCCCGCGGATTTCAATATTACGTTGCGGCGTAATGCGGGGCGCCTCCCCGGTAGGGAAAGAATGATCGCCGCGGCATCTTACTTTACCGGAAAATCAAAATATGTATCAGGGTAAGGTTCATCGGCCAGGGTATAGTGCCACCACTCTTCGGGATAAGGCACAAAGCCGTGCCTGACCATGGCCTCCTTAAGCAGCTCTCTATTTTGCCGCTGCTCCTCAGTAATAAGGTCAGTATCATGGTGAGAGATTTCTCCAAAAAAATCAAATCCGCTCCCCATGTCCAGTTCTTCTTTAGTGCTGGCGTCGACCAGCGTTAAATCCACGGTGCTGCCCCTGGAATGCCCTGATTTTTCGGCAATATAGTTCAGCCGGAAAAGGTCTTTTTTATCCACGTCAGGATAAAATTGCGCCTTCATTTTTTGATCGTCTAAATCCTTGGCCCATCTGACAAAATGGTTTACTGCCTGCTGCGGGCGATAACCGTCAAAAATTTTTAAGAGCAGCCCTTTTTCTCTGAATTCCGCGGCAGCATCTGCCAAAGCGCTGGCCGCCTCCACGGTCAGGATTACCCGGGGCACCATGTACCCGTCCACCCGGCAGCCGAGAAAATTATTGTCTGTATAATAGCGCACATCGTAGATCACATCAGGAATAATTTCGTCCAGGTAGACAAAACCCTCGGGTAGGGTGTGCCCGTTTTCCTGGTTCGCTGCCGGTTCAGCAGAAGGTTTTAAACAACCGGCTGCTCCCAGTAGCAGTAATACAAGCAAAAAAATAATGAAAATAGTTTCTTTTTTAAGCGCCTTCATTTTACATCCCCTCTCCTTGGTTATAATCCAAACCCTGCTGCGACTACTACACAATCTCCAAAAACCATAACCTTCCTTAACCGCCTTAGGCGATGGCCCGGTGACCCAAGCCGATGGCCACTTCATTCAAATGCAACAGCCCCACGGTAAAGAAGACGGCCACCGCCACGTGGCTGCCGTCACTGGCAATACCGACTTTACCGCCCACATTCAGGCCCAGGGCCTTGGGCATAATTTGGGAGAGGGCTTCCCGGGTGGCTCCGGCCACGCTGCCTTCTGAACGGTGGTCGCTTTGAATAACCTGTTCCCTGCGGGCGGCAACCACCGCCCTTTCAACCACCTTCGGGATGGCGCTGGAATATTCGCCCCCGTAATCCACAGCCGTACCCCTGATGTTTTCGGCAATTAATTCCTGCTTGAGCCGGTTCTCTTCTTCCCTGTCAGGGGTAAGGGCCAGGCGAATGGCGGCAGCGGCAACTCTGCGGCTTTCAGAAATTGAAGACACATGAATCCCTCCTCTTTCTGGCAAGTACAAGTATTACCCGGATACGCTGCTAGCACCCAAAAAAAATTAAATTTCCCGGCCCCAGGCCGGCAATATTAGTATAAAGGGTTTATCTTAAAAATTAAAGGTTATAAATCTTTGCTCAACTGCGCAATAGACGGCTCCACGGTAGTTGCTTTGGGGATTCCGGGCAGCTTATGATAGCTTTACAAAAAAATATAGCTAATGATTTAAAACAAAAAATAGAAAATATTTTGTTAAAGTATAAAGGTTTTTTTAAATATGTACTGAATTATATAAAAAGCCTTTTTTACTTAAAAATCCGGGCTGCCACCGGCCCAAATTCCAACCTTCTTGATATAACAGGACGAACGCCTGGATCAGGAATAACACCGGGTTGAATGAACGGAGGTGCATGGCATTGGAGATACTGGATCTCGACGGCAGCGCCTTTGCCAGGGGACGCGGCCAGGGACGGAAGATGCGGGATCAGTACCGCTTGCTGCTGGCGGAATTCTTAGCCTCGGAGATGTGGCGCGAAAACAAACCGGGATTTTTACCTTCTGCCCTGGTAACACAGGCCCTGGGACTGGCAGGCCAAGCCTGTATCAAGAAAGCGGTCTGCCGGTATCTGCCTCTGCAGGCGGAGCGGGTGCGCGGCCTGGCCGAAGGGCTAGGCATCAGCGAATCCTTATGCTGGGGGCTGCAGTTTATGGAGATCTTGATGTGCGAAGCCGGGAAAAGCATGAAGGTGCCGGCCGGCTGTACCCAGATTCATGCCGGCCCGGCAGCAACAGCCAGCGGCAATCCCCTGTCTGCCAGGAATTACGATTTTCCCAATATGCTGGCCCCGTACCAATTAATCCGGCGCGAGATACCGTCGGAGCCCGGGCGCTTTGCCACTATCACGGTCACCCAGGCCCCCCTGGCCGGAGCCCACCACGGCGTCAACGAACACGGGCTCATGGTTTGTGTGAATAACGCCCGCCTGTGGAAAGGTAAAGACTTGCGCTACCAGGGAGTGCCGTACCAGTTGATTCTCATGGAAGCGCTGGAAACCTGCCGCACCACCGCAGAGGCAGTAAAACTGGTGACCGAATTTCCGGCCAGGGCCAACGCCGGTTTTTTCGGCATCGCCGACGCAGCGGGAGAAATACGGGTGGTGGAGTTCACCGCTTCTCGCTATGCCGTGCGGGAGCCCGATGAACTGAACGTCATGGCCCAGACCAACCACTATATCAAGCTGGTGGAAGCAAACCTGCCCGAGGGGACTTACTGGACGGTAAAGGGAATGGAAGGCCTGGAATACGCTCACTCCACCAATACCCGCCACGCAACCGCTTACAGCAGGTTAAGGGAGGCTGCCGGCAAGATTACCGTGGAAACAATGATGGAGATCTTGAAAGACCACAGCGCCGGCGGGGGCGACGGCAGCGACTGCACCGTCTGCTGCCACGGCCTGACCGGAGGCACCCTGGGCAGCATGATCGTGGACATGCGGGCCAGGAAAATGTGGGTGGCTGAAGGGCACCCCTGCACCCACGATTACCGTGAAATCGAAATGCGCAAATAGGGAGCACGGGGGCGTCCCCCCGTGCTTTCCTTGCGGATCGAAAAGGCGTGGCTGGTAAAGGTCTGGCTGAAGATAGCATGCCGGGCCCGCTAAGAGCGCCTTTTACCGCCCTCGTTTATTTCCGTTTCCATTTTTTTGGACAGCCCTATCACCAGGTAACCGCTGTCTTCATCCCAGTCAGCCATAAACCTGTTCTTCTTATTCAGGTCAAGGCCGGCAAAATGGGCGATAACGCGGACCAGGTCTTTATTATTGAGGCGAAAATATCCGTGGGGCGTAATTTTTTCTTTGATCAGGATCCACCCTTCCGGAACCTTGCCGCCATGATCTTCAAGGTTGGATAAAGCAAAGATCAGGGCGTTATCCAGCTTGTGATAGCCAATCCGGGCAATTTCAAAACGGCTAACGATCTCTGTAGCCAGGGAATTTAAAGTGATGCCGTATCTGGCAACGGTTGCCGAAGGAAAGCCTTTGTTTGCATCGACCCACATAATGGGATTATCCAATTTTTTACCTCCGGGAACAATTTTGAACCAGTATTCCGCCCTGCTGTATCTAAGCTTTAGCAGATACCCTGCTTTTAAAAACCGGCTTCTATCGTATTGCCGAACCTACTCTTTTGCTGGAATCCAGAAAAAGCTAAACAGCAGGTGAAGTACAATGCCGATGCCCCAGCCGATGAGCGGGAAGATAAACCACAGCACCTGCGGAGTAAACATCAGGTTGATCGCTGCCAGAAAACCGTTGACCAGCAGATAAAACACCAGGTGAACGATAAATGCTCTCTGGCGGGCTGATGTCTTGCTGCGCGCCTCTCCATCCCGCCAGAGAAAGGTTACCAGGAAATGAATCACCAACCCTATGCCCCATGGGATAAGAGCATAAAGGAACCATAAAATCCCGGGAGAAAACATGTAGTTAATGGCTGCCAGCAGAGCGTTAACCATGATATAGACAACCAGATGGATGACCAGGGCTTTCATCAAAATTTCTCTTCTTCTCTCGCTCACATTAATTACCTCCGGTTATGTAGTTACGTAAAACTCCGCCCCGTTACAGTTTACCGGGGCTATTGTTTAAGGTTATTTTATCATTATTAAAATATATTTCAATATGTCTAGAAATATTTCATTTTATTTTATTTTTTTCATGGATAAATATAATAGGGTTTTAAAAGGTACAAAAGATTTTATGAAAAAGTTTTTACTCAAAAAGTGCAGAGTAGTAGTGCGGTAGGTTTTAGACGGCATGAAGTCTTACAGGTCAGGGTCATTGCGGTGCACAACCGCTTCGGAGAACCAGAAAATAGAAGCTTCCCTGCTTTTATTTTCCGCGAGCAGTTCCAGGGATTTGATGAACCGTTCAACCCAGCGTAAACCGAGCAGGTAATGAATAATTAGTCCGGCGCCCCAGCCGAACAGGGGAAAGAAAAACCATAGCCGTTCAGGGTTATAGATCACGTCGGCAATAGTCAACATTATATTCACAGCGATGAAAGCAATGAGGTGCACGATGAAACCGGCAAAACTATCTTCTTTAATGATCTGGCGAAATGCTTTTTTATATTCACCCAGGGTTATATCCCCGGACAAACCGTTTTTTTGCCTGAGCGACCCGGCTCTGACTTCAGCCCGGCTTTCCAGCAAGTTCAGCAACTTACTCAGCCACCTGTAGCCGAACAGGTAGTGCATGAAAAGCCCCAGGCCCCAGCCGAACAGGGGAAAATAAAACCAGATGATAGCGGGGCTGTTAACCAGGTTGAATATAACAATCATGATGTTAATTAATATGTAGACAACGAGGTGCGCCCAAAAACCGTAGGCCCCGTTTTGGACCACGATCTCGCGGAAGGCCTGTTTATACTGGGGCAGCGATAATTCAGCCATGCAGTCAACTTCTTTCCCGGACTATCTCTGCTTACTTACAGTAAGCTTATCGCTAGATTTATTCTATCTACCTGCATTCAATCCTGCTAGCTCCCGGCGGGGCAAGCGTTAATCTACGCAGAATATATAGAAGGGAATTACACGGCAAACAACAGCGCCACCAGCACAGCCGGTATAACCCAGCTCATAATATTCCAGTCCCACAGGCGTCGGCCATTGTACCCGCTGAAAGGAAAAAACGGCAGGGCAATGTCAAAAAATGCAATCATGAAGGCCAGGGTAGCAAAGGTGTCCAACAGCGGATGGGGCTCTCCCCCCAGGACCAGGTAGTAGAAAGGCACAGCCCAGGCGAAGAGTAAAACGGCCAGCGCGCCGGCCAGGGCCGCCGGCCCTAAAGAGCGTTTATGCTCCCGGCAGCGCCATTTTTCTTCTCCAGGATAGATGGAGCCGGTTACCGGAAAGAACCAGCCGAACAGCAGGGCCAGGATCAGGTTAAAAAAAAGTCCCGATTCCCAGGCCCGGTAGCGCGCCTTAAGGCCGCGCAGCCTGGCTGTTAGCTGCATCGCCGCCTCCCGCGCCCCAAAGATAATCACAAAAGACAGGGCTGTAGCCGCCATCACCTCCGCCGGCAGCGAAGCAAAACCGCCGAGACGCCACCTGGCCAGCAGGGCAATAATGATACTGGCAACCAGGTTGCCGAACCACTGGCCCGCCGCGGAACCCTGCCCCGGGGAGGCGGGCCTGGCCCATAGAAAATGTCCCACGTCCATATAATGAAAGGTGTGCAGCCACAGCAGGAGCAGGTTAAAGCGATAGCGCCGCAACTGCTCCCCCGGGGATAAAAGGGAGAAATCGCGGGAAGCAAAGAGGTTGGCCGAAGCGATATTATGACCGTCGATAACGGCAAATATTTCAGCGACTTTCTTCTTTTGTAATAACTTTATGGCGGCATCAAGAAGGCTCTGCCCTACCCCGCTTCCCCGGGCTTCGGGAGCAGTGATCAGCCATTCCACATGGCCGCACTTGCCCTTGCCGGGCAGGTAAAACGTCTTTAACACGACCCCGCCAAGCATTTGATCGCCCTGAAAGGCCGCCAGGATGTCCCGGCCGTGCAGGGCCACAAAAAGGCGCTGCAGCAAAGGGAAAGTGCGGTTGATTAACCGGCGCACCGCTACAGTTTCTTTTTTCTTCACCGGCCTGATCGTGACGCGGGTAGATGTGCCCATGGCTCTTCCTTTCCATGTTTTTCGGCTTTCGCCCTGCTGCCTGCCGGGCCCGCAGCAGGGCGGCAAGGCACGGCTGCGGGCGCCGGGCGCGCCAAAAGGCGGCGATATTCCCCGGGAAA
>Ga0209204_1004184_pt1 | contig 10052 bp, 10 predicted proteins | sample AD_JPNMR2_MetaG_FD_184425 | JGI IMG/M metagenome (GOLD analysis project Ga0209204, IMG submission 184425) | Active sludge microbial communities of municipal wastewater-treating anaerobic digesters from Japan - AD_JPNMR2_MetaG (SPAdes) (version 2) | ecosystem: Engineered > Bioreactor > Anaerobic... | reverse complement strand
CTTTGGCTTGCATGAAAGCCATCAACTTTATCTGCACCATCAATTTGTCCTACTATGGTGCCTCCAACTATATTGCCCTCTTCATCCCTTACAACAACAGTGTTGGGCTCATTAGTTGTAGAAGGTAATAACCCTGCTAGTTTGCTAGCATTAGTAGCTGTAGCTGCAGGCTCATTAGTTGTAGAAGGTAATAACCCTGCTAGTTTGCTAGCATTAGTAGCTGTAGCTGCATTGCCTGTTATATCTCCTGGAAGCTTACCGTTAGCATCTCTAACAGCAATATTGTTGGCAATAGCACTTTGGCTAGCATGAAAACCATCTACTGTATCTGCATTGCCTAATATATCTCCCGCTAATTTACCATTGGTGTCTCTAACAGGCACTGTGCTAGCTGTAGCTGCTATAGAAGGACTGTAATTGTTAAGCTTTGTAGCATTAGCTGCGTGAGCAACACTAGCATTAGCTATATCTGTTATGGTAGATATAGTATGATTATGGCTATCATCAGCTACTACTGTAGTAATAGTTTTGTTAGTAGAACCATCAAAGGTTGTAGACCCTGTAACGTCTCCTGTCAGTTCTATAGTTCTCGCTGTAGCTAGTTTAGTAGCTGTAGCAGCATTGCCTAATATATCTCCCGCTAATTTACCATCAGCATCTCTTACAGGCACTGTGTTAGCGGTTGCAGTGCTTGAAGGACTATAGCCACCTACTTTAGCGGAATCATTCACTGTAGTTGCTATAGTAGCATTAGCTGTCCCATCAAATGTTGTTGAACCAGTAGCATCTCCACTGAGTGCTATAGTTCTTGCTGTGGTAAGCTTAGCAGCTTTAGCTGCATTATTGACTGTTACTGGTATAGTAACATTAGCACTGCCATCAAAGCTTACTGAACCTGTAGCATCTGTGCTTAATGATATTGTCCTTGGTGTGGTAAGCTTAGCAGCTTTAGCTACAGTAGTTGCTATAGTAGCATTGGCAGTACCATCAAAGCTGGCACTTCCACTAGCATCACCACTGAGTGCTATAGTTCTTGCTGTGGTAAGTTTAGTAGCTGTAGCTGCATTTCCAGTTATATTCCCTGGTAAAGCTCCATTAATTCCCTGGTAAAGCTCCATTAACATCTCTTACAGGAATTGTACTAGCTACAACAGTTGCTGAAGGACTATATCCTCCTACTTTGGCTGAATCGTTGACTGTAACTGATATAGTGGCATTAGCTGAACCATCAAAAGTTGTGCTACCTGAAGCATCACCACTAAGGGCTATAGTTCTAGCTGTGGTAAGCTTAGCTGCTTGAGCAGCATTATTAACAGTAGTTGCTATTGTGTTGTGCTACCTGAAGCATCACCACTAAGTGCTATAGTTCTAGCTGTGGTAAGCTTAGCAGCTTTAGCTACAGTAGTTGCTATAGTAGCATTGGCAGTACCATCAAAGCTGGCACTTCCACTAGCATCACCACTAAGTGCTATAGTTCTAGCTGTGGTAAGCTTAGCTGCTTGAGCAGCATTATTAACAGTAGTTGCTATTGTAGCATTTGCTGAACCATCAAAAGAAGCACTACCAGTGGCGTCACCACTGAGTGATAATGTTCGTGACGTCTTAAGTTTAGTAGCTGTTTCAGAGTTGCCTAAGATGTCTCCAACCAATTTGCCATCAGCATTTCTAACTGCTACATTATTAGCATCGGCGTTTTGACTAGCGTGAAAGCTATCTAAAGTATCAGCGTTGATACCTCTTAGATTATTCCAGGCAGTAAGACCATCTCCAACTTTGATTGTTTTTGTAGTGATATCAATTGCTATTTCACCTTCTTGTAATAGTGGCAGGTCTACTCCATTTAATTTTGCAACATTAGCTGTAGTTCCACGTTTAAACTTTATTACGTTTGCCATATTATTTACCTCCTTTATTCTTCTGTGTTTCTTTCTTAAAACTTTCTTCCAATTCTTGTTGCCACCGAGCCATCTTTTCTTTATCTTCTTCATCCATCGTTGCTAAGTAAATATCTTTAGTTAACTGCTCCATCTTTTCTTCAGCCTTAGGTGGAACCTTAGAGTCTCCAACATAGTAAAAGTATATTCCATTTCCCTTTTTAACTATGTGGAGACCCTTTTGTGATAGTTCAGTGGCAGCTATTGGTTTTTTAGTTCATCCTTTAATACTTCTAAACAAGAATCAATGACTTTTACTGCTTCGTTCATTTTTTCAGAGTCACGGTGTGCTTTAATTATATACACTCCAGTTTCTATAGCCTTGATACCCAAAGAATTCTCTATCTTGTTTCCTTTGTTAGGAAGCTTTTTATCCAACAGCTTCAATAACCACCCTACTAACCATTCGGGTTTTAAGGAGCCTATTAACACCATGCCACCTATACTAATTAACGCTGTCAAAAGTTCACTCACTTTCTTTACCCCCTTTATATTTTTTTAAGCCGTGATACCCTCTCACGTGCCCTACAATCCATTTTACCCTACTAACTAAGATAATCTACCAGGAAGACCTAAGCAAACGCTCCTAGGACCTCCTACGCTTAGGTAACCTATGAAACTTAGATTAATCCTTAATGTGTTTCATGGAATCCATTGTTTCTATAGCTAAATCTCCGCAATCAATAAGTGCATTAGCACTTTTAGTATTTAAGCGTCGGCTGTTACTCCATGGGATGTTATCACCTCCTATAATTATTTGCTCTCTGTTAGCTTGTCTGTCTTTGAAAACTCTTTCAAATGTTGCTATTACTAATTCTCCTTTAATTAGATTGGGATTGACTTCTTCCCAGTTTTCTAACCTATCTGTTCTCATCCTGATTTTAGTTGCCATCAGACAACACCTCCATCAATAATGCCATCACTTACAATGCCTACCTCAGGATAATCAAGTTCTAACCATGTGTGCACACCATCTCCAACTTTAAGGGACCAATCCGTTATACTGGTTGTTATAGGGTCAATAACATATTCTAGCCCTATTTCTCCTAAAGCTAAGACAGGATTATATTGTTCCCACTCCTCTTTTGTGCCTCTCCTAAGCTTAATACGCACTGCCATAACAACACCTCCTTTTTAGTCTATTAAATAGTCTACTGAAGAAGCTTTACCACCATCAAGCACATAAGTGTAATACTCTTCATCAGTAAATGCATCACCGCAGTAAGCTAAGTCTGAAAAATAGTTGGTCCCTGCATAACCTCCTAATAGATACCAAAGACTCTCAAATTGGTCAAATAAAGGACGCTGGGATGTAACCGTCAACGGCGACTCAGGGTCATAGAAGTTTGGCTTGGGCTCATAGTAAAATGCAACCCAAGCATACTCAGTTACTGGGACATACAAAACGTCTGAAAGGTGGTCTAGGTCAACTTCTATATCAGGTCTATATGTATTCTTTAATACCTCACCTATTGCTTCTACATCAGCTTTAACCTTTAAAAAGTTCAACTCAAGACTATTTGGAAGATTATAATAAAGATTGTCTCTGTTCAATAATTTTATCAACGCTTGCTTAACTATTTCTTCTACTGTCAGTGTTCCATCACCGTGAACTTCATAATACATATCAAGGACAAATATTCTTGCTGTAGCTTCAAAAATTAAATATCGTAGCCATTTAAAGAAATCCCGCCTATATACCCTCTCATCTGGAAAATATCGTATACTAGTTCCTGGCTCTGGCTCATACATCACTGGATGTATAAACCAGCAATCATCTGGAAGTTCACCAATGGCATCTAAAATATATCTTTTAGTAGGGTCTAGAAAAGGTTTCAAATCTCTATATTTGTATATAGCCACCTCTGGTGCAGCCATTATTACACCTCCTTCATTAGAAGTTTAAAAACAGCGTTCGTTCATCTTTTGGTGCATATGTATTCTTCTTATTAAACACTGAAACAAATTCACTTCTACGTTTTAAAAGCTCCATTAGTTGCTGTTCTTTATATTCCTCTAAAACTTTTTCAGTATCTAAGCCTAACGCTTGCTGCCATGCCTTTACACCAATAGCTAAAACATCAACTTTATCATCGTGTTTAAGTGCATCTTTCATATCACATAGGTTTGTCATCTGATACAATAAAGAGTACACATATAAATCATTTCTAAGATATAAATTGTACTCCCTATTAATCACTTCGGTATCTATAACCAGCCTATGTTGTGACAATACTGGCTCTAGTGTATCTATAATTCGCTTCTCTTTCTGGGTAAACTGTTTAACCTCTTCTACAACACACTGATGAAATCTTAGCAGTATTGGCTGAAATAGCTTTGTAAACATACCATCCCCAAAATTAGCTTCAATATATATTCTAGTAACATTATATTCCTTAGCTTTCTGTGCTAGTATAGTTAGTGTGTTATCATCATAGCCACCTTCTAGACCACCTAGGTCAAGAATGTAAAGGTTTCCGTTAAGCTGCCCTATAACAACATACGCTGTCTGGTCTACACCCTTTCCTGCAGGGTCTATAGCCATATAAATGCCATCATATTTAAGCCATTCTTCATCTACTCTAGAAGGCATATATAAACCATCATCTCCTGCAATACCTAAATTAGTGTATGCGCTTAGCTTATGCTCATCTTTTAGTGAATGTTTTATACTTACTGGAGCCTTAATTTTGTCTACATCCATTACTATAAAATTCTTCAGCTGCAATGGATATTTTCTCTCATCTGTTTCAAAAGTATCCAACATGTATTGCATTAAAAAGTTAGCATGCCCACCAGTGTATTCACGCATTGTCAATTCCTCTTCAGTGTACCTGTCTGTCGGTTGTCCTTCTAACTCGGGATTTTCCATCAACTCCTGAAGTATAAATGGAGATAATTTTCCGTGATAGTGGTGTAAATCTTCTATTTTAGGGTACCTTGCTGGTACTATAAAGGCATCATAACCCCTAGAAAGCAATTTGTTTGGTCCATATATACTATCCATACTATGTGGTGTTCCAAGGTATGTTATGTATCCTTCTGGCATAACTATGTTTTCTATTTCAGATAGTGTTGTATATAGCTTATTTCTCATTGTTTCGGTTTCAACTGTGTTAATAGTTTCTACGTCATCTAAGACTATTTCAGAAGCTCTAGCACCTGTTATCTGTGAAAAGATACCACTAGCTTTCACACTGGGCGCATGGGAAGGCAAAGCACCGTTTATGTCAAAGCTAGTTGAAGACCATCTCATATACGCTGGAGGGACCATAAAGCGTAGCTCTGGTATAGTTATAATCAACTTTTGGGTAAAGTTAGTAAAATTCTGTGCCCTATCTCTGGAAGCACTAAGCACTAGAATCTTTTCATTAGGATTCTTAAATAGCTTCCATAAAACATATGCTGAAGTTATCCAAGACTTTCCAAAACCTCTATAAGCTTCTATTATCCTACGTTTGCTCTCAGAGTGTTGAAGGTAATCTGCTACTTCATACTGTCTTTTAGTTGGTGCTGGAAGGTTTAAGTAATGCCATATTAGGTATAGAAAGTTTCTGAAGTCTTTTTGTAGCGCTGTATAATAGTCTGTTTTATTCATAGGCATCACTCATCCTCTATAAAAGGTAATTCAATATATTCTAAACTATCTTCAGATGTTTTATCATTTGTTATAGTCCCTGTTTCTTTTAAAAGCCTTATTATGTTTGTAATATCAGTAGCAATCAATTCCTTATTTTGCACCTTTTCCAATAAATATTCCACAGTGTCATAATATAAGTTATCTAAATTCTTTTTTAGTTTTTCATCTTTAGATAACCTAGGCATTACTACCACGCTCCCTGTGCTTCAGTGTATCTAGCTCCACTTCAACCCTTATTAGACGTTGTGTTATTTCGTCTAGCATCTTGTCTTGTTTATCCAAAAGATTTGATAGTTTTTCTACGGTTTTATCAAGCTTCTCAATACTATCTGTTAGTATTTTGTTTCGCTGCTCAAAGAATATAATAATAAAAATAAACATAACAGGTACCAACCATAGAAAAACATTTGGAGGTATTGCCATTATTAAATCTGCCATATTATTTTCCCTCCTCTTTTATCCAGGGCGGCTTTATTACTGGTTGCTGTTTACGTTCAAATTTTTGAAGTATTTCCTGCTGATAAGTCCCCTGGCTAGCAAGTACACTTCTAGCAAAATTACGTGCTTCTTCATGAAATTGCTTAACAGCACTATCTAAGACTTGAATTTTAGTTTTATCAGGTAGTTTCTCATATGATTTTTGAGAAATAATATTGTTTAATTTATCTTCCATATGTAAACCCACATCCAAATATTTTAACATCATATAATACAATTCAGGGTCTAAATTAATTCCATCAACTGTGTTATTCATTCTTGGTATCTTATATCCTAGTTTTGCCATTTCTTTTCTTATTGGAGATTCACTTTCTGTAGATACCCTAAGCCCCATTACGTAATCGTATTGTATGATTGGTTTCCCATAACTATCTAACTGAGGCATATTTTTCATCACTTTTCCATTAACATCAACATAATATTCTTGAAATGTTTGCTGAAAATATTTATTAAGACCATAGAACGGTTTAAAAGACTGTGCAAAGTTTTTAATATAATTTTCGGGATTAACCCCTACTAAAGCATTGAAAAAATCCGCCAAACTTTCAAAATACGTTTTATTCATAAGGTTGTTAGCATTAATCCAAAGAAATTGTTGCACGTAATCAGTAAATTCTTCATACTTTTCAGGGTCTTGTGTTTCTTCTAAAGCTCTAGCAAGATTGGCTGCAGTAGTAAACACAAAAGCAGGGTATGGGTCTAATGTATTAATGTTCACCCATTTATCTTTTATTTTGATTGAATTTTCCTGAATACCAGCTTCAGACATCATTCTTTGCTCATATTCATCACGTGATGTTGGTGTTAATCTACCCTCTAAATACAACATAACTGCTCCTAACCATGTAAGTCCTGATGTTGCTAAAGCCCCTATTGCTCTTTGTTGGTCTAACTTATTGCTACTATTAAAAGCTTTCTGCCATAAACCAGGTCTAACACCCATAACTTCTGTACCCTTTTCAACGATAGCAGCAGGTGTATGGAAGAAAGGTTGAATAAGTTTTAAAAGTTTTATATCGTTTAAACCTTTTTCTATTGTTCTGTTTATATCAAACTCTAATTCACTTTTCCAAGTCATTTTTTTAGCTTTTTCTAGCCCTATTGAATCCAAATACTTTATTAAATTATAATTTGTATCGCTGGCTAAAGCATTAGGATTAGTTTTCTCTTTAATAACATAATCAATAATTTCTGGTTTGAATTCCTGTTGAATTAATGCATTTTTTGTCCATTCTAAACTCTCTTCTAAAGACAGCCCTTTTTGTGTCTGAGCATAATATTGTACTTTATCAAATACATTTTTAACACCACGATATTCAACAGCTGCATTAGTTAAAGCTTTGGTATCTAATTCCATATCTGGATTCATTCTTGATAACTGTGATAATGTAAATCTCACTTCCCCTGTATATGCACCATAGGCAAATGGTCTATCTGTAAATTCTAGCATACCATAACTAAAAGTACGCATATGACCTAAAGTATAATCTGATACATTAGCTAAAAATCCTAAAAATGTGCTTTTCTCAGCAGCATCACCAAATAGTTTATGCATTGGTGCTTGTGTTTCTACTTGCTCTAGTTTAGCTTTAGTTCCTTCAATCTGTGTCATTTCTAGATATTTGTTGAACTCTTGAGGCTTAAACATCATTAGTCCTAAAACATCTAAGGAGCTAGGATTTTCTTTAGCATGCATAATGCCATACATATCTTTCACACCAACTACTGGTCGTGCTAATCCATTAGTCATTCCTTCTAATATTCCTAAAAGTTTGTTATTAACATCTTTAAAAGCTATAGCATCACTACCTGAAATTTTTCCTGTAAATGCTGCCATATAATCAACCATAATATCATATAGTTGATTGGCAGTCTGTGATACCACATTACGTTTGTGAGTATTAAAATTAGTCAAAATATTCATGGTTTTATAATCAACAAGAAAGTCAATCAAACGTTTACTAAATGGTGACTTAATCAACGCTTGATTAACATCAGCAACGCTTTCTGCATTGGCAATTTTAGCTACCAAAACTTCAAAATCATCTGTTGATATGTTTGCTTTCTTTACTCCCTCATATAACCACTGTGCATCTTGTGACCTAAATAAATCAGCATCAGTAAGGTTACTGAAGTCTACTAACTTTCCATCAACTTCAGCTCCCATTAATGATAACGTCTGTGCTACTTTAGTAGATATATTTTTCACATCAGAAACCAATGAATGTTGGATTGTCAACAATTCTGTTAGCTTAATTTTGTCTGCTTCGGGAACTTCTATTCCTTGTGAAAGCTTATTATTTAAGTCTATTGCATACTTTTGGATAATTGTTCCTAAATTAACTATAGTATCTCTATATTTTAGTACTTCAATTGGTGCAGTTTCTAAAGCTTTAGATAGTGCTTTAGCATTGTCTAAAGTTATTCCTAATTCATCTACCAAAGCTTCAGGAGTCATAGTTTTTAACGGTTCAGCTTCAGCACCAACTATCTTTTTAGCTTCTTCAAATGTTATCTTTGGTTTTCCTTGTGCTTCTTCAATAGCTTCAGCCATGTCATAAACTTCTTTTATAACTTCAGGTTCAGTATTTAATCTTAGTGTATTTATTGGTCCTCCTTCTTCTGGAGTTACTAATGGTACACCTTCAGGAGTTTCAGGTAATTTTTCAGCTACTTTAGAAATAGCCTCAGCTTCTTTAGGTGTGACTTCAACTTTCTTAGAAATTATGGACTCAACCATTTCTGCTTTTAACTTATCAACATTTTTTGTTAAATCTTCTTTAAAATTATATTCGAAACTATCCACAATAGCTTTTGCATCCAAGTCATAAACTTTTGCTAGAGCATCAACATTATTTAATGCTACAAAAGGGTCCATTTCTCCTGCACTTAATTGTTGTTTTATTGTTTGTAACTCTTTAATATACACATCATCAACTGATAACTTAGGACCTCCAGTAAGTGCACCACTAAGTAAAACATCAACTACACCCATAGCAACAGCTTGAACACTGATAACTTCTTTTGCAAAGTCATCTATTTCTCCATGTATCGCTAATCCTGCTGTAGCCCCACCAACAACATCTGCAGCATATGCTAGTATTTCTTTAGTTACTGGACTAAGTGACGTCTTTCTCAAAATTATATTAGTAAGCTCACGTGAAAAATCGCCAGCGCCATATTCAGCAACACTTATTGCTGTGTAATACCAATCTATATCAGGGTTTAACATCTTACTAAAACCTGTTTTTACAGCGCCTGCTGCAGCACCTCTTATCCCTTCATAGACTAACGAAGGCATTGAACGCAAAGCTTTATTAACCCATGATATGCCACTAATACTTCTTGTTAAAGCATCAACAGCTGTATATCCTGTCATTGTCAATATTATATCTCTACTTAAACTACCAACATAAGAAGCAACCATTTGGGCTGTAGGGGAAAGTGTTGTATCTAAAGTCGATGGTCTATAAAGGATTGAATCTGACATAATGGTTATAAAATCCGAAATCTGCCATAAAGTCTTTTCTAGCTGTGTTTGTTCTGGTTGCATCATAGGATATACAACACCCATTGCAGTACTTAGTTGCTTCTGCTCTTTCTTAGATAGTTGTTTATCTTCTTCAGTTTTTAAAACTGGTGCATTTATTTGTTCTTCTGGTTGGTTTTGTGCTAAAGTTATAGGCATATATTATTCACCTCCATACATTTTTTGCTCCAATAACTGTGTACGTTTGGTGGCTTTTCGTTTTTCCTGTTTCTTTACTCCAAGCGGTTTAACAGTACCAATTTTCAAACGCCATATTTCAGGTTCATATTGTTCATAATCTGGAGTACGTCTAGTGGGAACTTCTATTACTGTTGGTTCTTTCTGAGGTGGCTCTTCTACTGCAGAAAGTAATAAAAAATCTACAGCTTCTGAAGGTAATTTTGGTTGCTGTGATATTATAGTTTCTAAATCTTCTTTATATACTTCCTTT
>Ga0209204_1004183_pt1 | contig 10057 bp, 10 predicted proteins | sample AD_JPNMR2_MetaG_FD_184425 | JGI IMG/M metagenome (GOLD analysis project Ga0209204, IMG submission 184425) | Active sludge microbial communities of municipal wastewater-treating anaerobic digesters from Japan - AD_JPNMR2_MetaG (SPAdes) (version 2) | ecosystem: Engineered > Bioreactor > Anaerobic... | reverse complement strand
GCTAATAAGAATCTTATTAAAGAGGGGATAAATACAGATAAAATTCATTTTGTTGGGAATATAATGATTGATTCATTAGTTGAACATCAAAAGAAAGCGGAATTATCTAATATCTTTGATAAGCTTACTATAAACCCGGATGAGCCTTATGCATTAGTTACTTTGCATAGACCTTCCAATGTTGATGAATATGACGGATTAAAGATGCTGCTAACTTCTTTAGTGGAGATTGGAAAGCATATAAAGCTAATCTTTCCAATGCATCCCAGGACTAAGAAAAACATTCAGGATTTTGGTTTATCCAATTATTTGAGTTCCAGTAAAAATCTTATCATTACGGAGCCCTTGGGATATTTTGATTTTCTGAAATTGGAAAAGAATGCAAAATTGATTTTAACGGACTCCGGTGGAGTTCAAGAAGAATCAACCTATTTTGGTGTGCCTTGTTTAACTTTAAGAGAAAATACCGAACGGCCGATTACTATTACAGAAGGAACTAATCAGCTGGTAGATTTGAATGTAGAAAGCATTGTTCATAGCGCTATGGAAATTATTGAAGGAAAAGTAAAGAAAGGAAAAATACCGAAATATTGGGATGGCAAAACAGCAAAGCGAATCGTAAAGATAATAAATAATTTATTATTTTAAGATTAAATAATATAAGGAGTTTAAAAATGACACCAATTGTAGGAAAAATGTGTAAACTTGGTTTATGGGATGAAAGTATCCCAGGAATTGAATTTGATGAAAATGGAGTATCAAATTATGCTAAGATGTTTCAGACATTAGAAAGAGCTTATCCTAGGGGAGATGCTGGGAAGAAGGAATGGGAAAATATAGTTAATAAGATAAAAGAAGAAGGAAAGAAAAAAAGATACGATTGCATAATAGGCATCAGTGGTGGGACGGATAGTTCATATTTATTACATATTGCAAAAGAATATAAATTAAGGCCTCTTGCTGTTAATATTGATAACGGATATAATAGTGATATTGCGATGAAAAATATTGAAATAATGACTAAACAACTTAATATGAAATATGAAAGCTATAGTATTAATCAGCAGGAAATTAATGATTTATTTAGATCATACTTACTTTCTTGCTTACCTTGGATAGATATGCCTTCTGACATTGCTATCAAATCTGTTTTATATAAAATAGCCAAAAGAGAAGGTGTTAAATATATTTTGAGAGGGAATGATTTTAGATCAGAAGGCTCCCAGCCAAAGGAATGGACTTATGGAGATGGTAAACAATTGAGAGCTATCCATAATAAATATGGTAGAGTACAGCTTAAAACTTATCTAAATCTTACACTTTTATCCCTATTTGATTATGTAGTAATAAATAAAATAAAGAATATATATCCCTTCTATTATATAGAATATAATAAGAATAAAGCTCAAACATTTCTCAAAGAGCGTTATGGCTGGGAATATTATGGTGGTCATCATTATGAAAATATATTTACAAAATTTGTTTTAAAATACTGGTTATATGAAAAGTTTGGCATTGATAAACGAAAAATAACATATTCTGCCCAAATTATGAGTGGAGAGATTACAAAAGAATATGCTTTAGAACAAATTAGCAAAAAACCATATAATGAAGAGGAATTTGAAGAAATGATGAACTATGTGCTAAAAAAATTAGATATAACCCCCAAAGAATTTGATAAAGTAATGAGCGCACCTAATAAATCGTATAGAGATTATCCTTCATATAATTATTTATTGACGAAAATATTTAAATATGGAAAACCTTTTTTAAGATTTGGCCTGATTAATAAGCCGCAATCTCTATATCAAGCAGAAATGCGTAATTATAAACTATAATATATTTATAATTTATAATATGATACATATATTATTTAATTTAAAGGTTGTCCTAGAAAATGAAATATTAGATATTAAGGAATTATGAAATACCCAATTATTTTATTATGTCTTATGTAGATAAACATCCTTATGGGATAATCTTTCATAATCCCTATATGTTTGAAGTTTATAGGGAAACTCATAATTATGAACCATTTGCCTATTATACAGTTGGTGATCAACTTCAAATTAAAGCAATGTTTTAGGAGTAATTCAGACAATAAAACCTGGCTTTTTACCATGTTTAAGTAAAAGAGCAGTAATGATGCAATCTCCAATTTTTAATGATATTGAGACAATTGATTTCCTTTTTTCTGAGTACTTAAAAAAAATAATGAAATATAAGATTATTTATTCTGAGGTTAGGAATCATTATGATCCTGAATGTATATCACAATCAATGCTTAAGAGTGGTTTTAAATATGAAGATCATTTGAATATTATCGTTGATTTATCTCAAGATGAAGATATTATATTCACTCAAATAAATTCAACAAGGAGAAAAAAATAAAAAGATTGTGTAAAAGAGGTGTTCAATTATATATTGAATAGTTTAGTAATACGGAAATAATTAGTATATGTTATGAGCTAATACTAGAAGATTAGTTATTCTATATCCGGGAAAATATCTTATTTAAAGAACCTTTAATTTAGCTAATAAAAATAAATATCCTGTTTGTTTTTATCTAACATATAATGAAAAAATTATTGTGACAAGAATAGTGTTGTGCTACAAAAAAAATGTATATATTATTGGTATGCTTCTAGTTTAGAAAATTATTATGATAGATATCCTAATGATATTTTGTGTTGGGAAATATTTCAATGGGGGGCATCAAAATTAATTTTTCCATATTTGATTTTGGTGGTGCAGGGAGACCTAATGTTCTTTATGGCGTAAAGATTAAAGATGGTAGGAAATTGTTGAATTATTGTAGATATAATTTAGTTCATTATCCAATTAAAATATAATTAGCAGAAAGTTTTTTTAGGATATATTAAAAAACTAGGATCTAATGAAAATATTAATAGATATTGGTCACCCGGCTCATGTGCATTATTACAAATATTTATATCATGAATTAAAAAATAGATATAAAATAATTATAACCGCAAAAAATGTGTCAATAATAAAAGAATTATTGAATTATTATAATATGCCATTTATAAATATTGGTTCTAAGGGATCTAATTTAGCTCTAAAATATGTAAAACAAGTTTATTTTACTAAAGCAATTGTTAAAATTATAAGGGAACATCGTATTGATATGACTATTGGAGTAACACCGGCTATTGTACATTCTGCATTACTCACACAAAGAAATTCTATTTTATTTAATGATGATGATCAAGCTGTTTTATAAATAGTCAGTCCTATAACTACTCCATTTGCTAACGTTTTGATGTCTCCAGATAGTTTAAAATATGAAAAACGCAATAATGCTATATATTATCCTGGGACGCATGAGCTTTCTTATTTGCATCCGAAAAGATTTACTCCCAATCCTGAGGTCTTAAAAAAATATGGTTTATCTATAGATGATAAGTATTATATATTAAGGTTTACTGCATTTAAAGCACATCATGATATTAACGAAGGAGGGATGAATTTAAACCAAAAACATGAATTGATAAATTTATTAGAGCAATATGGTAGGGTATTTATTACAACAGAAAGGGAGATTGATCCAGAATTTGAACGATATAGAATTCCCATTGCACCCTATGAAATGCATAGTTTTCTTGCTTATTCTCAAATGTTGGTTTCTGATAGTCAAACAATGAGTTCAGAAGCCGCTGTTTTAGGTGTGCCTTCATTTAGATGTAATACTTTTGTAGGAAGATTATCTGTTCTTGAAGAAGAAGAAAAAAGATATGGATTGACTTATGGTTTTCTACCGAGGCAATTTGATTGGATGTTAGACGCGATAGAAAGAGTTCTTCAAGATAATGAAACAAAAGCTAAATGGAGTATAAAAAGAAACAGAATGTTAGAGGATAAAATAGATGTTACAGCATTTTGGGTTTGGTTTATTGATAATTATCCTGAATCTGTTAAAGAGGTTAAGAGAAGAGATTTTGATTTTGGTAGATTCAAATAAAGAAAATATTTACCGAAATAACTGAACTATATGAAGAACCAGAAATATGGGGAAGAAGTTATAAATTTGGAATGAATATGAATATAAGAGTTAAGGAATTTAATTAATCATTATGAGAGTTATTCATTTAATTGTCGGTGCACGACCTAATTTTATGAAAATGGCACCATTATATAAAGAACTATCTTTACAGCAGGATAGATATAAACCTTCAATAATACACACAGGTCAGCACTATGACGAAAAAATGTCCAGACTTTTTTTTGATGAATTAAATATGCCTAAGCCATATGCTTATTTAAATGTGGGATCGGAAACGCAAGGAAAGCAGACAGCCAGAATAATAGAAAGATTTGAGGACTTGATCTTAGCAGGGGATAAACCTGATTTGGTTATAGTTGCGGGAGATGTTAATTCTACTATTGCCTGTGCCCTGGTAGCGAAAAAGTTACAGATTCCTGTTGCTCATTTGGAAGCAGGGTTAAGAAGTTATGATGAAAGAATGCCTGAAGAAATAAATAGAGTTTTAACGGATAGAATATCTGATATTTTGCTAACACCTTCTCTTGATGCTAATAAGAATCTTATTAAAGAAGGAGTAAATACAGAGAAGATTTATTTTGTTGGGAATATAATGATTGATTCATTAATAGAACATCAAAAGAAAGCAGAATTATCCGATATTTATAATAAGCTTACTATAAGCCCAGATGAGTGTTATGCATTAGTTACTTTGCATAGACCTTCCAATGTTGATGAATATAATGGATTAAAGATGCTGCTGACTTCTTTAGTGGAAATTGGAAAGCATATAAAGATTATCTTTCCAATGCATCCCAGGACTAAAAAAAACATTCAGGATTTTGGTTTATCTAATTATTTGAGTTCCAGTAAAAATCTTATCATTACTGAGCCCTTGGGATATTTTGATTTCCTGAAATTGGAAAAGAAGGCAAAATTGATTTTAACAGACTCCGGTGGCGTTCAAGAAGAATCAACCTATTTTGGGGTGCCTTGTTTAACTTTAAGAGAAAATACAGAACGACCGATTACAATTACAGAAGGGACTAATCAGCTGGTAGATTTGAATGTAGAAAGTATTGTTAATAGTTCTCTGGAAATTATTAAAGGGAAAGTAAAGAAAGGGAAAATACCAAAATATTGGGATGGGAAAACTGCCCAAAGAGTAGTAAAAGTATTAGATGAATGGTTTGAAAAAAGAAATAAAGTTACCGAGAATATCGGCAACACCGAAATATTATTTAACTATTGAGAACATTGAGAGCTCTAAGAAAAAAACATTTATGATACAAGACAGAATCGCAAATGGAACAAGGTGGTTATTATGGGGATGGTTGATAGTGGTGTTGGTTTTGAATGTTGTGCCTTTGGGAAATGAGTTAAATCAGGATTTAACTACTATAAGATTTGTTTTTCGGCTGGATTATGTATTGCATTCATTATCCTTTTTAGTTTTTGCTTTGATATGGGTCTTAGGAAAGATAAAGGGTGTCTGTTGGTTTGAGACTTATGTGGTTTTGAAGTTTGGAGGGATAGTTTTTATTTCGGCTATAAGTATTGAATTGCTACAGATTTTTATTCCCTATAGGACATTTAATCCGATGGATATGATAGCGAATCTCTTTGGTGCAATAATAACAATGATCTGTATTGTTATCTCTCACAGATTGCATAGATTACACAGATAAGACTTTACACGGATTAGCAGATAACGCTGATAGAAAAGTGATTTGAAAGATAGAGATTTTACAGTCCGAAAGTATAGAGAATTGCTTGATGCTTTTAATGAAGCGGGTTATAATTATCAGACATTCTTCAAATAATTAATAGCTTTTTAATGGGCAGAAGAGATACATAAAAAGAAAAAAATTTCCTGAAGTAGATAAGGAGATATAGATGAAGCCAAAAGTAAAAATGAATATTCCCAAACTTGAGGGGAATGAAGATAAGTATGTTACCTATTATAATTCTCATTTAGATAAGTATATTTCCAGAAGAAAAGTGATGCCTAAACCAAGTGTTTCCAATGCAATTATGAAAGAGATATTTGATTTTGCCAAAAGAATCATTATAAGCGAAGAATACAAAGAAGATTGTAGAAAATATATTCAGAGATATAATCGTGAATATCATTCTCAAGGGAAACCAATGAGCACCTGGCCTAATGTATATTTGAAGGTTATGCGAGAAATGCTTAAAGATTATCCCGATCTGGATTTAAAGAAATTAACAAGGGAAGAGATAATAAAGAAGAATTTACCCTGTAGATCTATAGCATCAGCTATACAAGCAGGATATCTTGATAAAGTGCGTGATTGGCAAAAACTTACTGGCTTAATATAAATAAGTTGCACGCAGATTTCGCAGATAACGCAGATTATTGTTTTGTAATTAAAAGAGTTTAAAGTACATTACTATAATAAATCCCTTTAACTTTTTAATTCAGTTCAGAATTTTTAGATAAAAAAAATATAATAAATTAAGATTATGATTACAAACATTCTGTTGCTAAATAATATAATCAGCGAAATCAGTGTAATCTGCGTGAGATGACAATATACAGTTCTTAAATATCGCAGATAACGCAGATTATTGTTTTGTAATATAAAGAGTTTTAAGTACTTTACTATAATAAATCCCTTTAACTTTTTAATTCAGTTCAGAATTTTTAGATAAAAAAAATATAATAAATTAAGATTATGATTACAAACATTCTGTTGCTAAATAATATAATCAGCGAAATCAGTGTAATCTGCGTGAGATAAAATGAATTTGAATGATATAAGTTATCAAATAAGAGGATCGGTTTTTGATGTCTATAATGAATTAGGACCAGGATTGTTAGAAAATATTTATGAGCAAGCTCTTCTAATTGAATTAAATAATAGAGGTCTCAAAGTTGAGAATCAGGTTCCTATAGAAGTTCAATACAAAGGTGTTAACCTTGGAATTCAGTACAGACTTGATTTTTTAATAAATGATCAAGTCATCATTGAGTTGAAATCTGTTGATACCTTATTACCAGTTCATTATAAGCAATTGATAACTTATCTGAAAATAGCAAAGAAACCATTGGGTTTTCTGATTAATTTCAATACTGATTCTATCAAAGACAATATAATAAGAGTCGCAAATGATGTTAATCATCCAGATCTTCAATAAATCAGTTATGTCTCACGCAGATTTCGCAGATAACGCAGATGTAATTTTTTATGTTTAATAATTTAATTTAACTTTAGTGAAATATTAAAAAATCTTTAGGCTTTATAATTTATATTAGTAAGGGTATTCTTAGATATATAAATTTTGAATTTTAGATTATAATTCCAATTATCAATTCTTTAATCTGCGGAATCAGCGAAATCTGCGTGAGATGTCAATATACAGTTCTTAAATAACGCAGATAACGCAGATATATGTTTAACTTTATAGTTTTAAATATATTAAATCTATTAAAAATTAACCAAGCAAGCTGATTTATATAAATAACGAGATAATAAAATAAATACTAAAGGTGTTAAATAATTAATAATATTATAATTATAAATTATCTAATCTGCGAAATCAGCGTAATCTGCGTGAGAGGATAAAATATGAAATACTTAGTTACAGGTGGAGCAGGATTTATCGGTTCCAATATAGTGAAAGAGTTATTGAACCAGGGTCAGGAAGTTCGGGTATTGGATAATTTTGCTACTGGCAAACGAGAAAATATCCTTCCTTTAATAAACAATCCTCATTTGACTATTATAGAAGGTGATTTAAGAAGTTTTCATATTGTGAGAGCTGCAGTTAAGGGAGTTGATTATATCCTGCATCAAGGAGCTCTTCCTTCTGTGCCAAGGTCTATTAATGACCCTATTACAACAAATGATGTAAATATTCTGGGAACCTTGAATATCCTGGAGGCAGCGAAAGAATTTGAGGTAAAAAGAGTAATATGTGCTTCTTCTTCTTCTATTTATGGCAATAGTGAAACCCTTCCTAAAATTGAAACTATGCCAGTTAATCCAATGTCTCCTTATGCTTTAACTAAATATGCTCAGGAAAGATATTGTCAGATTTATTATAATTTGTATGGCTTAGAAACTGTTTCGCTTCGTTATTTCAATGTATTTGGTCCTAATCAGGATCCTACTTCTCAATATAGTGCAGTAATCCCAAAGTTTATAAAACTGATGAGTGAAGATAAAGAACCCACAATTTATGGTGATGGAAATCAATCTCGTGATTTTACCTATGTAGAAAATGTGGTTTTTGCAAATATATTAGCCTGTAATTCTGAAACAGCTCCAGGAGAAATGATAAATATAGCCTGTGGCAAATCCTATACTCTTCTGGATTTGGTAAAAATGATAAATGAGATTTTAGGTAAAAATATTGAACCTCGTTTTGCTCCCGAAAGACCTGGGGAGGTAAAACATTCACTGGCAAGTATAGATAAAGCCAAAGAACTCTTAGGCTATGAGGTAAAAGTAGATTTTAAGGAAGGACTAACTCGTACAATTGATTTCTTTCATTAAAGAAATTTTTTGTCTCACGCAGATTTCGCAGATAACGCAGATATATGATTAATAATTTAATTTAACTTTAGTGAAATCTTTAAAAAATCTTTAGGCTTTATAATTGATTATTATAACAATATTGTTACATAAATAATTCGGGATTTTAGATTATGTTTATAATTCTAATTTATAACTTCTTTAATCTGCGAAATCAGCGTAATCTGTGTGAGAATTTAAAGATGAAATACTTAGATTTCGAAGATAACGCAGATGGATGTTTTTATGTTTAATAATATTGTAGTGAAATCTTTACTAAGTTCTAGGCTTTATAATTAATATTAGTAAGGGTATTCTAAGATAAATAATTTGATATCATAGATTATATTTATAATTCTAATTATAACTTCTTTAATCTGCGTAATCAGCGTAATCTGCGTGAGATAAAAAAATATGAAAAAAAATCGTTATCCTTATATTTTCCTTCTTTTAGATATTATTCTCGTGGTTTTAGCCTTTCTTTTTGTGGTAAAGATTAAGGATGGGACGAGGAGGATACTGGCAGATTTTCAGTGGTGGCGTTCTTTATTTGCCTTTACGGGGATATGGATTGGAGTGGGTATATTAGGAGGGAAGTATTCTTTGCAGAAGGTGGGAAAGGCATCCAAGCTGGCGAGTCAGATAGTTAAATGTGATATATATGCGATAGCAGTGGTTTTCGGGCTGATGTATATCTTCAATCAGTTCCAGTATTCCCGGATGATAGTTCTGGGGACGATTTTAGGGAGTATGGTGCTGGAGCTATTTGTTTTTGGAGGGATATATTATGCCTTTCGGTTTCGGAGGGAGAATCGGGATTTTGCGAAAGCTCCTCTGGTGACACATTCGGAAGCACTGGAGGAATCTCAGACGGCAAGTTATTTTCCTAAGCCAGATCCTAAGGTGATACCGGTTCTTAGTGATGAGCCTTATATTTCTCCTTATCCGGCATACAGTCCCAAAGATAGCGTCTTAGTTCCGCTTTGGCAAAGGTTGTATGATAATTCTGAAGTTTTCAGTTTTATCAATGATTATCTGGATTTGAATACTTTTGACCGGAATATGTCACTGGTATTGAATTCTGCTGATTTTGAATTTATAGAAGGAAAAGAGCCCTCATCTTTTCAGTTATTTATCAATCAGCATCGGATAAATGATTTTCGCAGGATCAATCGTTATCTGATTAAGGCGAATGAGTTGCTTATGGATGGCGGAGTATTTATCTGCAGAGGGCAGACTATCACGGAACGACAACGAAGGTTTAATGAGAAGTATACTCCAGTTTTGGGTCCACCTCTTTATTTTTTTGATTTTTTATTTCGTCGGGCGATGCCCAAGATACCAGTCTTACAAGGCTGGTATTTTGCTTTAACAAAGGGTAAAAACAGGGCACTTTCGGAAACGGAGATGCTGGGTCGTTTCTATTATTGCGGATTTGAATTGGTCAATAAACGGGAAATCAATGGCGTAATGCATTTTATCCTGAAAAAGGTGAAACCACCGAGCACTGATC
>Ga0209204_1004182_pt1 | contig 10057 bp, 9 predicted proteins | sample AD_JPNMR2_MetaG_FD_184425 | JGI IMG/M metagenome (GOLD analysis project Ga0209204, IMG submission 184425) | Active sludge microbial communities of municipal wastewater-treating anaerobic digesters from Japan - AD_JPNMR2_MetaG (SPAdes) (version 2) | ecosystem: Engineered > Bioreactor > Anaerobic >... | reverse complement strand
GTAAATCCATAACAACACTACCTTTTATCTGGATACCCAACTCCAATGAAGGGACCATATCAAAGATAGATACCAGGACAGGCGATGAACTGGGGCGCTACAGGGTTTCACCTTCCAATGTCTACAGTGACCCATCCCGTACAACAGTGGACCTCCAGGGAAACTGCTGGGTAGGCAACAGACAGGCAGGGACTATTGTCAAGGTTGGTCTTTCTGAAAACGGTCAGTGTGTGGACAGGAACGGAAATGGTAAGATAGATACCTCAACAGGTGCAAATAATGTCCTTGATTGGGGTCAGGATGAGTGTGTGCTCCATGAAGTGGTTGTTATCCCAGGGAAAGAAGCCACCTACATACCCGGTAAAAACCCGGGTTCTTATTCAAATTACCCTTATCCAAGGGGTGTTGCTATAGACGCAAATAACAATGTCTGGGCGTCTACATTCAATGCAAAAAAATTCTACTATATAGATGGAAAAACAGGCAGTATACTTAAAACAATAGATGTCTCATCATCAGGGCACACATCCTACGGTCTTGTTGTGGATTCATTTGGAATCCTCTGGTCATCCGGTTCAGGCGGTAATAATGTATTAAGGCTTGACCCGAAGACAGGGGCTTTTAATATAATAAACACACCCCATCTCGTCTATGGATTGGGTCTGGATAAGGCAAACCACCTCTTTGCAGCAGGATTGAACTGGGGGAGGTTGACCCGTATCAATACAGCAACAGGTCAGATTGAATGGACAAAAGACATTGGCAAGAACCCCAGGTCAATTGCTGTGACAAATGATGGAGACCTCTGGATAACGAACTATCAATACGGCAGCGTTACACGCCTATCAAATGATGGGGTGGTCAAGGCTACTATCTCAGTAGGAGGTGAGCCGAGCGGTGTTGCTGTAGATGCCAATGGCAAGGTATGGGCAGTGAATTACTATGACAAGATTACCCGAATTGACCCGGCCACAAACAAGGTTGATTTAGATAAGCAGATAAAGGGTTTTCATTACAGCTACAGCGATATGACAGGTATTATAGCTCGCTCCATGACCACAAGGATAGGGACATGGACTGTTGTGGTTGACTCTAAGTCAGATGGAACAAAATGGCAGGGTATCACATGGAACTCCAGTGAGCCCCAGGGGACTTCCATTAAGGTAAGGGTCAGGAGTTCAGCTGACCAGAAAAACTGGGCAAACTGGGAGGATGTTGTAAAGGGTGGAGAATTAAAGGCAACACCTCCAGGGAGGTATCTACAGGTTGAGACAACACTGCAGATATTATCTGGGGAGGTATCGCCTGTGCTCAATGATTTGACTGTTTTAATCAAATAGGAGGGGGTAGCAGATGAAAAAGACCGTCTTTTTTATTTTAATGACATTTTTTTTAGTAGTTGGACAAGGTTATGCCCAATCAAGGATATCCGATGGCAGATATGTCATGAATGACGGAAAGATGGACATAACGATAGATATAAAATCCATGCCTGATGGCAAGTATTTTTTTGAAGGTGGTGGTGCAAATAAACAGGGCGGGCGTTGCATGATGAACGGTATGGGTGAATTCAAGGCCAATGGCTTTGCCTTTGGTTATAACTGCACCCTGTCCCTTACGATTATTGATGCCAGTAAGTTCGAGCTGAAGGATACAACGAAATGCATCCCCTGTGACCCCGGTGCCTATGCCTCGGGACAGTATATTAAAAAATAGTCTCCAATAAGAGGAGGTCAGATAAAATGAGATATAGAGTTCTATTAATCCTTTTAATAGTCGCCTGTTTTATCCCAGGCTATGTATTTGCCCAGCAGTCAGTAACCGGACAGATAAACTGGGTTGAGGGATATATAAGCGCATTCGGTACAGGGACTGCCACGCCCAGCGGCAACAGGGTTAAGGACCAGATGGCTGCTATGAGGGTTGCAGAGGTTATGGCCCAGAGGGCACTGCTGGAGACTGTAAAGGATGTGCGGATTGATTCTAATACAAAGGTTGTGAATATGATACTCAAAGAGGATGTCATAAGTAGCCGCATTGAAGGCACGATAAGGGGTGCCCAGGTTGTGAAGAGGGAACTGAAATGGGAGAACGATGTCCCGGTAGCCACTGTTGAGATGAGGGTATGCGTGAGTAACAATGTAGGTGGTTGCAATACAGGAAAATCTTTAATAAGTGCCCTTGATATAAGCCATAAAAACGAACCCACTATTGCACCTCCTGAAAGGTTTGATGTGCCTGGCGGTGTCCCTGTAAAGGATGCAGGCACAACAAAACCAAAGGGCATTGTCTATGACTCCAGTAAACCGGTGACAGGTTTAATACTTGACCTTGAAGGCCGTTTCTTTGAGAGGCAGCTTCTCCCTGTAGTTATCACAGTGGGGGAGGGAAACAAACATGTTACAGTATATTCTGTAAAGACAGTAAAACCAAAGGTTATAAGAAACTACGGGGTTGTAAGGTATGCGGATAATATAGAGCAGGCAAAAAAGAATAGTTATATAGGAAATAATGCCATTATAATACCTGTATCAGATATAACTAAAGAAAACCTGATACTTATAAGCCCGGAGGGTGCGAGACTCATAAAAGAGACAACAATGCACGGAAATGATTATCTGAGTGATGCAAAGGTGGTAATATCAGCTAATTAAATAAAAAAGTTTAAGGGATTTAAGGAGGAAGACAGACCGTGGATAAATTTTTATATCAAAAAGGATACCTCATACTGGCTTTACTTTTTATCTCCCTTATGTGTGTATCCTGCTCATCTGTATCATCTTACAATGTAAATATCAAATACGAACCAACAAAGGCAGTGTCAAGACCTGACAGTGACCTGTCAAAGGTAGTTTTTACTGTTGCTGAATTTAATGACTCAAGAAAGATAGATAACAGATACATCATTGGGAGGGTTGTGGATACAAAGGACAGGAAGATCCCAGTAATAACAATACAGCAGGAACCATCAACAAGCATTGCCCATGCCTTAAGAGATGCATTATATAAGGCAAATCTCACTGTGACCGGTGATATACCGAAATGGGACCTCCAGGAAAAGGGCATTAAAAAGGAGTGGGGCAGGATAGTAATAGGCGGTAACATCCAGCAGCTCGAGGTGGTTGTAAAAGAAGGACTCACAACAAAGGCATATGAGGCAAAGGCAAATATAAAGTTGATGGTAGGCGATGTAAAGAAGGCACAGATATTCTATATACCCACATATGAAAGTGCCAATACATGGACAGACATATCAGTCTCTGATGAAAAAATACAGAAGATATTAAACAGTGTAATAACTACTATTATAGACAGGGTAGTAAGCGACAAAGAGCTGTGGGGTAAAATCTCTGAGATTGTAAAAAAAGACCCATAGAATAGATTGGATAATATAACCCAGGAGGGGATTATAATGACAAAAGGCAAAGAAATAGACATTACGAGAAAGAGATGGTCATACCTAAAGATATTTGTTGGTATAATCTCTTTTATTTTTGTAGCCAACAGCCTGCTTTTTGCTGAGCTTGTTACATTCCAGAGGGAGTATGTCTACCAGGCAAGCGAGGTGGATAGCAAGGTCTCCAGCAGGGCAGTAGCCTTAGAGCAGGTAAAGAGACTCCTCCTTGAAGAACTGGGGACATATCTTGAAAGTAAGACAGAGATAAAAAACTTTGACCTTACAAAAGACCAGATAACAACCCTTACAGCCGGCATAGTGAAGACCGAGATTATTGACGAAAAATGGGATGGCAAGGTATATGCATTAAAGGCAAAGATAGCAGCCAACCCTGATGAGGTGGCAAAATCAGTGGATAACCTGAGAAAAGACCATAGCAAGACAAAGGAACTCGAGGAGACGAGAAAAAAGGCAGACAATGCCATGAAAGAGATAGAGAGACTGAAAAAGGAGCTTGAAAAGGAGAAGGCAGAAAAGAAACTATCACTGAAAGGCACTGTGGAAGAAAAGGTGGATAAGATTATCAAGGAGGTTGTCCCTGGGGCTATCAAGATGAAGCAGTTTGATGATGCGATAAAGAATCTGAGCGCCATAGACTGGTTTGAAAAAGGTTATGCCTCTGGTGTGGCAGGAAACCACAAGGAGGCTGCAGAGGCATTTACCATGGCCATAGAGCTTAACCCAAGGGATATGGATTCTTATATTAACAGGGCAATAGCATATGATAACCTCAATGATTACGAGAATGCCATAAAGGACTATACAGTGGTCCTCAAGGCAAACCCTGATGACGCATACATCCTTTATTTCAGGGGAAATGCCCTTTTTAATATAGGGAGAAAAGAAGAGGCAATCAGGGATTATAAGGCCGCTGCAAGGCTTGGTAATGAAAAGGCCCAGGAGTATCTTGATTCACAGGGCATTAGATGGTAGCTTTGAAAAACTATGTAGGGACATTATATCTTGGATGTTACCTATAAGATAGGAAAGGGGCTTATTGTCTCAGCCCAGCATGCAAGGGGCACATATAGTTTATTTGTAGACGCCATAAGACATATCACATATCTCAAGATCCCCCCTGTCCGTTCTGTCTTGTATAAACAGATATATTTCACCGGTATCGAGGCATTGAACAAAGTTGCATTAATCGGTATCCTGATAGGTATTGTTATCATTACGCAGGTTGCCAATATAGTGGGTTTCAACCCTGTTTTAACAGGCAGGATACTTGTCTGGACTGTTGTCCGTGAGTTAGGGCCTCTATTTGTGGCAATTATAGTTATTGCCAGAAGTTGCACAGCCATTGCAGCAGAGCTCGGTTCTATGAAGGCCAACAAGGAGATAGATGCATTGATAACAATGGGTATAGACCCCTATGCATACCTTGTCATGCCCAGGATAATAGGCATATCTGCCTCTGTATTCATGCTGGCCTTTTATTTTCAGATAAGCGCCATAGCAGGCGGGCTTATTGTCTCATCCCTTTTTACCGATATACTGTTTTATGAGCAGCTAAAAGGGGTATTCTCTGTATTGAGTATATTTCAGGTGGCAGTCTCTCTTATAAAGAGTGCTATATTCGGGCTTCTCATCTCTACTATTTCATGCTATCATGGACTGAGGGTCAAATCTTCTATTACCGAGATACCTCAGGTTACAACCCTTGCTGTTATGCAGAGCCTCTTTGTTGTTTTGATATTTGACGGTATCATTACTGTTGTTTCTTTTATATGATTAGGTTTGATGATATAGTCTGTGAATTCCTTGAGATACCATCATTTGATTTTAAGGAAGGGAGGGTCTATAAGGTTATCTTTCATTCAGACATAGAGAAGAATGAATTTATAGACCTGACCCTTGGCATAAAGAGACCCAAAAGGGGTAGAGTGGTTTTATTTGACAGGGATATATTTAATGTGGATATTAATGTGTATTATGATACATTGAAGAAGGTGGGGGTAGTATGGGAGAACGGCGGGGTTATAAGTAACTTAAAGGTCTGGGAGAACATAGCCCTTCCACTATGGTTTCATTATGGCATAAGGCCTGAAAAGATAGAGACGAGGGTTATTGAATTTTACAAAAATTTTGATATGGACGCACAATTTCTATCTGGTTATATGGGCAGGCTCCCAGGAACCTTGTCTGCATTCGATAAGAGGATTATATGTCTTATAAGGTCCATATTAATGGAGCCAGAACTGATGATATATGACGATGTTTTTACCGGGCTAAAATCAGATAGGGTAGAGAGGATAAGGGAGATTGCCGAAGGATTTCACAGGGCAAATCCAAAAAGGACCTCCATATATCTGGCGTCCACTGATGAATCTCTGAGAGACCTTAAGGCAGACTATAATATCGTACCGGATGAAAAGGGGTTTAAGATATGGCGGTCATGAAAGAGACAGATGAAAGATTCCAATACCTATCCAAGAAGATAGGGCTTTTTGTCCTTATTGCCATCCTCGGCATTGCAGGCATTATAGTCTTTATTGGGATTCAGAGGGATGTATTTACCAATAAGACAAAACTCTATTTTATATCAGAAAACGGTCAGGGCCTGAATGAGGGACAGGCTGTAAAGCTGAGCGGATTCAAGATAGGCAAGATTGAAAAACTCTCCCTCGATGATGTGGCCAAGGTAAAGGTGGAGATATCGATAAACACAAAATATATGAAGTGGATAAAGACAGACTCTACCATAAAGCTTGTAAAAGAAGGGTATATAGGCGATGCTGTCCTGGAGGTTGCCCCTGGTTCTGTCCAGGCAAAACAGATCCCAGAGGGTGGTTATCTAAACTTTCAGGGGGCAAAGAGCATCAACGAGATAATAGAGGAGCTGAAGGATGATATAAAACCTGTCCTCCTTGATATAAAACAGATTATCCACTATATAAATGACCCTAAGGGTGATGTAAAACAGATACTGGGAAATGTGAATAAGCTGTCAGGGGATATACAGCACACAAGGGAGCTCATAGATACCATGTTAAAGAATACGGACAAGAACCTTGAAAACACCATGAAAAAAACCGATACACTCCTTGGGTCAATAAAGGATACTGTAGATACGACTAATAATATATTAAAAAATGTGGAGACAAAACTCCCGAATATGCTTGATAAGGTTGATAAAAGCCTTACAGATGTCCAGAAGATTACAGATGATATAAAGCATACCACATCCGGTGCCCCTGTTCTCATGGATAAGGTGACGGATATTACAGATGATGCAAAGGATATTACCGGGGCTGTTAAGAAGACATGGCCTATAAGCTCAAAGATAAAGATACCGGAAGAAAAGACAATAAAGGTGGACAGCTATGAATAGGATACCTTTTTTACACCTTATTCTTACATACACAAGACCCCTTGTACTCACCATTATCTTTCCCCTGCTATTTATCTGTCCCGGTTGTTCTACAGGCCCTCATCAGCCCTCTGAGAGACAACAGATAGCCATCGAATCAAACCAGAGGGCAGAAAATGCCTATAAGAAGAGGAATTATATAAAGGCACTGAACCATTACATGGAGGCGTTAAACATAAGTCGCTCCCTTGAAAACGCTGATTCCATGGGCAGCAACATTGTAAATATTGCCTATGTCTATTATAGAATGGGCGAGAGGGAGAAGTCGCACACCTATGCGGATCTCATAATAAACAAAAACCCTTTTGAATACAGTGTCCGTTATCTTATAGATGCCATGTCCATCAAAGCATTGTTATATTGCGACGAAAGCAATGGAAAAGAAGCCTCTTTTTGGGCAGACAAGGCCCTGAATCTCTGTCAGGGTGTCTCTTGTCGGGAAGAAGGAAGAATTTATAACATCAGGGCAAGGGCCTCATTGCTCAATAAGGACATTAAAGCCGCCACGGAATACGCAAAAAAAGGTCTTGAGATCAATAAAAAGATAGATGATGTGGCAGAGATGGGAAACTCCATGCGTATTATGGCAGACATAGAACTTATGAACAAAAACTATGAGGCATCAAGAGGTCTATATAAAGATGCCCTTTTAATAGATAAATCCCTTGAGCTGAGCGATAAAATGATAAAAGACCTCCTTGGTATTGCTGTTACATTTGAAAAACAGGGCAGGCCTAATGAAGCTCTCCCATATTACAGAAGGGCCATTTCTATAAGTGAGGGCATGGGCAGCATGGAAATGGAGAAATCCATAAGGGAAAAGATAGAGAAGATGCAACCTCAAAAAAACCCTTGAGCTGACCTGTAGGCGTATAGAAGACCTTCTGCCTCATCTTTGAGCCCTGGAAGGCATGACCTCCTCAAGACAGCCTCTCTAGCAATTTTATCCCTTAGTTCTTTACTGTCCATGAGTGCTATAGCTTTTTTGATGAAGTCTTTAGGGTCCTGTGGGTTATAAAGTATACCACTCAATTTTTCAAGATGGGAATCTTCAAGATGAGAGTCAATAGGGGGTCGGGTATGTGCCCACGTATAAGCCTTACTGTCTGGGGACTGTTTCGAAGGTCTTGAGTTGTCAGTGGATGTAAGGAACCACCTGTTTCCAGGTATATCCGAGGCGAGAACAGGTTTTCCTGAAACCGAAGTTCCCCTTCTAAAACCACCCTAACCCATTGAAATCATTTATAATAGTATAAAATTACAGTGATATTTGTAGTCATGTATTATAATAATTTCTCTTGACATAAATATTTAATTATATTATACTGTGGTCATGCATGTTGAATGGGTGCCAAACAGGAATTCAAGACCCACCATCCTCCTCAGAGAGACATGGAGAGAGGGTAAGAAGGTAAAGAAGAGGACCCTTGCCAATCTCACTGACTGGCCTCATGAGAAGATAGAGGCACTCCGCAGGGTACTTAAGGGAGAGACCCTTATATCCCCTGATAAGACCTTTACCATTGAACAATCCCTCCCCCATGGACACGTAGAGGCAATCCTCGGGACAATAAAGAATATCGGTCTTAATAAGATCATATCATCGAAACCAAAAAGGGTGGCAGACCTTGTTATTGCCATGATAGCAGAGAGACTTATCCACCCATCATCTAAACTTGCCACAACAAGACTATGGCATACCACCACACTGGCAGAGGAACTCTCTGTATCTGATGCTGATGAGAATGAACTATACGATGCCTTAGACTGGCTCTTATCTAACCAGAACCGCATAGAAAAGAAACTTGCAGACAAACACCTAAAGGATGGTTGCCTTGTCCTCTATGATGTAACAAGCAGCTATTATGAAGGCAATAACTGTCCCTTAGCCCAGTTCGGTCATGACCGTGATAAAAAGGGTAAAAAGATCATAGTCTATGGGGTATTAACAGATTCTGAAGGCTGCCCGGTTGCAGTAACTGTATATCCTGGTAATACCGGTGACCCTACAACAGTTACAGATCAGATAGAAAAGCTTAAAAAACGCTTTGGCCTTAATCACATCGTCCTTGTAGGTGACAGGGGCATGATTACCACAACACAGATAGAGAAGATAAAGGATGTAGGTGGTATAGGCTGGATAACAGCACTACGGTCTTCATCTATCCGTGAGCTTGTAGAACAAAGGCATATCCAGATGTCCCTCTTTGATGTCTCTGACTTTGCTGAGATCAGCTCCCCTGACTATCCAGGGGAGAGGCTTGTTGCCTGTTATAATCCAATACTTGCAGATCATAGAAGGAAAAAGAGAAATGAACTCCTTGAAGCCACTGAAAAGAAGCTGAACCAGATTGTAAATACTGTTGCCAGAAGAAAAAGAACACCCCTCAGCAAGGCAGAGATAGGTAAGAAGGTGGGTGCTGTAATTAATGCATACAGGATGGGTAAACACTTTATCTTAAACATAGAAGACGGTCACTTCTCCTATACCAGAGATCAGGCATCCATTGAACAGGAGGAGGCACTCGATGGCATCTATGTAATAAGAACCAGTGAGCAAACCATATCATCTTCCGATATTATAAGATACTATAAAAACCTGTCCCAGGTGGAACGCATCTTTAGAACCTTAAAGGGTATTGATCTTCTTGTCCGTCCTATATGGTTACGCACCACCAACCATGTAAAGGCCCACATCTTTCTGTGCATGCTTGCCTACTATGTAGAATGGCACATGAGAGGTGCCCTTGCACCACTTATATTCCATGATGAAGATATAGACCGTAAGACAAGACATCCAGTAAGACCTGCTAAACCATCAGAATCAGCAAAAGAAAAAAAGACAAAAAAGCTTACCCCTTATGGACTGCCTGTCCATAGCTTTTCTACACTTCTTGCCCACCTGGGGACAAGATGTAGAAACAGATGCAGGGTTGCATCAGATGAAAAGTCTCCTGCCTTTTACCTTCTTACTGAACCAACACCTGTTCAAAAGATGGCTCTCCAGCTACTAAAACTGTAGTCAGTATCGGGAAATTGATATTTATTGTTCTGTGTATAATATCAATGGGATAGCGTCAATTTGGGGGAGGAACTTCGGTTTAAAGACCCTGGTTAGTCAGCTTTTTATAGTCCTCTATGTTCCAGCATGAACTGAAGAAACTGCAGTCAAGACACCTGGGCAATTTATTTTTATCAATCAGGTATTGTTTTCCTGTGATGCCAGT
>Ga0209204_1004180_pt1 | contig 10062 bp, 5 predicted proteins | sample AD_JPNMR2_MetaG_FD_184425 | JGI IMG/M metagenome (GOLD analysis project Ga0209204, IMG submission 184425) | Active sludge microbial communities of municipal wastewater-treating anaerobic digesters from Japan - AD_JPNMR2_MetaG (SPAdes) (version 2) | ecosystem: Engineered > Bioreactor > Anaerobic >... | reverse complement strand
TGCCATATTTTTCAGCGCTTCAAAAATACCAGTAATTGAATCAGGCACAGGGAGAACAAAGCATGCTGAAAGTTGACCGAGAGTTGTTCCTGCATTCATCAATGTGGGAGAGTTTGGAAGAAACTCAAGGTCTGTAAGCATTTTGTAAAATTTTTCCTGATAAACTGCCTTTTCAGAACCTTTTTCAGCAGATGCAACATATCTTGCGACTCTTTCGAACATCTGTTCAGGCGTTTCAATAATTTCCCCGGAGTCATTCTTCAAAAGGTATCTCTGTTTCAGAATACTGATGGCATTGATGGAAAGTTTTAATCTGTCTTCAACACCAATGATTTTTTTACTTTCTCGGAGCTGTCTTCGTTTGTCCCGGTAAAGGATATATGCCCGTGCGACATCAGGAAAATTATTCCTCATTAATGTTTCTTCAACGATATCCTGAATGTGTTCAACAGACACACTGGTATGATTTTCTTTCTGAAGGGTTTTAACCACCTGTTTACACAGGTTTTGTGCAAGCAAAAAATCATCCTTTTTTCTGGCTTTAAGGGCTTTATAAATGGCAAGGGCAATTTTTTCTTCATCAAACTTCTCAATCTGTCCATTTCTTTTTTTTACCAATGTGATTTTCATATCAGGAATTCCTCCTGTTTCATTTTACTATGTCCGGGGAAAAAATAAAGTTTTATTCCACAGTGACAGTTTTTGCTAAATTTCTTGGTCTGTCAACAGGAAGGTTTTTTTCAAGCGCAAGGAAATACGAAAGAAGTTGAAATGGAATGACTGAACAAATAGGAGAAAGTTTTTTTGAGTCAGGTATACATATTACGTTATCGCAGATTTGTTTGATGTCCTGATTATTTTCTGTTGTGATCACAAATGTTTTTCCTCCCCGGGCTTTAATTTCTTCAATATTGTTCAATGTTTTTTCATAAGTTTCATCCATGGGAGCAATAAAAAATACAGGTGTTGTTTCAGAAATTAATGCAATAGGACCATGCTTCATTTCTGCAGATGATAATCCTTCTGCATGAACACCTGATACTTCTTTAAGTTTTAGGGCTGCTTCAAGAGCAACTGGATAATTTATTCCTCTTCCAAGTATAAAGATGGTATGAGAATCTTTGAGGAATTTGCTGATATTTTTCAGTTGAGAAGCAAGAGAAAAAATTTTTTCTGAAACACCGGATAATTTCAAAACGTCCACAATCATTTCATTCTTTTTTTCGGCTGAAATGGCACGTCTTGAAAATGCCGCGATCAAACTGATAACATACAGACAAACGACCTGTGCAGTGAATGACTTGGTGGCAGCCACACTTATTTCTGGACCTGCCAGCATCAAAATGTGATGAGAGGTGAGTCTTGTGAGAAGAGAATTTTCTACGTTGGTTATTGCCAGGGTTTCAGCAGTGTCAAATTTTTTAACGGCAGATACTGTATCTCTGGTTTCACCTGATTGAGACAGCGCAATAACAAGTGTATTTTTCTTATTGTACATTCTGCAGGAAGATAATTCTGAGGCAAGTTCAACATTTGTGTCAATCAATGCGATTGTTTCAAAATAATACCTGCCGATAAGTGCGGCATGATAGGAGCTACCACATCCAGTAATCAGAATTTTGTTTATCCCTTCAAAAAAATTGTTACCTGTTCGCTCAAAAAAAGAAATAACACTCCGAAGCGAAGAAACAACTACACTTGATTGTTCCAGTATTTCTTTTATGAAAAAGTGCTGGGTTTCATTATTGCTATTTTTTAAGTAAGAAACATTTTTCAATGACCTTTCATTTCCTTTGTTATCGTACAGCAGAATGTGGTCCGGAGAAACTACTCCCCATTCGCCGTCATTGACAGCAAAGACAGAGGTTGCTTCTTCAGGAAGTCCAACAGGGTCAGAAATGAGACATGTTCCTTCGTTATGTTTATAAACAAGTAAACTTGAATTTTTTTGAGTAAAGAAAATACGATTGTCATGGGTGAAAATAGTCACAACTGCAAAACTCCCTCTTATTTTCTTAATCGTGTCAAAAAATGCCTGTTCATCTGTTTTTCCTTCCATGAGAAAATGCTCGATCAAATGCGGGATGACTTCTGTATCAGTGGCACTTATAAAATTGTGCTTATTGAGGAGAAGGGATTTCTTTAATTCCTGGTAATTTTCAATAATTCCGTTGTGGACGACTGCAATACGGTTTACACAATCAACATGTGGATGAGCATTTTCCACGCTTACCTTTCCGTGTGTTGCCCACCTGGTATGACCTATACAGATAACAGGACAGGTTTTGTCCTTGTCTATTGTTAACTCTTTGCAAAGTTTATTGATTCCTCCGACAGTTTTTACCACACAGAGTACCTTTTCATTTGTAAACGCAATACCACAGGAATCGTATCCCCTGTGTTCAAGTCGTTTAAGTGATCTGATAACCTTTGATATTGCTTCCTGTTTTCCTGTGTAACCAGCGATTCCGCACATAGTATTAATCGTTAATCGACATACTTGCAAACTCTTTTTTGGAGAACGGGTTTTTTATTCGGACTTATGGTCGAAGCGCCGAAACAATTCTTGCAAATGAGAGAATCGTCTTCAGGGTAAAAAGCAAAAACTTCATCAAGACAGACCGCCTTCCCACACATTGAACACTTCAGATTTCTTTTCATGCTACCTCCTTACAGAATTTTTACGTTGATTCCAAGGTTTTGTAATTTTGAAATTTCTTTTTCAAATAATTCCTGCGTTTCCTGGGGTTTTGTGGTAATCAGAAGATACCTTCTTCCTTTTTTGATATCAATCCGGATCATCCTTGAGGATCTCGTCAGGTATGTTTCTGTTTTCCCTATCTTTGAACCGTCGGCGACAACAATAATTTCGTTGGTCCTTTTGATTAAACTATCAACCTGGTGTTGTGTTGAGATATTATCAGCGCTCATTCCTTTACTGCTGATCGCAGGAGAGCCAATAATGATTTTTGGTATTTCTGACACAGGTAGTGTCAGGTTGATGATAGACATATTTTTGCTTGAGAACTCTCCAGAGACAATTCCTACGAAATTAAACGTGAAAAATCTTTCATATTTTGTCAGCAGGGTATTGATGAGACCAATGTTGTTTGTCCAGATTTTTAACGAATAATTTGCACAGCATTTCGCAATCTCTTCACCAACATACGAAACAGTTGTTCCTGCACCAAGAAAAATTGTCTCATTGGGGGCAATAATATGCTGGGTGATGTACTGCGCCAGTTTTGACTTTTCATTCCTGTTTATGTTCCTTTTATACTCAAACGATGAAAGCACTATTTTTTCTTTCATTTTTTATTCCTTGCAATTTTTTTAACATTTTTCCTGACAAATTGTTTAACATATTTCCAAATTTTTGTCAAGGGCTTTTCATTTTTAATGAATTTGTGGTATTTATTCTGGTGTGTTATATTAAATGAGAAATTGAAGGAGGAGATATGAAATCACAGGTTAAAATAGTGCCTGGAGAGTATTCAATAGGGGTGATTGGTCTGGGATATGTGGGCCTTCCACTTGTTTTAAGATTTGCGAGAAAAAATTTTAATGTCATAGGATTTGATACAGACAAAAGCAAGGTAGAATTGTTAAATAAAGGGAAATCATACATTTCGCACATTCCTGATAAAGATATTCAAGGAGTTAAACATAATTTTATAGCCACCGTTGACACCACAAAATTATCTCAACCAGATGCCATTATTATTTGTGTACCGACTCCCCTTGATGCCCATAGAGAACCTGATTTAACCTATATTAAAAATACAGCCATTGAAATTTCAAAACACCTCAGGAAAAGTCAATTGATTTCCCTTGAATCAACCACATATCCTGGCACAACAAGGGAGATACTTGTTCCTGAACTTGAAAAAACAGGCATGAAGGTTGGGAAAGATTTTTTTGTTGTTTTTTCGCCAGAACGAGAAGCCCCGGGCAATAAACAATTCCCTGCTGAAAGAGTTCCAAAAATTGTTGGCGGCATGACTAAGGAATGCTTAAAACTCGGTAAAATATTGTACGAACAGGTTTTTGAAAAGGTTGTACCTGTGTCCAGCGTTGAAATTGCTGAATCAGCAAAACTTCTTGAAAACATTTATCGCAGTGTGAACATTGCACTTGTCAATGAGATGAAGGTGCTTTTTGACAGGATGGGAATAAACATCTGGGAAGTTATTGAAGCAGCAAAAACAAAACCATTTGGTTATCACGCCTTTTATCCAGGACCTGGGCTTGGTGGTCATTGCATTCCAATAGATCCTTTTTATTTAACATGGAAGGCAAGAGAATATGATTTACACACAAGATTTGTTGAACTTGCCGGCGAGATTAATAGTTACATGCCATATTATGTGGTTGAAAAGCTTGTTGATGCATTGAACAGGCAAGGGAAGTCCATTTACAAAAGTAAAATACTTGTTGTTGGCATTGCTTACAAAAAAGACATTGATGATGCAAGGGAGTCGCCAGGTATCAAAATTATGAAAATTCTTGAAGAGAAAAATGTAAAAAAGGTTGACTACTATGATCCTTACATTCCCCAACTAATTAAATCACGGCAGGTTTCCCATCCAATTTTTTCAATAAAATTTAACAAAAAAACAATTTCAGGTTATGATGCAGCAATTATTGTTACTGACCATTCCAGTATTGATTATAAACTTCTTCAATCAGCATGTGGTCTTATTGTTGACACAAGAAACGTATATAAAAAGCATTACAAAAATGTTGTGAAAGCATAACAGGGGGAATAATGAAAAAAATCTGGCTGTTTGCGTTGGTAATGATGTTTGTTTTACCTGGATTTGCAGGGACAAATTTTCAAATCGCAAAAAACAGACAGGCACTGACAGACATTGTGATTCCAGAAACTTCAACGGTTAGAGTAAAACAGGCGGCTGAAGAACTTGCTGACTATCTTGGAAAGATTGCAAACTGTAAATTCAGGGTTATCAGTGGTACAGTACAAAAAGGTATAGCAGTAGGCAGGTTTGAAGATTTTCCTGGTATCAATTTTAAGGAAAAACCAGACCCAAAGGATATGACAAAGAGGGAGTTATATCTTCTCAGGACACATAAAGATGGTATTTTTGTAATAGGAGCCACAGATACAGCAGTAGAAGATGCGGTATGGGATTTACTTTATTTGCTTGGATACAGACAGTTTTTCCCACCTGCAAAATGGGAATACATTCCAAAAATAGAAAATCTTTCCATTAATATTGATAAGATCGAACAACCTGATTATTATGCCAGAAGGATATGGTATGGATATGGTTCCTGGCCTGAAAACGTAAAGGCATATAATATCTGGTGCAAGAAAAACAGAGCAGTATCAAGTATTATACTCAACACAGGTCATGCCTATGGCCACATTATTGCAAAAAATAAGGCAGAATTTGATAAACATCCTGAGTATCTTGGTCTTGTGAATGGTGAAAGAAAATCGTCGAAATTCTGTATTTCAAACCCTGGTTTAAGGAAACTTGTTGTTGATTATGCAATAAAAGCGTTTGAAGATAATCCTGACCTTGATTCAATTTCAATGGAACCAAGTGATGGAGGTGACTGGTGCGAGTGTGAAAATTGTGCAAAAATGGGAAGTATTTCAGACAGGGCGCTTACACTTGCCAATGAAGTCGCAGATGCAATATCAAAAAAATTCGGGAATAAGTATGTTGGTATGTATGCCTATAATATGCATTCGCCACCACCCAATATTCGTGTTCATCCCAATGTGATTATCAGTGTTGCCACAGCGTTTATCAGGGGAGGGTACACAGTTGACCAGTTAATAGAAGGATGGGTAAAAAAAGGAGCAACCATCGGTATCAGAGAATATTATGGGGTTAATGTGTGGGATAGGGATTTACCGGGTGCACCAAAAGCATCAGGAGTAACTTCACTTGCAAAAAGCATAGCAGATTTTCATACAAAGGGTGCAAGATTTCTTTCTGCAGAATCAAGTGATAACTGGGGTCCAAATGGCCTGGGGTATTATGTTGCTTCAAGAGTACTGTGGGATGTGGATGAAGCAAAGAAAGTGAAGGATTTAAAAAAGGACTTTTTTGAAAAAATGTTTGGCCCAGCGAAAGACAAAATGGAAGAATTTTACAATCTTATTGACAGGGATAATAAGCCGCTGCTGACAGAAGATTTAATTGGAAGAATGTACAGGATTCTTGCAGAGGCAAAGAAAAAAACTCAGGACCCACTTATTCAATCAAGAATCAATGACCTTGTTTTGTATACGCGATATGTGGAACTGTTCAAGAAGTATTCTGAATCAAAAGGTGAGCAACGCCAGCAGGCATTTGAAGATGTGATACGGCATGCCTATAGAATCAAGGACACAATGATGGTGCATTCTCTTGCTCTATACAGGGACCTGCCAGGCAGGGATAAAAGCGTTAAGGTTCCAGATGAAGCAACATGGAATGTACCTGAAGGCAAAAACATATGGAAAGACAGTACTCCATTTTCAGAATCAGAAATACAAAAGATTCTTGAAGAAGGAATACAGGCAAACAAACTTGTTGATTTTAAGCCGGTTTCATACAGCATGAGACTGGTTCCAGCAACAAAATTAAACCTGACAGACCAGATTCCAGCAGATACTCCTGTGTTTACAACAAGAGGAAAAAATACCTATTATATCTGGGTTGAAAAATCACCAGCAGAAATAAAACTCAGAATCACAGGAGGATTGATTTACAGAGACAGGGGCGATGTAAAGGTATTTTTATATCCGGCTGAGCAGGAATTTTCAAACCATGTTGACCAGGCATCTGTAACACCTGATAAAACCGAACATATTGTTAATCTCAAAACAACATATCATGGGCTTCACTGGATAGAAATAGAAGATAGAGCCGCTGGCACAAAATTAGAATTTCTGAATAAAATACCCCTGACAATTGTTTCTACGCTTGAACAGCGTCCGTGGTTTACAGGAAGATGGAATTTTGTTTTTTATGTGCCGAAAGGAACAAAATTTATTGGTGGTTATGTGACAGGTGAAGGAAACGTGATCAATGGTTCAGGAAAAAAGGTTTATTCTTTCACCGGAAAAAATACTTACTTTAACATTCCTGTTGAGCAAGGCGAAGATGGTAAAATATGGAAAATTCAATCGGGTAGTGGTGTATGCGTGTTTATGACTATTCCATCATGTTTTGCAAGAAATGCATGGGAATTAATGCTTCCTGCTGAAGTTGTTGAAAAGGATTCAAAATAAAATAGGAGGAGAATAATGGATGAAATTGATATTTCTCGTGCAATCATAGAGGATTTTACGAAGAATTTTGTTGATAGTTTATCTCTTGATGTTGCGATTGTTGGAGCAGGACCATCTGGATTGATGTGTGGGTACAGGCTTGCTCAATCCGGCTATAAGGTTGCTGTGTTTGAAAGGCATCTGAGAGCAGGGGGTGGTATGCCTGGTGGTGGAATGATGTTTAACAGTATCGTGATTCAGAAGGAAATATTGAGAATTTTTGATGAACTGGGTATTACGGTGAGAAAATATAATGACAATCTTTATGTCGCCAGTTCCATAGAAACTGTATCTGCTCTTTGCTATCGCGCGATGAAATCAGGAGTAAAAATATTCAACCTGATGAGCGTTGAGGATGTTGTGATAAGAGAAAATGTTGTGTGTGGAATTGTGATTAACTGGAGTTCTGTGGTGTGGTCAAAACTTCATGTTGACCCGCTATCAATAAAATCAAAGTTTGTTGTTGATGCCACAGGCCACGATGCAGAAGTATGCAGAATTGTTGAAAGAAAAATTGGTCAGAAACTTCAAACACCAGAAGGGGCTGTTTCTGGTGAAAAATCAATGTGGGCTGAAAAAGCAGAGCGGCAGATTCTTGAAAACACAAAACAGGTTTACCCAGGGCTTTTTGTCTGCGGAATGGCTGCAAATGCTGTGTTTGGTTCGCCAAGAATGGGTGCAATATTTGGCGGTATGTTTCTATCAGGAGAAAAGGCGTCTGAATTGATTGATAAAGAACTGAAAAAGAAAGGTGGATTATGATTGCCAGATGGAAAATAATATCTATTGCAATCGGGTTTTTTTTGATGACGAACCTTGCATTTCCATACGGAAAGGAATTTTCTTTCAGAGTCAAGGTGGAGCCGCCTGAATTAGTGCAGCAACCAGACAAATTTCAAATTGTTATTGGGAAAATAAACTTTTTTACTGGTAAAAATACATGGAGTGAATGGACAAAGGTAACTTCAGAAGATATTGAGGCAATAAAAAAGGGATACCCGAATCTTTATATGGGAAGATATCCCCTTGTTATTAACATTCGTGTTCATCCGCCGGTTCCTGACGCAAAGATATATCTCCAGTACGAAGTTGATGGCAGGCAATATTCTGGCGAGGCGCTTTATTATGGTTCTGATGCGATGAGTGTTGGAACTCTTCAATGGGAAGAAAATGGAATAACAAAAATGGGAACTATGGCTCAGTATAATCAGAAATACTGGGACCAGATTGATAAAGCACAAGCATCCATTGGTGAAGTGAAAAGACCTGAAAAACTTCTCATTGTTGATAGGTTTATTGGTGGTGATAGCGATTTTTATGACTGGAAACAGGGACTTGATAATTTATCAAGATTGGGCTTTAATGTGTTTCTCATGCCTGCTGACAAGAAACTGAGAGAGCTTCTTCTTCAAACACCAATCAAAAAGATTTCCTATGCAGTGTACAATCCGCCAGGATATGCTTTTGATTTTGATGAAGAAAAAACATCTGAAACAGCAATAAAAGAGTGGGCAAAAAACATTGCAAAGCCATATATTGATGCTGGGTATGATGCAAAAGACATGGCGCTTTTTGCACTCTCTGATGAACCTGGCTGGTATTTTCCATCAGTTTTTAAGCATGTCAATGAAAATCCGAAAAATCTTGAAAGATTCCATGCGTATCTAAAAGCACAGGGACTGAAACCACAGGATTTTGGGTTCAAAAGCTGGAATGACTGGGATAAAGTAAAACCACTTGGAAGGAGTGTTGCAAATAAGGACTTACCTTCAAAAAAACTTTTTTACTGGACATGCAGATTTTTCCCTTATGTATCCAATGGACTTTTTGCAAAGTCAACAAAAGCCATTGAAGAAGCATTTTATCCAGGACTTCCCATTACTGTAAACTGGAACTTTTTTGCAGGAAGGTATTATTTCCCTGGTCCTTTTGCTCACAATCCTGATAAAAAGAGCCCTGATGCCGCAATGGGTTCACATGACTGGCTTGAATTTGGAAGGGCAAGGGGTTCCACATGCATGTGGACAGAGGACTGGTTTGGGGATAACCTTGCATACCAGTGGTCATTCTATTGCAGTAAATTGAAAAGCGTTGCAAGGAAAAGTAATGTGATGTTTGGTGGCTATGTCATTGGCAGGACTGCTGGTGAAGGAGTAACCCAGAAGATGCTTGCAATTTTTGGTCATGGTGGAAAAATTATTAAGTTTTATGTGTTTGGACCTGAATACAATTTTCCAGGAAACTGCTGGTCTGAGAATCCAAAGGTGATTAAGGGTATTATGAGAGCATCAACGATTACAGCAAAGGCAGAAGAGTTCCTGTATCCTGGTAAACCGCTTATTTCAAAGGTTGCCATTCTTACTCCCCAGAGTAGTCTTGTCTGGGACCAGAAGGAAATGGAAATTGCATCAGGTATTGTTGATGCAACAAATGTGAATCAAAATCATGCCTCAACATCTTACATGGCTGAAGTATACAATCTTTATCTTGCTCTGATGCATGCCAATATTCAAGTAGATTTTGTTGATGAAACTGACCTTGTTGATTCAAAAACAATGGCTAATTACAGGGTTTTGTTTGTCACTGCGCCTAACCTACCAGCAGAATGTACTTCAGCATTGCAGAAATGGGTAAATGGTGGTGGAATCCTTGTCACAACACATGCTGCAATCACTGCAGACAGATACGATGAACCCACAAATGCTTTTTACTCATGGTTGGGTATGAAAATCGATGAGCAGCCACATCCGAGAATTATTCTTTCGTGGAAC
>Ga0209204_1004172_pt1 | contig 10077 bp, 3 predicted proteins | sample AD_JPNMR2_MetaG_FD_184425 | JGI IMG/M metagenome (GOLD analysis project Ga0209204, IMG submission 184425) | Active sludge microbial communities of municipal wastewater-treating anaerobic digesters from Japan - AD_JPNMR2_MetaG (SPAdes) (version 2) | ecosystem: Engineered > Bioreactor > Anaerobic >... | reverse complement strand
AATAGCTGGCATGTTGGGGTATGGAGATGCTTTTGCTTTTCGTGATCCCAAAGGCATTCGTACAGCCTTTTATTATGCAGACGAAGAAATTGCGGTAGTTGCTTCAGAACGACCTGTGATTCAAACGGCTATGAATGTTAAAATTGAAGATATTCATGAATTACAAGCAGGGAAAGCCATCATTATCAGAAAAAATGGTGAAATTAGATTTGAAACGATTCGTGAAGCTGATTCTGAACTTACACCGTGTTCTTTTGAACGAATTTATTTCTCCAGAGGAAGCGACAGAGATATTTATCGGGAACGAAAAAAATTAGGAGAATCTTTATCAGTTCCAATTTTAAAAGCCGTTGATTATGATCTGGAAAATACTGTTTTTTCCTTTATTCCCAATACGGCTGAAGTAGCTTTTTACGGCATGATTCAGGGCATCAGAACAACTACAGGAAATATTCCTCGCGTTGAAAAAGTGTTGCTTAAAGATATAAAACTACGTACCTTCATTTCACAAAACAAAGAAAGAAATGATCTGGCAGCTCATGTTTACGATATTACTTATGGCTCGCTCAGACCCGGAAAAACAGATAATTTGGTTATTATAGATGATTCTATTGTTCGTGGTACAACTTTGAAACAAAGTATTTTAAGTATTTTAGGAAGATTGGATCCAAAAAAAATAATCATTGTTTCTTCCTCACCACAAGTTCGTTTTCCAGATTATTATGGAATTGATATGGCTCGGATGAATGAATTTTGTGCTTTTCGGGCTGCCATTCAACTTTTACAAGAAAAAGGGAAACAATCTTTTATCGATGAAATTTATCAGAAATGCAAAGAACAGGAAAATTTACCCAAAGAAAAAATAATCAATTATGTAAAAGAAATTTATGAGCCTTTTACACAAGAGGAAATTTCTATACAAATTGCTAAAATGTTAACGCCTGAAGAAGTTCATTGTCCTGTTACATTGGTTTATCAAACAGTTGATGGTTTGCACACAGCCTGTCCAAACCACAAAGGTGACTGGTATTTCACGGGCAATTATCCAACACCAGGCGGCAATCGCATGGTTAACAAAGCATTTATTGAATACTACGAAGGCAAAGAAAGTGAACAGTGGTGAATCAGGTTTTTTAATGGCAAGTTAATCATTCGTTTTTCACACTTTTTGGAACATTCATATAAATATTTGAATATCAATACTAATTTTGTAATCTTAGATTTGCAAAATTTTATTACTGTAAAGTAAAGAATCGCTCTGGAAGTTAATTTATACAGTAATACAGGAAATCAAAATGAGAGTTGTGGTTATGAAAACAGTTATACCATCATGTTACATGAAATTGAAAAGGAGAAAAAAATAGAACAATTAAAACGGGAATAAACAGAAATTATCTGGATATGAAACAAAGGAAATAATCAAGAGAGCCTTTTCATCTTTAGTAACAGGATTATTAGTATATGACAAAAATTAAAAAAATATTTTACATGGGTATCTATTAACAATATTGTTTTAGAACAACCTCGTACGGTGAGATGAAAATTGACCATTTTCGAGTTTTAAGTTTGTGAGTTTCGAATTTTGAACTAATACTTAACCGCTATCATATATAATATTTTTTGTATCTTTACGAGAAAAAAAACCATGAAAATATTAAAGACCTATAAAACTATTTTTTCAAGACGAAGCAAGATTTGGACGAATTGATAATGTTTGTTCTTGTTGGGTTCCTTCTGGAAGAAAAGCAAAAGTTGGTAAACAGATGATTCGCCAGTAGACGTATGCTTACACAGCTGTGTGTCCTGAAACAGGTGAATCCTATTCTTTAATACTTCCCTATGCCAATACTCAATGTATGAATCTATTTATGGAAGGTTTTTCAGAAGAATTTCACGATTATAGAATTATCATGGCGATGGACAAAGCCTCCTGGCACACAGGAGAAAAAACAAAGAAGAGGAAAATATAGTTCTGTTGTTCCAACCTTCGCGTTCCCCTGAAGTAAGTCCTGTAGAGAATTTATGGCATCATATAAGAGAAAAAGGAGGATTTAAAAATAGGATCTTCGAATCTTTGAAAGATGTTGAAGATACATTAGCAGAACAATTAGAAAATCTGGATAAGGAAACGATAAAATCAATCTGTTTATATCACTGGATGAAATATAAAGTTTGATAGCGGTTTGATATGAAAAACAAACAAAGCTCCATGAAAAAAATTTCACAGAGCTTTACTTAAAAACGGCGGCTATCTACTCTCCCACCTTGTGAGCAGTACCATCGACGTTGGCAGGTTTAACTTCTCTGTTCGGAATGGGAAGAGGTGGAACCCTGCCGCTATAACCACCTTAATATTTTCTTTACTCCTATTTTATATCAAATGACACATCGGAAAAAAGAGACAAAAAGCAGTAATTCTTCTACAAAAAAGCTCTTGGGCTATTAGTATTACTCGGCTCGCGCATTTCTGCCTTCCACCTGTAACCTATCAACGTGGTAGTCTCCCACGACCCTTAATTGGAAATCTCATCTTGAAGCCGGCTTCGTGCTTAGATGCTTTCAGCACTTATCCTAACCGAACTTAGCTACCGGGCAGTGCTCCTGGCGAAACAACCCGTACACCAGAGGTTCGTCCAACACGGTCCTCTCGTACTAGTGTTAGACCTCCGCAAATTTCCTACGCCCACAACAGATAGGGACCGAACTGTCTCACGACGTTCTGAACCCAGCTCGCGTGCCACTTTAATGGGCGAACAGCCCAACCCTTGGAACCTTCTCCAGCCCCAGGATGTGACGAGCCGACATCGAGGTGCCAAACCATTCCGTCGATATGAGCTCTTGGGAATGATCAGCCTGTTATCCCCGGAGTACCTTTTATCCTTTGAGCGATGGCCCTTCCATACGGAACCACCGGATCACTATGCCCTAGTTTCCTACCTGTTCGACTTGTCGGTCTCTCAGTCAAGCGCGCTTGTACCATTATGCTCTGCGACCGGTTACCAATCGGCCTGAGCGCACCTTTGGAAGCCTCCGTTACGCTTTTGGAGGCGACCACCCCAGTCAAACTACCCACCATACAGTGTCTTCCCTGTTTAGGGAATTAGTATTCAAATAACCAAAGGGCCGTATTTCAACGGCGACTCCACACACGCTGGCGCGCATGCTTCTCTGTCTCCGGCCTATCCTACACATCAGTTACCCAAATACAATGTAAAGCTGCAGTAAAGGTTCACGGGGTCTCTCCGTCCCGTTGCGGGTAATCGGCATCTTCACCGATACTACAATTTCACCGAGCTCACAGCTGAGACAGTGCCCAGATCGTTACACCATTCGTGCAGGTCGGAACTTACCCGACAAGGAATTTCGCTACCTTAGGACCGTTATAGTTACGGCCGCCGTTTACTGGGGCTTCAATTCAATGCTTCGCTTGCGCTAACATCTCCTCTTAACCTTCCAGCACCGGGCAGGTGTCAGGCCTTATACCTCAACTTTCGTTTTTGCAAAGCCCTGTGTTTTTGGTAAACAGTCGCCTGGGCCATTTCTCTGCGGCCTCCCGCTCAACACGGGTAGGCGTCATTTTTCCCGAAGTTACATGACTATTTTGCCTAGTTCCTTAGCTGTGAATCTCTCGAGCGCCTTAGTATTTTCTACTCGACTACGTGTGTCCGTTTTGAGTACGGGTACTTAATGAATTTTCGCTTAGCAGTTTTTCTTGGCAGCCTGCTTACATCCTTATCCGATTGCACAAGTGCGCTCGGTACTATCAGGCTCGACTCGGAAAACGGATTTGCCTGCTTTCCTCTGCATCTACCCCCTTTAACGTGCTATTCCGTCAGCACGCCGGACTTTCACTCCTGCGTCCCTGCTTCACTCCATTAAGTAGTACAGGAATATTAACCTGTTCTTCCATCGACCTCTCCCTTGGGATGAATCTTAGGCCCCGACTTACCCTGATCCGATTATCGTTGATCAGGAACCCTTAGTCTCCCGGCGTGCGGGTTTCTCGCCCGCATTATCGTTACTTATACCTACATTTGCTTTTCTATCCGCTCCAGTGTAAGTTGTCCTTACGCCTTCAACGCTGAATAGAATGCTCCCCTACCGATCTCTCGATCCCATAGCTTCGGTAATATGCTTATGCCCGATTATTATCCATGCCTGGCCGCTCGACTAGTGAGCTGTTACGCACTCTTTGAATGAATGGCTGCTTCCAAGCCAACATCCTAGCTGTCTTAGCAGCCGGACTTCGTTTCTTTCAACTTAGCATATATTTCGGGACCTTAGCTGATGGTCTGGATTCTTCTCCTCTCGGACACGGACCTTAGCACCCGCGCCCTCACTCCTGTGTATCATTTATAACCATTCGGAGTTTGTCTGGACTTGATAGGCGTTGAAACCCTCGCATCCAATCAGTCGCTCTACCTCTTATAAACTCTTTAACACAAGGCTGCACCTAAATGCATTTCGGGGAGTACGAGCTATCTCCAAGTTTGATTAGCCTTTCACCCCTACCCTCAAGTCATCCGAAAACTTTTCAACGTTTACCGGTTCGGCCCTCCATCCCGTGTTACCGAAACTTCAGCCTGCTCAAGGGTAGATCACTTGGTTTCGCGTCTACTCACACTGACTATTGATTCCGCCCTCTTCAGACTCGCTTTCGCTTCGGCTCCGCTCCTTAAAAGCTTAACCTCGCCAGTGTAAGTAACTCGTAGGTTCATTATGCAAAAGGCACGCCGTCATTCCACCATAGGCGGAACTCCGACCGCTTGTAAGCAAACGGTTTCAGGGTCTCTTTCACCCTCCTATTCGGAGTGCTTTTCACCTTTCCTTCACAGTACTGGTTCACTATCGGTCTCTGGGGAGTATTTAGCCTTAGCGGATGGTCCCGCCTATTTCATACAGGATTTCTCGTGTCCCGCACTACTCAGGATCATGCCCGTAAATCAACACCTTTCCTGTACCGGACTTTCACCTTCTTCGGTCTATCTTTCCAGATATGTTCCAGTTTAGTGTCTCTCTACTGTGTGGGCAGTCCTATTACCCCAATCCTGCATCGCTACAGCATTGGTTTGGGCTCCTGCGCGTTCGCTCGCCACTACTTGCGCAATCACTTTTGTTTTCTTCTCCTATGGGTACTAAGATGTTTCAGTTCCCCACGTTCGCCTTCTGTCTTAAACAGAATGACACAGCTTCACTGTGCCGGGTTCCCCCATTCGGACATCTCGGGATCGACGGTTATTTGCACCTCCCCCAAGCTTTTCGCAGCTTGTCACGTCCTTCTTCGCCTCCCAGAGCCAAGGCATCCACCGTTCGCTCTTTTTTGCTTTTTTATTTCTTCGCTCGTTTTGTTTTTACTACTTCTTTTCTCTTTCTTCAAACTTGTCAAAGATCTTCTCTTGGCTTCCCTGCTCTCTCTTCACTCTTTCCTCCTTTTCTTCGCAGGGTAATCCCTCTGTCATACCTCAGCCTCTCATGGCTCAAGATATTCTTCTCTCCTTCTCCTCTCTGCTTCTCTGCTTCTTTCCTTTCTTTATCTTCTCTTCTCTTTACCGGAGATTCTTCACCTTTTTCTTCTTCTGCTGCCGAAACTCGCTCGCTTCAACGCTTTCTTTTTCTTTTCTTCTCCCAGTGTTCAACTGGTTAGCCAGACGTTTCATGAAACGTCTCTACTTCTTTTTTCTCGTTTCTCGTTTCTTGTTCCTCGTACTTTGTCTTTGAACTCGCTCTTCAGAACGATTCACTCAGAACTCCAAACTACCTACTTAAAACTTTCACTCCTCGTACCGCTCTTCTCTCTCGCTCTTCAGCTTTCTCTTCCGCGTCTTTTCCTTATTGCTTCCATCCTCTGACTCTTCTGTCATTCCGGTGGAGAATAAGGGACTCGAACCCTTGACCCTCTGCGTGCAAGGCAGATGCTCTAAGCCAACTGAGCTAATCCCCCGTCTTTTTGTTTTGTTTTTGTTCTGTTATGTTCTCCTGTTTCCCGCTCTCTTCCTCTCTCTCTTGAGAGAAATACCTGCGGTTCTTTTTCGTAGTCCCAGGCAGAGTTGAACTGCCGACCTCTACATTATCAGTGTAGCGCTCTAACCAACTGAGCTATAGGACTGGCTTTCTTTCCTCTTTTTCCCCTTTGCTTTTCCTTCCTTCTGCCTGTCGGCTCTGCCCGATTCTCTCTTTTCAACAAGGAAAACAGATTCCTTTTTTCTTCCATTTCTTCTCTTTCTTATCTTTTCTTCTTCCTGTGGCTTTTATGCTACTCTTTAGCTCGGCCTTCTTTGAAATACTTCAAAAAAATGAAAAAAGAAAAAATGAAAAAAATGTATTTTATATCAACAACCTATGTAGTACGGGAATTTCAGGTACCACCCAAAAGGGGTAACATGCTTGGCTCCAGAAAGGAGGTGTTCCAGCCACACCTTCCGGTACGGCTACCTTGTTACGACTTAGCCCCAGTCACCAGTTTTACCCTAGGACGCTTCCCCCTTGCGAGAGATCACGTACTTCAGGTACCCCCGGCTCCCATGGCTTGACGGGCGGTGTGTACAAGGCCCGGGAACGTATTCACCGCGCCATGGCTGATGCGCGATTACTAGCGAATCCAGCTTCATGGAGTCGAGTTGCAGACTCCAATCCGAACTGAGAGAGGCTTTTTAAGGATTCGCTCCCATTCGCATGGTAGCTCCCCTCTGTACCCCCCATTGTAACACGTGTGTCGCCCCGGACATAAGGGCCGTGCTGATTTGACGTCATCCCTCCCTTCCTCTCACCTTACGGCGGCAGTCTCACTAGAGTCCTCAGCTTTACCTGCTAGTAACTAATGATAAGGGTTGCGCTCGTTATGGCACTTAAGCCGACACCTCACGGCACGAGCTGACGACAACCATGCAGCACCTTCACAGACGCCATTGCTGGCTAACAAGTTTCCTCATTATTCGTCTGCAATTCAAGCCCGGGTAAGGTTCCTCGCGTATCATCGAATTAAACCACATGTTCCTCCGCTTGTGCGGGCCCCCGTCAATTCCTTTGAGTTTCATCGTTGCCGACGTACTCCCCAGGTGGAATACTTAATGCTTTCGCTGCGCCGCATACTGTCTATCGCATACAGCTAGTATTCATCGTTTACTGCGTGGACTACCAGGGTATCTAATCCTGTTTGCTCCCCACGCTTTCGTGCCTCAGCGTCAGTTACATACTAGTAAGCTGCCTTCGCAATCGGTGTTCTGTGTTATATCTATGCATTTCACCGCTACACAACACATTCCACTTACCTCGCTTGCACTCAAGACCTGCAGTCTCAACGGCATTCTCCCGGTTAAGCCGGAAACTTTCACCACTGACTTACAAATCCGCCTACGCACCCTTTAAACCCAATAAATCCGGATAACGCTCGAATCCTCCGTATTACCGCGGCTGCTGGCACGGAGTTAGCCGATCCTTTTTCGCAGAGTACCTGCAAATTATTAGCTCGTAATAACCTTTATTCCCCTGCTAAAGAAGTTTACAATCCATAAGACCTTCTTCCTTCACGCGACTTGGCTGGTTCAGGCTCTCGCCCATTGACCAATATTCCTCACTGCTGCCTCCCGTAGGAGTTTGGACCGTTTCTCAGTTCCAATGTGGGGGACCTTCCTCTCAGAACCCCTAATGATCGTCGCCTTGGTGGGCCGTTACCCCGCCAACCAGCTAATCATCCGCATGCCCATCCGTAATCCTTGCGTTTTTCTGTTTTATCATGCAATAATACAGATACATGGAGTGTTAGTCCGAATTTCTCCGGGTTATCCCCCGATTACGGGCAGGTTGCATACGTGTTACTCACCCGTCCGCCGGTCGCCACCCTAGTATTGCTACCTCGTGCTGCCCCTCGACTTGCATGTGTTAGGCCTGTCGCTAGCGTTCATCCTGAGCCAGGATCAAACTCTTCATTGTATCTTTTTTTTGTTTTTTTCCTTTGGCTTCAGCATGTTCCCTGTTTTCCTTATTGACGTGGTACCTTTCTTCTTGTTCTTCTTCCTAAATCCCTTTTAGAAATTTAAGAAAATTCCCTTTCCCTATACTACATCTTGTTGTTGCATTTCTTCTCAAAGATCTCTCGCCCCCTTTCTCTCTGCTCGGACTCCCTCTCCTCTTGGGAAAGTGATTGTCCTCACAACTCGAAACTTCTTTTCTTTTGGGACTGCAAAGTTATATCTTTTTATCTCTCCCTCCAAATCTTTTTCAAAATTTTTTCGGGTTTTCTTTATCCCTTCATCCCCTTCTTAACTTTGCCCTGCTCCCCTTCTCTCGGAAAGCGGCTGCAAAATTAATCCTTTTTTCTTTCCCTTGCAAACAATTGCTCGAAAAAAATACTCGAAATTCTAACCGATTCTTTTATCTTGTTGTGAATTAATTCGTTATTTTTTCATTTTTTCCCCTATCTTTCCCTTACATTATATCTTTGATCGATTTTGCACGAGCGAAAGCTAATTATTTAAACTAATATAATTTCCTCTGTGTAATGTTGTAAGGTAATAATAATCAAGTAATTGTATCCGTTTCTTTACGTTCTTACACGTTTTGTAAAAATATTGTATTCTATGTTACTGCTCAAAAATTGGTGTTATTTCTCCGTAATTATTTCCATTATACTCTTAAAACAACTTACCATGCAAGGATAACGTAACGTTAAAGTTTAGTTAAAAACAGACTGATATTGGTTAGTTTGGCAATCAAATACAGTCGATTAAAATTCTAACATATTGGGCCTTAGTACATGACAAAAAAGTTTAAAAACATTTATATTTTTTATTTTCAGATATTTAATAACGGGGCTTTGCCCCAAACCTCACTCACTTTTTGTCTTGAAACAAAAAAGTGAGCAAAAAAATTAACTTAGTTGAAGCAGCTACGCTCAACATAAATCAGATTTTGTTTTCGCTTAACGCTGCTTTCAAAACTGTGTCCACTTCACTCGAAAAACTTACGCTCGAAAAGCTGAAATCACCCAAACTCATTCCGACGAAATACGTCGGAACTCAAACAAGGACGATTTTTAAACGCTTTTCTCACTTGTTTTTCGGCTCACCGGACAAAGTCAACCCCAAGAGCTTGGCTTATTTGTTCTGTTTTATTTACAAATATATAAAACAAATGTCTCAATTTTTGTCATGTACTAAAACTATTTTCATATGAGAACAGTCAGTAGCCTTGACATTCAAAAAATTACATGAAAATCGAGGCATTTGCAAACGTGTGAAAATAAAAATCAAGTTCACAAGCCTTTAGAAATTTACCGTTCCATACTTCTGAGCACAAATATTACCTTAACTGCATTTAACTTCAACAAAGATGTTAAATATATGGAAACCATCTTTTTGGCTCGAATTTAAAATACAAATTGTTGACTTGATAAACGCTACGTTTTACCAAGTCAACAATTCTTTAATACAAAAATGGGCTTTTTAAGGCTCTACTAATTAAAACAATTTCCAACCCAACGAAATGACAATGGTATTGGCTTGAAAATCATCTACCGTTACATCCTGAATTTTAGTTTGATACATGTCTTTAATCACATTGAATCGGGCATCCAACGTAAATTTTAAAACATCTACTCCTAAACCGGCTTCCAATCCCAGTTGAGCATTTTTTACATCCTTCTCAAGTTCGGCGGCAGTTATATTCTTCAAATTTTCAAATTTGAGTGAAGAGCCTGCATTAAAAGTTAATTTTGGTCCGGCAAAAACCCGAACATTGACCATTTTAATCAAATCGATGACTTTGTATCCAACCAGCAAAGGAACTTCTATGTTGCTGATGTTTACAACCTTGTCGTAACTTGCGCTTTGATTCTGCGTATCCTGCAGGGTAACGGTATATTCCTTCTTACCCATAGTGTAGAGCAATTCGGGTTGAAAATAAATTTTCCCAAAATTTAATCGTCCAAATACTCCAAGCTGAAAATTGTTTTTTACGTCTGCTCGAATGGAATCCACATTGTAATTACCGGAAGTTACAGAACTCAATTCATTCAATCCGACAGAGGAATTATAACCGGCTTTCACGCCAAAATCAATTTGGCTGAATACCGAAACCGAA
>Ga0209204_1004165_pt1 | contig 10088 bp, 16 predicted proteins | sample AD_JPNMR2_MetaG_FD_184425 | JGI IMG/M metagenome (GOLD analysis project Ga0209204, IMG submission 184425) | Active sludge microbial communities of municipal wastewater-treating anaerobic digesters from Japan - AD_JPNMR2_MetaG (SPAdes) (version 2) | ecosystem: Engineered > Bioreactor > Anaerobic... | reverse complement strand
AAAATTCTTTTTTTATTGGATAGCCCCTTCCATTTTTAGGAAAAATAATTTTATTTTCTTTTAACCATTGGTCTAATTTTTCTTGTGTATATGGTGTCTCAAAATAATAAGAAATATTTGTTTCTGGGTCTATAAGTGTTCTTATAGGAAAATTATGTCCAAATCTTTGTAAATATTGTCTTTTCCATAATCCTCTTTTATCATTATCTGGATTTGAAAAAGTTTTCTCTTCACGATTAATACCTAAAAATTTAAATGCTTTAATATTTTTCGCATATATCAAAATATATTCATGATTAGAAACAACTAAATTTTTTGTATGAAGACCCTGTGCCGATTTTTTTGTGCTCCATACTAATTGAGTAACAAAATTCTCCTCCCCAAAAATATCATCACAAAGCAGTTTAAGGTTAGCTTGTTCTTTATCATCTATTGAAATAAAAATTACTCCATCATCTTTCAATAAATCCTTTGCAAGCATTAGTCTTAAATACATAAAATTTAACCAAGCAGAATGGGTCTTTGTATATAGACCCATGTTCCTTAAAATTTTTTTTGCTTCTTTATCAGAAACATTACAATATAATTTTATATCATCTATTGTTAATATAAAATTATCATTATACATTTTTTTATTAGTTCTTGTATTATAAGGTGGATCAATATAAATCATTTTAATTTTATTTTTAAAATTATTTTGTAAATATTTTAAAACTTTTAAATTATCTCCTATAAACATTAAATTTTCAGAATTACAATTATCAGGTAAATTATTATGTTCTATATCTTCATCAATATTATATTGAATACCATCATAATTAAAATTTTTAACATATTCTTTACCTATCCAATTCAATTCTAATTTCATATTTTACCTATTTTTTATTAAAATAATATATTATCTAATTTTAATTTTCCAGTTTCAATATAATGTATTACTTCATTATTATACAATAATCGTTTCTTAATTATTTCACAATAATCTGAATTAATTTCAATCCCTATCCATTTACGATTTAATATTTGACATTGTTTTGCCACTGTTCCACTTCCCATAAAAGGATCTAACACTATATCATTTTCATTACTCCATGTATATATATGGTCATAGGCTAATTTATCTGGAAATATTGCAGGATGTTTATATGCTATTTCATCTTGTGTTGAAACATTATAACCGTTACTATAATACCAAATATTATTCCTTAAACGATAAGGACTTTTAACATTAATTTTTTCTTTTTTTTGTAATATACCATTTTTATCTCTATATGAAGACAATCCCCATGATGTTTTACCATATGATTTATTAGGTTGGTCTATTAAAGGATTAAATGTTTTAACTTTACCTTTACTAAATACAAACATATATTCAAATATTTGATTATATTTATTTTTAGTTGGAAACTTTACATTATATTTAGCATATATCATTGTATCATACAAACATAAACCACATTGTTCCTTAAAATATAAAGCTTGCTTAAAACTTGTTCCTGTCTCACTACCATTTATAGTTTCATCATTTACTACCCAAACAATTACACCACCTTTACACAATATTCTTGATAATTCTTTTGCAATTTGAATAAATTTATCAAAATTCCAAAATGTTTTTAATTCTTTTTCATTATTCATATGATAAAATCTTAATGTATCATAAGGTGGGGATGTTATAACTAAATCAATACATTCATCTGGAAAATTTTTAATAGTGTCTAAACAATCCCCACAATATAAAATTCCATTGTCTGTTTCAAAATATCTATTTTCTTGAGGAAATTTATTTTTCCAATCCATATATACCTCATTTAAAATAATCCTTTTGTATCTTGTGGTTTATAATTAATCCATACAGATTCTACACGCTTTTGATGTTCTTTTAACATATTATTTCCTTTTAATTTAGAAGTTTTCGTTTTTCCAGCAGCCCAACAAACTGTATCAAAATCTATTCTTTGCCAACCTCTATCTTCAAGTTTCTTATATAAATCATTTGCATAACCTGAAAGAATAAATTTTACTTGATTCTCATATTTTATCAACAATTCTATTAAATCAATATGATCATCCAAAGACATCTCATGTTCATATACATTAGGTGTTTTTCTTGTTTCTGGAACATATGGTGGATCACAATATACTATACTATTATTATCCCACTGTGACACATAAATATCAAATATATTCCTAAAATCTTTATTTTCTATAACAACATGTCGTAATCTTTCAACAATATAGTCTAATTTTTCAATACCATTTAAATATGAAAATATATCCCATTTATCAGTTAATCCTGAATTTATTCTAAAGCTCCCATCATAGTTACCAGAAAAAGAGCTTCTTAAAACATAATACCATTTATAAGCTCTTTCAATATCGGAACTTATATTATTATTATCTAAATCTTTTTTATAATTTTTACGAACTTCCCTTGAAAATGGTGTTAAATATAATAATCTTTTAAATTCTTCAAATTTTTCTTTATCTCTTAAAACATTAAATAATGTTACTACGTTTTGATTAACATCATTATAAATATCATATCTTATAGGTTTATTAAGTAAAATTGATCCTGCTCCACCAAAGGGTTCTAAATACCTCTTATGTTCAGGCATTATATTTAAAATATTATTAATCATAAAGTATTTTCCTCCAAAATAAGGAACTAAAGACAATCTCATTTTTTTCTCCATACATTCATAAACCCCCCCCTTTTGTTATTCTTTAAACAAATTATACGTTTTAAGTAAATCTTTAATTTTTCTAATTTTTTCCATTTCAATTTCGAGCTCTTCAATTTTTTTATCTTTTTCTTTCATACATTTTGGACATGCTTCTACATATATTCTATCATTCTCAACTCTTGTATAGTTGCATAAATGCTGTCCACACATATCGCAATATATTTCAAACTTAACGTCTGCCCTTATATATGGCATTGTATCCTCCTTATTTAATTATATATTAACCACCGTAATCCAGAGCCTATACCAAATGTTTATCGCATTCCATGAACCATTGCATCTAACCTACGCTCCTTCAGTACGGCGGTTGTTTTCACTATCTCATCATCTCTATATATGCTATTTTAATATAGCCTTCAAAGTCATCAATACTTTTACATAGGCAATATCTTCCGCCATTTCCTTCTATGTCCATTTGGAAAAGTTTCTGTGCTGGTGATTGTCTTCCCTTTTCCCCTTTCAACTCAACAAATATATGCAACCCATTATTTAACACAATAAAGTCTGCAAGTCCTTTGTGGCTACCAATGTTCTGTTGGTTACGAATAACATACCAGCCATTTTGCTTCCAGTACTTTCTTAATTCTTTTATCACTTCTTTTTCTGTCATTTATTCCTCATTTATTATATCTTGGCATCCTTCATTATAATTTGTAATACATACATATACTTGCTTGTCAATCATATAGTGTGGTCTAAAACATTGTTTTTTATAACAATCCTTTTTAGCAACGTAAACATAGTTGTTTTTAACATAGCTATAATATTCGTGCTTTTTTGGTAATTTAATCTTTTCCATACATATTTCCTTTTAATATTTCCCATATTCTATATGCTTTAATAAATCGACCATACTTGTCTCTTACATTATGTTAAGCACAATAATATGTATAACCATCATTATCTTTCCAATATCCTTTCACGTCTGTAATTTCTAATTCGTCTATATTTTTTCTATAATACTTTAAAAAATATTCTTTTGCTTGATTATATGCTTCTTCTCTTGTCATTCTTCATTTGACCCCACCTTATTAGGTCCTATAATCCAATCTCCGTCTATTATCTGTTTATAGCCTGGCTCGCACAGGCTTACATTACCATCGCAAGGCATCAAGTCTTCAATACAGCATCCACAATCACTAAACCATAATCCGTCAAAACCATTTCTTTCTAAATATTCTTTTACAATTTCTTTAACATTTTCAAGCTCATGAATTCTTCTATCTTTTTCGCTCATACATTTTAATCCTCCTTTCTTTTGTCGTTGTTTTCATTATTAAACTTTAATCCATATCTATCCAATTTACATAGCAACTTTCCAGCCGCTTCAGCATACGTTCTTCCTTTAGCTTTAATTACTATTTCTTTCCCATTATCATCTATGCCTTCATATTCGATATATACATTTAACTTCGCATCTTCGTATATATATTTATGCCCTACACGGTCTATATAGTTAGGTAAATACATTCTTAACTCTTCAAAAGTTGGGGCTTTAATATAATTACCACAAGTATCAGTATCAATGTATATAATAGTATCATCCTTTTCCCAGTACCACCCGCTTCCAGTTTGCGGGATACCAATCTCTTTTAATTTTTTACATATCTTATAACTTGGCACTTCTTTTTTTACATTCATAACTAATAATTTAATCAATTAAATCTGAAAATTGTAACCAATCTTTATCAATACATAACAAAACTAAATACCCTAATAAATCAACAACATCGTTTTTTCTTAACTCGTTACAATTCTTAATTCTATTTATTTTATCATCAATCCGTACATATAAACTATTACTTGTATTTAATTTACTAAAAATAGTTATTGGTTGTAATGCAGAATCTCCATATAACTTATTTTTTGTTTGTAAAAAATATTTTAACTCATCACATATTGTAACAATTTTTTCCTGTGTTGTCATAATACTATACCCCTTTATATATTATATACCATTAGTACTACCTACACCACCTAATCGTTTAGTAAATATATTCATATCATTATCAGAAATATAATAAGATGTAAAAATACCTTGTGCTAATCTATCTCCTTCTTTAATATAAACTGTTTTATGTCCATAATTAAATAAAGGAATAATAATATTACCATCGTTATCAGGATTATTATAATAATCACTATCAATTACACCAACACAATTGCATAGCATACAATTAAGTTTAATACCTACAGAACTACGAATAAAAATTAATAACATCTCATCAGAATTACATTTGACTTTTACATCCGTATAAATATGTACAATTTGTTGTGGGGCAATAATAAATCTATCAGGAGAATAAAAATCATATCCAGCACTATGTTGTGTAGCTCGTTGTGGTAATTGAATATGCTTATTCGGATACTTTCGATAATTATTACTAACAACTTCAAAAAACCGTGACATAATATATACTCCTTTATTTTATATAAATATTCATTAATCCATTTTAAAAATCTTTAATATATATTATAAATTCATAATTTATTTTACTACATTCCTTTATAAATTTTTGCATAATTTTATGAAAATGTTTTATATCTTTTTTAACTATTTTAATTATATGTAGTAATTTTTTTTCTGAGTCAAAGGAAAAACTATACTGATGAAATTTAATAGATATTTTTTTACGAAAATAATCTTTAGACAATATATATGTATTACAAATATCTTCCACATCAGATGATAAATATTCAAGCTTAATACCATAATTTTTATAGTGTTCAAAAATTTTTTCAAACAAATCAATTGAATTATCTATATATTGCTTATTAATTAATATTCTATCATTTTTATATTCTATAATATATTTCATAATTAAAATAATTTTATACACTCCTTTATTTATTAGTAACTCATAAAAATTTTAAAAAAAATAGTAAAGTTATTTTTCATATCTATAGATAATATAAATAAATAAGATTAAAAATTTTAATAAAAAAGGAGAAAAAAATTATGATTCTAAAAAAATGTTACATTTGTGGTAAAATTGAATTTACTAATTCAATTGCAATTACAACAAAAAATTGGAAATTATTATTCACACAAAAACAGTCAAAAAAAATTCAAAAATACTTGCAAAAACACAAACAATATGTATGTTCAGAATGTAAAACTAATTTATTATTATCACAATTATTATAATTTTTTTAAAAAAAAATTTAAAAAAATTTTATATTATTATTAACAAATAATAAAAGGAGGCAAAAAATGAATATTGAATTAATTGAAAAAGCAAAAAAATATATAGAAATTAAAAAAGAAATAGAATCTCTTGAAAAAAAGCTAAAAGAAATTCGTGATTTTATTTTAAAAGAATCTCCATCCAATGAAATTTTAGTAGAAGAATTAAAACAAAAATTACAAATAAGAGAATCATCTGTAACGGAATACAATATTAAAAAAATATATGAAGAAATGCAATCTCAAAAATTAAGTAATCAGTTTTTTAACATTATTAAAATCAATAAATCATCTATTAATACATTACCAATAGATGAAAGTAAAAGAAACACAATAGAAAGCATAGTATTAAAACATTCAATGAGTTTGCCAGGATCAAAAGCGATATACATAATGAAATTAAAAGATTAATATATTTATCGTAACAGAGTAACATTTTTTTATACATTACTTTTTTCGGCATATCATTCCTGATATGTCGATTTTTTTTACTTTTTTCATTATAAATTTTAAAAATTAAAATCCCCATTTTTATATTCTTTTCTTCGTTCATGGTCTAATTCTCTTCTATAAGAAGACATATCACTTACATTAACCCAAAACCCTACAACTCGTGCCATTTTTTTGACAATATTTTTTCCACACAAGGGACATATAGTATTGTTTCCTAATACTATGTGATTATCTTCACACTGAATAAATGTTCCAGTTACTGCAAAATGTTCACAACCACTTTTTATAGCAAATTTAACTAAATTTTCTGCTTGTTGTGAAGTAATATGTTCTCCTGTATTAAGATGAGTAATACCCCCACCTGTAATAAGTTTCATACATTTACCATCAATAAGCATTCTTTCAAAAATACTTTTACTACTATCCCACAAAGGAATAAACTGATTTGCATACATATTTGGAATGTTACTACTATCAAAAAGTATCATATCAGCTCTTGCTAATCTGTGAGACATTGACTCACCAGGAATTTGTTCAATATTAAAAATACATCCTTCAAAGTTTTCATTATTAGTATTTACTTCAGTATTAATAAAAGATAATAAAGAATACAGAAAATCTTCATAAGAAATATTAAGATTATATTTTTGAATTAATGTTTGATATGCTTCATTATAACCTAATAGTCCAATTGTGGAAAACATTCTTTCTAATTGGATCCATCCTATTTTTATAAATAATTGTAAATCTTTCAAGTCATACAACAATTTTTTATGAGCAAATAAAATCTGTTTTGCATAATAAATATATTGTTTTATAATATCATAAAAATCTTTTTCAGAAGATGATAATAAAGCATAACGATTTAAATTTAAAGTAACAACACGATGACTCCCTAATGATACAGAACTACCAGCACCAAAACTATTAACTTGACTTGCAAGTGTTATCATATCTTTGTCAGATAGTAGTCTACAACAACTGGCAATTTTATTTGTATCAGAAACAAAAATATTATATCTATAAATATCTTTTTTACATACTGATTTTAAAAACTTTTTATCAATAATATCATCATTATCTTTTTTTGAAATATTTATAGTAACAATAGGAAATCTATAAGGTAAACCTTGATTAGAAGGATCTCCTTTATCAAAAAATTCCATAAAAATATTTTGTAATTCAATAATAAACTCAACTATATAGTCAACTTCATAAACTAAATCACCATCCTCATTATAAAAATACCAATTATAATCATCTATAATAAATTTTTTTAATTTTTCTCTATCAAAAATAGAAATATTAGTAAAAGGACTTTCTAAAGCTGCAGATCTACTCAAAGAATTAAATCCATGCACTATTCTTTGAAATTGATTAGTAATATACTTTCTATAATCACTATTTTTTAAATCATCAATAGTTTTGTTTTCTTTAATCAACAGTAAATGGGCAATATCAAGAAAAAATGTTCCAATAGCTATAGCACCTGCAAGATGGTTACTCATTTGATGAACTATTTCATTTAATAAAGACATATATGAGTCAATACGTTTAACAGGTTTAGATGGTAGCTGTCCAAACGGTTTTCCTATTGTCACTATTTTACTTGAATCAAAAGCCCAACAATAAGGAATTAAAATATTTACTGAATCTGAAAGAGCTAAACTATAGTCATACAATAATCCAGTTAAAAATTTTGCATGTTGTTTTCCATATATTTCTTTTAATTTACGATACAAAAATCTATAACCAACAACTTTTCTAAAAGGATGTAAACTTTCATTCACAAGACCATTTATTACTTTTTCACCTTTATTACTATTATCATCAATTGAGACGTCATTAATATTATTTATAATAATTTCTTCAATGTTTTTAATAACAGAAAAATTTTCTTTACTCAAACCATGAATTTTTAATAAATTATCAACAATTTCATATCTTTTATTGTCTGGAATAAAAGAATAAGCATTTTGAATATTATAAGAAAGTGTTTTATATATAGAATTAATTGATGAAATAATACTTGAATTTTCAAACATATAAGTAACCTCTTTTTATTTTAAAATTTAAAAATAATACCTACCGTCTTTACTTACAACATTAAAATCTTTATCATAAAGAATTTGATTTTTAGAAGCAAGTTGAATAAAGTCATTTGTTTTTTGTGCAACTTGATGAAGAGATGAGTCATACTTTCCACATTTAAGAAATGTAAATCCTTTAATATCATATTTCTTAACATAATCAATATCATACCCAGTATAAATACAAAATCGAAAATTATATTTATACTTATTTATAAATAATCTAACAAAATCCCTGTTAAAAGGATTTAAAGGATCTCCTCCACTAAACACCACTAAATTAGTTTTGGATATATTACATAATTTTATAATTTCTAAATAAAGATCATTTATAGATAATAATTTTTTATTTCTATAATTTATATTTTGAAAATCAGGATTATGACATGAAAAACAATTATGATCACATCCCAAAAAATAGACAATAACTGCAGGCAAAGAAGGATCTGGATAATCAATAAAAGTTAAACCAATTTTAGAAAAAATATTTGCTTGTAAATCATCCATAAATATTTACCTCATTTTTTATTTATATATCTTTAGGTTGTCTTCTTTTAATTAAAACTTGTTCTTGTGAAGATGAATTTTCAATAATTAAAGATCTAATAGCATTCTCTATTTTATTTTTCCTTTTTTCTTTAACAGAGTATTGCAAATAAATTTCAAAAAAATTTCTATCTAATAATTCATATATATATTCCCCGAAATATTGTTTTACTAAAGCTAAATTATAATTTGATGTCATAACAACATGAGTATTAGAAACTACGATATCTCTTAAAAATTTATCCCACTCTACCAAAATAATATTTTTACTTTCTTCATTTTGCCACATTAAAGTTTTCTTTATATCACCAAAATCATCAATCAACAAAAGGTCACTTTGTTTTAAATCTTGAATTTCATTATAAATTTTTTCATTATAATTAAATCCTTGTATTTTCATTAGCTTATCAATGAGACTTCCAGCTAAAATTGATTTAACATTATAACCAAGTTTAATCGCAGTTTTTCCAATATTATACATTAAAGCGGACTTTTGAGTTGATGTTCCCCCACATAAATATAAATTTATATGATTAAATTCAGGTTTAAAAAAATTATGAGCATAATTATAAATAATTTGAAATTCTTTACTTGTTTTATCTCCTTGATAATCTGCAAAATTTATATCCCAATAAAAAGAAGGTATATTAGCTTTTTGTAATAATAATTGATATTTCTTATTTTGAAGACAATAAAATTCATCATCAGGTATAGCAAACTCTTCTCCATCTATATCAACAATTTTATACATAAATAACCCCTTTATAAATTAGTATTTTTTTAAAGATTTTCTATTTTAATATCAAGATATGAAAAAGTATCTAAAACTATTTTTAATAATTCATTAAAATCATCAATAGATAAAAATCTTTTTGATGGAGGGCATTTAATAGTTTGTCCATTTAATTCTAAAGTTGCACAAGGAAATAAATTTTCCATTATATACCTATCTAAAGATTGTATATTATCCTTAGTAATAGGAATATCAGATTTAATTAAAATCTGTTTAAGTAACATAAAATAAGTTTTTAATTGTTTATAAGTTTTTAAATTATCAAAAAATTT
>Ga0209204_1004156_pt1 | contig 10098 bp, 10 predicted proteins | sample AD_JPNMR2_MetaG_FD_184425 | JGI IMG/M metagenome (GOLD analysis project Ga0209204, IMG submission 184425) | Active sludge microbial communities of municipal wastewater-treating anaerobic digesters from Japan - AD_JPNMR2_MetaG (SPAdes) (version 2) | ecosystem: Engineered > Bioreactor > Anaerobic... | reverse complement strand
GCCTTCTCCAGCAGTATTTTTTTACCCGATGCCATTATAACAATATTCGGCGCTAAAGGCCAATTTTTCCCCCAGGCCATGGCGCGGCCGGGCTGACCTGTCGCCTGGATCCGGTTTAGGCTTAAAATCACCCCCGGGGTGATTGTTTGGCCTGATCGAACCGTGCTACAATGGCTGCAGCGACTGGAGCCAAATATAAGAGGAGGAATTATTGGTGAAACTAGCAAAATGGTGCCTGGTATTGTTTGTGGTAGCGCTTCTGCTGGCCTTACCGGGATGCGGCGGAACAGAAGATGGAGATGATGTCTCCGCCGGAGACGAGGAGTCCGGGGAGGCGGAACCGGGGGAAGTGGAAGGGGAAGAAGAATCAGAAAGTGATGAAACAACCGCCCCGGCGAACGAGGTGAAGATCAGTGTGACCCCGCCGGAAGGCTGGGAAAAGGTGGAAGAAGATAGTGCCCTGGCGTCTTATAGCAAGCTCGGGGCTACATTCCGGGTAACCCGGGATATAGTACCCCAGGGGGTTGAGGGTTACGACGCCTACCTTGAATTTGTCCAGGGAAAATTTCAAGAAGTGTTCGACAGTATTGAAATCACCGGGACTGGAAATGCTACTATAGGCGGTTATGACGGCCGCAAGCTGACCTACACCTTGGAAATGATGGGCGTAGAGATGAAAGGAGAAATCTACTATATTATCAAGGATGGGTACGCTTATACCCTAGCTTGCGGAGCCATAGCCGATGAATTCCCCAACTTAGAAGCCGATTTTGCCCAATTCCTGCAGTCTTTCAAGTTTGAATAGGCACCGGGAGCAACTTCAGGCCGGGTAATAAACGGGTAATAAAGATGCAGCCAAGCGGAGGCCGGCCCCGTTCAGCGGGGACGGCCCCGTCATTTCAAGAGTGCTCCGCCTGGCAGACCGCTTTTATTTGCGCAGCAGAATAATGCGGTTGGTGTTGGTCCCTTTTTTGAGGTTGTCTATGCCCCAGCAGTTTGCGGTTTTCGTAAAAGCCTGGCTGTTGATAATAACCATTTCCGGGGTTAGCCCGGCGGCCAGGGCCGCGGGGACAACCAGGGTTTCCAGCAGGATTTGCCCCCTCCGCACTTCACCGACCTCAAAGGCGACATGCCCCCCGGGGACAAGGATCCGTTTCAACTCTTTAAATACGGCGGTCATTTTCTCCTGCCAGTCGGCCGGCTTTCTGAAATGCCACAGCTTAACCGTAGCGGGGTCAATGCCGTTGAACCAGCAGCGCAGCCAGTTGTCCTGCGCGTAAGCCACGATATCTAAAAAAGGCGGCGAGGTAACCACCAGGTTAACCGAGTTGCCGGCTATTTGCGGGGTCTCTTCCGCGGAAGCGGTGATCAGCTTAACCCGGTCAGATAACCCGTGCAGCAAAGAGCGCTCCCCGGGTTGCAGTTTACGCAGCAGCGAACGGCTTTTATGCAGAATAATCTCCCGCACATCCCGCCTCGGGGGAGCCTGGGAGCGCTTTTCATTGATTTTTCGCTGGGCCTCCACCGATACGGCCTGGTTGGGCGGCAAAGTGTATACTGAAAAAAAGCCCCGGGAATGGCCGGTAAGCCGGTTGGTGGCCACCATGCGGATCCAGGCGTCGATGTGATCCAGATTTCCGTCTTTCTCTTTTTGCAGGAGGTATGACCGCAGATTGGTAATGGCAAGCAACGTTTCCGGATGGTAAAAAGTAAGCAAATCTTCCCGTGTTTCCCGCGGCTTTTCCAGGTCAATTAACTGCAGCCGCTGCCGGATTTCCGCCGGTTCAGGGGGGTTAAGCCGCGGCGCGGTTAAAATTCTGCTGAGAGGGTTAATATCGCACCCCGCCGGCACCCGGTTCAGCAGGGCCGCTTCAATAACAGTGGTGCCCCGTCCCATGAAGGGATCGTAAACCACATCATTTTCCCCGGTCAGCCGGGTAATAAAGAAGCGGGGTAGCTGGGGTTTGAAGCAGGCCCGGTAGGAGATTTCATGCAGCGAGTGGGCCGCCCTCTGCCTGGCGGTCCAGAATTCGTTGACATAAACCGGAAGTTCAAAGCCCGGATCGGGAAATTTAAGGATTTCCGTAGTTTTACCGAACTCAGCAAATTGGGCCATGGCCGTGTGCAGTTGAGGGCCCGTCAGTATTCCGGCTCTTTGAGTATGTTCGGGGAACAGCCCCTGCTGCTTAAACTTCATGCCATCGCTCCCGGGACTTTGAAACTAAGAGAATATAATTATTCTAATGATGGCAGTCGCGCTTTAAAACAAAATCGGGTTTGCGGTCCATGAGATGGGTGGCGTAAATATTGCGAATGGTGCCGGTAATACCGCGCATTACCATGGAATGGGTTTCCGCCGTCTTCCCCCGGTAGCGTACTCCGTTTAACATATCCCCGTCCGTAATCCCGGTGGCGGCAAAAAGGATATCGTCACCCTTAACCAGGTCATCCAGCAGCAGCAGCTTGTGCGGGTCAGACAGCCCCATTTTATAAATTCGCTCCAGATCTTCATCGTCCTCCGGCATAAGGCGGGCCTGCATTTCGCCCCCAAGGCACTTCAGCGCGGCGGCAGCCAGAACCCCTTCCGGCGCACCTCCGCTGCCAAAAAGAATATCCACGCCGGAATTATCGATAGCGGTGGCAATGGCTGCCGCCACATCCCCGTCCGAGATCAGCTTGACCCGCGCGCCGGCCGCACGGATGGCGGCAATAATTTTAGCATGGCGCGGCCGGTCAAGAATAATGACGGTTAAATCCCGCACATCCCGCTCCAGGGCGCGGGCCACTGCTTCTAAATTTTCCTCCACCGGGGCGTCCAGGTTAATGCAGCCCCGGGCCCGGGGCCCCACCGCAATTTTATCCATGTAGATATCCGGAGCATGAAGCAGGCAACCCTGCGGCGCCACGGCCACCACCGATAAAGCGTTGGGCAGCCCTTTGGCCAACAGATTGGTCCCCTCCAGCGGATCCACGGCCACATCTACCCGGGGCCCCGATCCGGTGCCCACTTTTTCCCCGATGCAAAGCATGGGGGCCTCGTCCATTTCCCCTTCGCCGATCACAACAGTCCCGTTTATATTTACCGTATCAAAAACCGACCGCATGGCATCAACCGCCGCCTGATCGGCCGCTTCTTTATCTCCCCGCCCCATCAACCGGCCGGCAGCCAGGGCAGCCGCCTCGGTGACGCGCACAAATTCTAACGTCAGTTCTCTTTCCATGGATTCTCCCCCTTAAATCTAAGTCAGTTATTCTTCTATTTTCCGGCAGATGTCTTTCTACCGGGGGAAAACCTGCCACCACTCCGCTCAAAATAGAGCATATACAGGCTATAACATTACCCTATTTCGGGTACCATATTTTTCAACATATTCGGCGCCAGGCCGAATATATCCTGCCGCCATCAGAAGATTGCCGGAAACTGCTCCTCTTCAACCGGTTTTATGGCGGCCGGTTCCTCTACCGGTTCCCGGAGCCCGAATTCAATGGTAAGGATGGTGTAAGTATATCCGCCGGAGCTGTGGACCGTATCAAAGCGATCTATTGTATCAAAGCGATGATATGAGACATTACGGGTAAAGCGCCGCCCATAACTGTCCCAGTCAGTGCCTTCGCTGAAATAAATAATATAAGAGCCGTCCTTAATTCCCCCGGCATGGGCGGTGCTGCGGGCATGCACATAAAGCGCCAAAAGTGCGGTTTGCGGCTCTTCAGGCAGGGTCAACATGACCATCGCATCGGTGTGGCGATTGTTGATTACCGTAAGCCGGCCGAACCCCCCGGTTATTTTATTAACCAGGATGGCGCCGTTAACCGGGCGCTCAAGCTGGAACACCTCCAGGGTCTCGCTTAATCCGTTAACCTCAATGGTACAGGGCCCCGGTTGAGCCGGCTCCAGGAAAAATGTGATCTCTTCCGTGCTTTCCCCCTCCAGAACCAGACGCTTGGTCTGCTCGACCACGCCGTCTACAGCCAGCTCTACCTCATACGAGCCTTCAGCTTCACCGGCGTTGGTGACCCTGACCCGTGCCGTTGCCTCCTCTCCTAGATTGATCTGGCGCGGCTGCAGGCTTAAATGGCTGATCACAAATTTGGCCGGTTTAAGAATTCTCACCACCTGTTCAAAGTCGCGCGATACCTTTTGCATTTTCCCTAGCCCCAGGCTAATCCTGTAGCTTCCAGGCTCACTGATGCCCGCCATAGTTAACAGCACTTTTTTCTTGCCCCCGGCTGCAAGGCTTACCGAAGCCTCCCGGGATTTAACTCCTTCAACAAAAACAGCCAGTTCATACTGTCCCGGCGCACGGCCGTAATTATAAACAATAGTGCTGGCAGTAAAGGGATCCCCCGCCACCACCTCTTCCGGAACAGTGAACTGCTCCACCCTGAACCTGGCCCGGGGCAGAAGGGCTAAAATTATTACCGCCGTTAACACCAGCGAAGCAAAGATAAACCCGTAAAGCCGGGGCCGGGTGGCCGGCAGACCGAAAAAGATCCGCCCCCGGCCTCCGTTTTGAACTCCGGCCGGCGGTGCCGCCCCGGCCGGCCAGTTTAACGCCCGGCCTGTTTCCAGCACGATTAAAATAAAAATTATCCAGCCGGCGGCGGCAAGAGTTAGCGCCGCAGAAGGGACAACTGCCGCCGCCACAGGAACAAGAACCCAGACAAATCCGTAAGCCAGAAATAAGGTTTCCGGCAACTTTGGGATACCCGGTGCCTTTTTTTCCCGGTAGCGGTTAAAGAGGCGGCAAAAACCCGGCAGGGCTACGAAAACCCAGTAAAGATTGAACAGGGGGATAAGCAGGAAACCTGCTGCCTGAAGCGGTGTCACCCGGGCAGTCCCGGCCGGAAGGGCAGACCAGATCTGGTAGACAAAAAGCAGCTTTACCGCGATGGCGTAAAGTATAACACAGGCCGCCACCGCTGCCAGTTGGGCGGCCAGTGAGAAATTTTCCACGGCAACACGATTCCCGGTAAACAGCATCACCGCCACAAAAAGAAGGCTGGCGCCGCTGGAGACGCTAAAAAAAAGCGTATCGAACTGCCGGTCACTCAAAGAAAACACCCTTTAAAATTTTCTTACTACATCTATATCGGCGGAAGCCCGCCATGATGCATCCAGACCGGGCGATCAAAATAATAATAATTAAACCTTAGGCGATGTTTGCACTTTGAAATGCTGGGCGGCAGAGCTTCATTTCAACAAATTTTGGACTGTATAAAAATAGAGTAAACAAAAGGATTTTAGAATAAAACGGTAAATATGTGATCCATATACAAAAATTTGTCTGAAGGGATGAAAAGATTGTTGTGGAGAAAAAAATGTAGTGTTGTATTCGCCGTCTTGCTGCTTGGCCTGGTGCTCGCAGCGGCGGTACCGGCGGCAGGCGCAGACCCGGGGACGGTAATCCTTAAGGATAAAGCAACCGGCCTGGAAACATACTATGAAAATATCAGTGATGCGGATTACAACCAATGGTTTGCTTATCGATGAACAATTCTTGGCCTACTCACTGAAAAACAACCTCTTTATCGCCTTAAGCCATGACGGAGTAGAAGCAGCCCATGATAAACACCGGAAGGATACCGGGGGCAAAGGGACATTCGAGACCCTTGACGGGAAGGCAAAAATGCTTTTAGCCGCCCGTCCCTATGCTCCGGTCCTGATGACGGTCAATCCGGATACGGTCCGTTATTACGCCGATTCGGTTAAATACCTTTACCACCTTGGCTTTCGTTATATCATCTGCTCCTTAAATTATGCCGCGGCCTGGGAGGATAAGCATATGACGCTACTGGCCGGCCAGTATCAGCTTCTGGCCAATTTTTACTATCGCCTCACCATGGCCGAAGAAAAGTTCTACTTAAGCCCTTTCGAGGTAAAGATAAGCTCCCATATTAACAGGCAGAATTACTGCCACGAGCGGTGCGAATTGGGGAAAAAGCAGCTATCGGTGGCCCCTGACGGACTTTTGTATCCCTGCGTGCAATTCGTGGGTGATGAGGAATATTCCATCGGCAGCGTGAAAACAGGTGTTGACGAAGAGAAGCGTGAGAAACTGTACCGGCAAAATGAAAGGGAGAAGGACACCTGCCTTGACTGCGCTGTAAGGGCTCGCTGCAATCATTATTGCGGGTGCCTCAATAAGCAGGCCACAGGAAGTATCGATCGCGTTTCTCCAGTCCTGTGCGCTCATGAACGGATCATCCTGCCCATAGCAGATAAACTTGCCGACCGTTTATATAAAAAGCGCAGCGCCCTGTTTATCCAAAAACATTATAATGAATTCTACCCCATTGTCTCCATGGTGGAGGATATGAAGGGATAGGCAGAATCCTGGCCCGTTACCAATTATGATTGTCCAACAGAAACCGGGAAAAAGGGGCGCCCCCCTGGGGCAGCCCCTTTCCCTTTTCACGGCGCTGCTCGAAAATTAAACGTTGAAGCAGCAATAAACCTCATCATGCAATCATATGCTTAGATAGAATAACCGCAACGGTGGGCCGCCTGATCAGGCACAGCTATGGAAAATTTTGTTAGCGCCTGCTCAAGATCATTGCCAGGAGCTTGCGCGGCGTAAGTTTAAGCTAAAAAAGCGTTTGAGCCATTTAGGGATACATTATTACGATCAAGGTGGCGAATATGATGAAGAGAATTGTTTTGCTGGTGTTACTTTTCACCCTGGCCGTGGTGGGGCTCTATTACGCCAACGCCTACACCGGCGCCATAGTGGAAAATCCGGTCTCCCTCAATATCGCCAACCCCCACGGAATGCTCTCGCTGGTTCCGGTTAAAAACCTGGAAATTGAACAGGGTAGCAGTAAAAAAGCTCTTACCTTAACCAACAATATGGGCGTTTATATTAACTACAAATTGGAATGTTCCCATGAAGGCATATCTTTGGGTGAAGACGCTGTGGATGTTCTCCTGGCCCCGGGGGACAGTGACGATATTTGGCTTGAGGTTTCCGGTGACTGCACCCCGGGCCCGATTTCCCTGGAGCTAATTTTATCGGCCAGGTTTGACGGCGGCCGGGCTGAAATTAAAAAAACACTGCCGTTAACTGTCCTGGAGGTACCCCGGTTGGAGCAGGCCACCCTGGAAGCCGGCGGCGAAGGGGAAGCAGTTGAACAAAACGGTGAACCTGGAGAGGAAGACGGTGGCGGGAATGGGCCTCCGGCTGATCCGGTTGAAAATCCGCCGGCGGGCGGCACAGAAAACTTGACTGATCATAAAGAAAGTGAAGAAAACAACCCCCCGCAGGGCTCTGATGGTAAAGGCGATCGACATTCCGTCGATCAACAAGGTTCATGAACCTTTGATGATCAGCGCCTGCCCCCAGTACTGGCGCTCCCGGGGCACCATCTTTAACAATTGGAGTGAAGAAATTGCATGAAAAACTAAAAATAAAGGCCCTGCGCAAACTAATCCTGCCGGTTTTAGCGATCTTGTTCCTCTATTTCGGCTTTATGACTGTCTATACTTTTGCCTATCCCGCCACAACCCCCGCCGGCCGGAACACACTCTTGCAGCAGAAAATCGAGTATGACTATCAGGTTTATCCCAAAGAATCGATCCTCTATCCCGCGGAGACGGAATGGTTGCCATCCGGGAATGAAAGCTATTTCAGCGCCCTGACAAAAAAAATCACGGTGCAGGTGACCGGGGAAATCATTGCCGGCGAAGGCGGCACCGCTGAAGGAGACTTTCGGCTCAACTTGTGGCTTCGCTCGCCGGGGCGGTGGGAAAAAGAGCTCCCCTTTGAGCCGGATATCAGCAGCGCCCGAACAGAAAACAACACCCTCACCTATAACGCCAATTTTGATTTGCCCCTGCAGGAGGCTACAGCGCTGGCCGAGGCGATCATTGAAGAGGTGCAGGTGAGGCCGCGCGAAGGACTGGTCCTGGTTATCAGCAGCATGCTGGAGCCCACTGCTGCCGGAGCAGATCATACTGCGCCGGTCACCCCCCTGCAGGCAGAATTCCTCTTTATTATTGACGGCCCGCTGATTATACCGCAGGGCAACCAAATGTTTAAAGAAGCCACTTTTGCTTCCCCGGCCGGTGAAGCCCCGCAATATGTCCGCTTTTTCGGCCTTCCGGTTACCGTTTCCGCCGGCAAGTTGCTTTTTCCATCCCTGGCCCTGCTGGTCGCCATGGCTTCAGGCAGTTACTACATGGAAGCCGTTAAGAACAACGTCCACCCGGCCAAAAACAAGCAGCCTCGCGAACTGGAGAAAATCCGCAAAAAACTTGGTGGTAGGCTGGTCAGGGCCGATGTGATCAGGGACACAGGAAGCATATTCAAGGTGGAAGTAAGAGAATATAAAGAGCTGGCCCGCCTGGCCGACGAGCTGGAAAAGCCGGTGATCGAAGTGGTTTCGCAAAAGGATACCGATAACGCCATGGCCGGCTACTTTGTCCTGGACGGTGAAACCATGTACTTTTACCGTCTGAAATACGGGCACAGTGACAAGATTGCTTCGCCTGTGGCTCGCCATGAGCTTAAGCAAAACCATGGCGGTTCACAAGCGGCGCGGCCATCTTAAAAAAGAGAAGAAAGGTGATGCTTTTTGCCAAACCTATGGCCTTTGATTAAAAAACTATACCCCGGGGACAGCCAAAACATCGGCACCGTCCTGAACTACTACCGCTACGGTTCGCTGCTGATCACCTCTCTCTTCTATTTCGGCGGGCCGCCGGCAGCCCCGTGGTTTTTAAAAACAGGGGTCTCCTTGAGCCTGCTTTGTGAAGCCATCATCTTTACCAGGCTCTTTAAGGCCGGCGGTGGAAAGTTTATGCAGCATGCCCTGGTCGCCATCGAGACGGCGGGGCTCGCCTTTATCCTTATTCTAACCGGCGGGCTCGACAGCCCCTTTCTCTGGTATGCCATCAACCCCATCCTCGCCGCTGCAACCCTGCTGCCGCACTATTTTTGCTGGAGCATTGCCGCGGCTTTCCTGGCCCTGGCCTTTTCCCTGCACCGTTTCCGCCTTTACAGCCTGGAGCCTGACCTGCCGTTGTGGTCGGATCGCTCCAATTTCATTCTCATCTTTATCCTGATCACTTTGATCGCACAGTTATTCAATTACCTGATCGGCAAACTATGCCGGCAAGCGGAGGTCATGGCCAAACAGTTCGAACATATCAAGTCTCTCTACCAGTCGGTGGAGGTTGTCTCCCATTCCAGCGAACCCAAAGAAATTGTCAACCTTTTCGCCTCTTACAGCAAGGCGCTAACCGGGGCCATCAAAGTGATCGTCTGGTTGGAGATAGCGCTGGGGCTGAAAACAGCGCATAAAAAAGTCTTCTACGCGGTCCGGGGACCCCGCCGGCAGCCTGATGAAGAAACCTGGTACCCACACGTAAAAAAATTATTCACCAGGGGAAGCACGGACTGGAAAGCCGATATTATTTTTCTCCCCGATGGCCATGGAGGCCGGGGCGCCCTGGTCACGGTACCGATCCGGTCTAATACCACTGTGTACGGGGTGCTTTCCGCCTACCAGCACGGAGACCGGAACCTTTCGGAAACAGAAAAAACCCTGCACTTTCTGGCCGACCTGTGCGCGGTCATCCTGGAGAAGCGCTCCATGGAGATCCTGGCCGAAGAGTTAATGCTTAACGATGAAAAAGATCGCATCGCCGGGGAGATTCACGACAAGGTTACCCAGAATATCTTTGGCCTGGTCTACAGCCTGGACTGCCTGATCAAACAGCAGCAGCTCGGCGAAGAGCTGCAGCAGCGGATCCGGGCGATGCAAAAAAACAGCGCAGCAAAGCCTGCGCGACCTGCGCGACTCCATATATAACTTAAGTTCACTGAAAAAGAACCGGCAGCCGTTTATCGAGGAAATCAAAAACTATCTTTATAACCTGGGGCAGCTCAATGATGTCAGGGTGACCTTTCACTGTGGTGAAGACTCCCTGGTGGCCGTCAAGCCGGCCGCCAGAAACGCCCTTTACCGTATCATCAGGGAAGCCACGGCCAACTCCATCCGCCACGGTTTCTGTAAAAATATTCAAATCAACCTGGCAGTCCAAAACGGCAGCCTCAGGCTGGAAATAAGCGACGACGGCCGGGGATTCAACCCGCA
>Ga0209204_1004148_pt1 | contig 10105 bp, 8 predicted proteins | sample AD_JPNMR2_MetaG_FD_184425 | JGI IMG/M metagenome (GOLD analysis project Ga0209204, IMG submission 184425) | Active sludge microbial communities of municipal wastewater-treating anaerobic digesters from Japan - AD_JPNMR2_MetaG (SPAdes) (version 2) | ecosystem: Engineered > Bioreactor > Anaerobic >... | reverse complement strand
ATTATTAATGTGCGTTTTAAAGATAATAAAAAGTAATTATTTATTTTTTTCATTTCTTTCTTATTTAGACAAATTCTAAATAACTTTATTTTGTTTTACTTCCGAAAACTGAAAAATGAACATATCGTTTTGGGTTGTTTTTTAAATCGATTAATAAATTATTAGCGCTTCCAGTGGTATTTGCCAGATTAAAATAAAGCTCTTTATCGGTCAATAACAATCCCAGCGTGCCTTCGCCATTATTTATCTTGTCAGACATTAAATTTAAATTATTGATAGTTTGATCAATATTACCGACTGTTGAAGCAAAATCAATTCCTTTAATATTATTGCTCACTGCTTTAAAATCGGTTGTAAGTGTATTTACATTATCAATTATTACTGGAATTTCATTATTCATTATATTTTTTAGTTGTTTGGAACTGTGTGCAAGATTAGCAGAAGTTTCTTCGAGAGAAGTTAAAGAATTATTAATTTTTTCACTTTCAGAAAGTTTTCTGAGAGAGGTCAATAATGAATCTGCATGAGATGAAATATTTTCAATTTTTGGCAAAAGACTGTTTGTAATTTGACCCATTAATCCAACGCTTATTTGAGAAGGAATCGTGTCGCCAGGTTGAAAATAATGTTCGTCATCTGATTGATTTAAAATTAATTGCAAAGCTTTTCCTCCCATTAAGCCATTGTCAAACAATTCAATTTTTGTTCCTTCGGGCAAACGAATGTTTTTTTCAATCGAAATTTTAACAACAAATGGTTTTTGTTGAGAAAAATCATATTGGATTTTGTCCACCTGTCCTACCTTATAGCCTTTGATAAAAACGGGAGAGGAAGTTTCCAAACCATCTAACTTTTCATAAACACTATAATAAGACCTCGTAGGTGAAAAAATATCAATTCCTTTCAAAAAATTGATTCCGAAATACAGTAAAAAAATGGCAATTATTACCATTAATCCAATTTTAACTTCCTTATTAAAAAAATTTTTCTTCATTATCAAGTTTTTTAAAGTTTAAACCGTTCTTAATTAGCAACTTATAAATAGAGAAATGAAAATATTTTATTTTGAAGTTTTTAAAGCGTCTTTGACAGAAATTTTGCTGTTCCCTTTAAAAGCAATTATGAATGCTTCTGGAAACTTGGTCTTAATTTCATTTCGTAAATTCAGTATTTTGTTATAGTCAGATTCTGCGCCGACAGTATATTTATATAATCCATCTTCCTCGTAAAAGGCAACCTCTTTAATTCCTTTAAAATCTGGAGCATTGGGAGGAAGTTTTTTTCTACTTGTAAAAATTTGTATTTTAAAGACAATAGCTTGATCGTCAAGCAAATTATCTGAAAGTGGAACAGGGGAAGCTGAAACAATATTTGAATCTGTTATTTCTATTTTTGCAATGTTTTGATTGGGAGAAATATCGGTTGGTATATTTTGCTTCACGTCTGTTTTTGTTTCTACTCTTGTATTTACAAAATTATTTGAAATTCCATTTCGTTTATCATGTTCACGCTTATATTCGAGAAAAGCTTTATAAATAGCTTCAGCCATTTTTCGTTGTCCTTCTTTTGAATTTAGGAATAATTCTTCTTCAGGATTAGAAATGAATCCAAGTTCAACAAGGACACTGGGACATGCTGAACGATGCAAAACCCAGAAACCTGCCTGACGAACACCTCTATCCAATCTACCATGATAATTAAAATGAGTTTGAATAAGGGAGGCAAGTTCAATACTTTTGTCAAGATATTTATCTTGCATAAATTCAAACATGATATAAGAATCAACAGAAGTAGGATCGAATCCTTCATATTTAGTTTTGTAATCTTTTTCAAGAAGAATTACAGAGTTTTCACGCATGGCAACTTCTAAGTTAGATTGGGTTTTAGCAAGTCCCAAAGTATAAGTTTCTGCTCCGAAAGCAGAACGATTTTTTGAAGCATTAGTATGAATACATAAAAATAAGTCTGCATGATTTTGATTGGCAATATCAGCTCTCTGCTGCAAGGTTAAATATTTATCTGTTTTACGAGTATAGATTACTTTTAATTCTTTATTCTCTTCCATCATTTTACCAAGTTCTTTCACCACTGCTAAATTAATATCTTTTTCATTTGAAATTTTTCCTTTTGCTCCAGGATCTTCACCTCCATGTCCAGCATCCAAAACTACTATAAATCTATTATCCTGAGCATTGATAGAAATAAAACTATTTAAAAAGGCAGGAAAGAAAAAAGAATTGACAATCAGTAACTTTTTAAAATTATAAAATATGTTCCTTTTTATTTTTTTGATTTTCATTATTAAATCCCCTGAAAATATTTTTATTTATACAGAGTTGTTTTTCTCAAAAACGAATAAATCATTTTATCTTTTTTATTAACTTAAAATAAAAAATTGTAAAGCACTTTCCTTTTGCAAAAATAATCTTTTTTTCTTGTGTTTTCAATAAAAACAAAAAACAATAAAAAACCAAATTAATCCTAAATTAAAATTTAATAGTAAAAGAAGGACATATTTTTTATTTAAATTTGCAAACGTGTAAATTTGTTATTTTTTGACTTTTAGGTAGAGATAAAATTAAGGATGCAAACTTGCCACCAACAACATATCTCATTCATTTGCCAGTACTTACTTTTATTTTTAGGAGGGCTCGTTCCTTTACTATGTTATAGTCAAGATAAAATTTCTTCTTCGCCTTCGTTCAATAAAGATATTTCTACTGATTCAGTTTTAGTTAAAACGGATTCTACAAAAATTTCTTCTCAAAAGCAAAAAGCAAGCCCAATTGATGCAGAAATTAATTATTCTGCAAAAGATTCTATTGTGTTTTATGGTGATGGCACAGGATATTTGCATGGAGAAGGTGAAATAAAATATAAAAATATAACCTTGAAAGCCGAATTTGTTCGCGTTAAATTAGATAGTAGTTTGATTTATGCTCGGGGCAAAGTTGATAGCCTGGGCAATAAAATTGGAGAACCTATATTTTCAGAAGGAGAAGCGAACTATGCTTCCAAAGAGTTGACTTATAATTTAAAAAGTCAAAAGGGATATATTAAAAATGTTGTAACTCAGCAAGGTGAAGGTTATATTATCGGAGAAAAAACAAAAAAAGTTTCGGAAGATATTTTTTGTATTGCTGATGGAAAATATACCACTTGCGATAAATTTGATTCACCCGATTTTTATTTACATCTCACCAAAGGAAAAGTGAAACCTGGTGATTATATTGTTACCGGGCCTGCTTATTTAGTGCTGGCAGACGTTCCTTTGCCAATAGCTGTACCATTTGGCTTTTTCCCTTTCACTGAAAAATATTCTTCAGGTATCTTAATGCCAAATTATGAAGATAATATTTCAAGAGGCTTTGGGTTGACTAATGGAGGATATTATTTTGCATTAAGTGATTACGCCGATTTGGAGCTTTTAGGTGATATTTATACTAAAGGAACCTGGTCATTGACAGCCAATTCACGATATATTAAAAAATATAAATTCAGTGGAAATTTTAGTTTCAGTTATCGTGTGGATGTAACAGGCGAAAAAGCTATGCCTGATTATAATAAAGCTACTAACATGAGCATTCGATGGTCACATTCTCAAGATCAAAAGGCAAATCCATATTTTACCTTTTCATCTAGTGTAAATTTTTCAACCAGTGGTTACAACAGAAGCAACATTAATTATTATTATCGACCCGATTTAAATTCTGAAAACACAAAAAGTTCAAGTGTTTCTTTTACCAAGCGATTTCCAGGTATTCCTAATTTAAATTTATCTGGAAGTATGTTAATTAGCCAACGAACTAAAGATTCAACCATCAGCTTATCATTTCCTAATTTAAATGTCAGTGTCAGCAGATTTGTACCTTTTAAGCGTAAAAATGCTATTGGTAAAGAAAAATGGTATGAAAAAATCTATATGTCATACAGTGGAACTTTTGCAAACAGCATCAATACGAAAGAAAATTTATTATTATCATCTTCCTTTTCAAAAGATTGGAAAAATGGAATGAAACATTCTATTCCGATTAGTGCTACCTTTAATGTTTTAAAATACATCAATATTTCTCCAACGTTTAATTATACTGAGAGATGGTATTTACAATCAATCCACAAAGACTGGGACACTGAAAATCAAAAAGTAAAAATTGATACAATTAGTGAATTTCATCGGGTATATGATTTTAATATGGGAATTTCAGCTTCTACAAAAATTTATGGTTTTTTTATTCCTATTCGTTCCATTTTTGGGGATAAAGTGGATAGAATTCGTCATGTGTTTACTCCAAGTATCGGTCTCGGTTATACGCCTAATTTCGGAGATTCACGATGGGGTTATTATGACAGCTATGACAAAATAACAAAAGATCCAACCGATCCTGACGTGCTTTATCATGAACAAGTATCCTATTCTCGATACGAAGGAAGTTTATATGGTTATCCTGGAACTGGAAAATCGGGTAGTATCAATTATTCATTTGCAAACAATCTGGAAATGAAAGTTCGCAACGATAAAGATACCACTGGAACTGTTCCTTATAAAGTGATAAGTTTAATCGATAATTTTTCAGTTAGTGGAAGTTATAATATGGTAGCTGATTCCATGAATTGGTCAAATTTTAATGTCAACTTGCGTTTAAAATTTGGTCAAAATCGTTCCCTAAATTTAAGTGGAAGTTTTGACCCTTATATGTATGGTCTTAATAAAAGCGGACAACCAGTTAGAATTAATGAATTGCGTTGGAATCATGGGAAATTTCCTCGTTTTTTGGGGACGAATACAAGTTATAGTTTTACTTTTAATAATGATACTTTCAAAAAGCTCTTTGGAAAAAGTAAAACTGCTTCGAGTTCAAGTCAATCAAATCCATTAGATGCTGAGAACGAACAATCTCTGCCTGCAGATCAAAGTTCTGAGCAGAGTTCAAGTCCATTAATTTCAAGCACTTCACACTACTCTTCAAGTGCTGAAACCGATAAAGATGGTTACCAAAAAATTACAATTCCCTGGAATCTTACAGTTAATTATTCTATTCGTTACGCTAATACCAATGTTTTTGATTATAAAAAAATGGAATATAAAATGGGCTTTACTCATAATTTAAGTTTATCAGGTAACATATCCTTAACTTCGAAGTGGAATATCAGTTCAAGTACTTCTTATGATTTTGTTGCTAAACAATTTACCACTACTAATATAAGTGTTTCAAGAAATTTACATTGTTGGAATATTTCTGCTAATTTTGTTCCTTTCGGACCTTTCCAGTCTTATTATTTTAGAATTGGCGTAAATTCGAGCATGCTTCGTGACCTGAAATATGAAAAACGTAGTGGTTATGGTTCAACACCCATTGACTGGTATTGATTTATAACTGAAAAATAGAGAGATTTTGCTTCTAAAATGAACAATTTATTTTAATAGTCGTTATAAAAAAATAATTAATCTTGATTTATAAATTTAAAAATTAGAAAATGAAAATTGATGTAAACAAAGTAGTGTCTGCAAAATATGAATTATTTGTAGAAGGAGAAAATGAAGGTGAATTGGAATTAATGGAAAGAGCCACTGAACAAGAACCTTTAAGTTTTATTTATGGTGTAGGAATGATCCTGCCTAAATTTGAAGAATATTTGTATGGCTTGGAAGAGGGAGATGATTTTGAATTTACTATTGATAGCGAGGATGGATATGGTCATTATGATAAGGAAGATATAATAGACCTTGATCGAAGTATTTTTGAAACAGATGGCAAATTAGATAATGATGTCATTTTTGAAGGAAATGTAGTTACCTTGATGGATAATGAAGGTAATCGTTTACCTGCTAAAATAGTAACAATCACTGAAAATTATGTGACGGTTGATTTGAATCATCCATTGGCAGATGAAAAACTACATTTCAAAGGAACTGTTTTGGAAGTGAGAGATGCTACGGAAGAGGAACTTTCTTCACTTTCTGGATGCGGTTGCGGTTGCGAAGCAGATTGTGATTGCGAAAGCAATCATGCTAATAATAGCAATTGTAGTGATTGTGAATGCAATTAGTTTTATATCAATAAATTATAAAAGTATAATTTTCTCATTTTTAATGAGGAATTAGTTATTTTTGCAAGATAAGATAAAGAAGTTTAATTTATTATGTCAAATACAATTGGTAAATTATTCACTTTTACTTCTTTTGGTGAATCTCATGGACCTGCTATCGGAGGGGTTATTGATGGTTGTCCTGCGGGGCTCAAAATAGATGAAAATTTTATTCAAAATGAATTAAATCGACGTCGTCCCGGTCAATCTAATATTACGACTTCCCGAAAAGAAGAAGACAAAGTAGTTTTTTTGTCAGGTATTTTCGAAGGCATCACAACGGGAACGCCTATTGCTTTTGTTATTTGGAATACGAATCAACGGAGTGCAGATTATGACCATTTAAAAGAAATTTATCGCCCTTCTCATGCCGATTTTACTTATCAGCAGAAGTATGGTATTCGTGATTATCGAGGTGGTGGTCGCAGTTCAGCACGCGAAACAGCAGCCAGAATTGTTGTTGGCGCTATTGCTAAGTTAGTTTTAAAAAAATTAGGAATTAATATTGTGGCTTTTACCTCCCAAGTAGGACCTATTACAATGACTAAAACCTATGAAGCGGTAGATTTGTCGCTTATTGAAACCAATGCAATTCGATGCCCAGAACCTGAAGTTGCTGAAAAAATGATTGCTTATATTCAAGAATTGAAAAAAGAAGGTGATTCTATTGGGGGAATTATCACTTGCGTAATAAAAGGTGTACCAATAGGGTGGGGAGAACCAATTTATGATAAATTGCAAGCTCGCCTTGCTCAAGCCATGCTCAGCATTAATGCTACTCACGGATTTGATTATGGAAAGGGTTTTGAAGGTGTTGCGATGAAAGGTTCTGAAATGAATGATGAATTTATTAAAATAGGAGATAAAATTACTACCAAAACGAATAATTCTGGAGGTATTCAAGGAGGAATTAGTAATGGACAGGATATTTATTTCAGAGTTTTGTTCAAACCAGTAGCCACAATTTCAAAAAAACAAACTACCGTCAATATTCATTCTGAGGAAGTTAAGATGGAAGCTTATGGACGTCACGATCCTTGTGTTTTGCCTCGAGCAGTTCCAATTGTGGAAGCAATGGCTGCTATAACTCTGCTGGATATGTATTTGATTAAAAGTCGAAGAATTGAGGAATAAATTTTTCTGCTTCGTTGAGAGCTTGGATTTTCCCCACATCTAATATTTTGAATTCAGGAGGAATATATCCAAAAATCGGGTATCGTTCCATGTTTTGCAAATAGAAATCAATAATTGAAAATGGAGGTTCCCAATTTTTCATCAGCTTAAAAATTTGTGGAGAAAGAATTTGTATTCCAGCAAAAGCTAATTTTTGGAATTGATTAATGTTTATAGTCGTTGGTTTAATTTCTTGTGTTTTCCCGTTGAACCAGCCTTTTAGTTGCAGATTTTCATCAAATAAAAGGTAGCGGGAGGTTTTGCGGGAGCTTACCACTAAAGTTGCCAGTCCGTTAAGCGAAAGATGTTGTCGATAAAGTTGATACAGGTCAATATTGGAGAAAATATCTACATTATGAACTAAAAATGGTTTTCCATCATTGAAAAACCATTCCGTTTGACGAATGCCACCACCTGTATCTAATAAAAAATCTCTTTCGTCAGAAATTTTAATATTCAATCCAAAATTATTTTTTGATTTTAAAAAATCAATAATTTGGTCTGGGAAATGGTGAACATTAATAATGATTTCGTCAAAACCATAATTTTTCAATTTTAAAATTTGATATTCCAGTAAAGTTCTTCCATTAATAGTGATTAACGCTTTTGGTATAGAATTAGTTAATGGTTTTAAACGGGTTCCCTGTCCAGCAGCAAGTATTAAAGCCTTCATTGTTTAAAAACGATGGTATTTTTTGAAATTCTTAATTTTTAGTCAGAAATTTTAAGCAGTTGCAAGAAATAATTCTTCTTTATTTAATTCTCTATGAATAAGATGGACTTCAACACCAAATTTTTGATGAATATGTTCAGCCATTTTTTGAGCAGCGTAGACGGAACGATGTTGACCACCAGTACATCCAAAACTAACCATTAAATTGGTAAAGCCACGGTCCATATAACGTTTTACAGAAGCATCCACTAAATTATAAGCATTCTCCAAAAGAGTAAGGATTTCGCCATCCTCTTCCAAAAATTGTTTTACAGCCTCATCAAGTCCTGAAAAATAAGTAAATTTTTCATATTTGCCGGGATTATTAATAGCTCTACAATCAAAAACAAATCCACCACCATTTCCAGAATCATCTTGTGGAATACCTTTTTTATAAGCAAAACTATAAATTTTTACTGTTAATGGTTTTCGAACTGAAACTTCGCGAAACTGCTTCAGTTCTGTAAGTTGTTGTAAAACTTTTATCAAATAAGAATAGCCTGTAATATTATCTTGTAAAATAGATCTTAAATTTTCAATAGCAAAGGGTATGCTTTGTAAGAAATGAGGTTTTTTCTCAAAATACCCTCTAAATCCATAAGCTCCTAAAACTTGTAAAGTGCGAAAAAGTATATAATGTTTCAATTGTTCCCTAAACTCTGATTCATTGAAAGAAATAAGAGAAGCAAGCACCTCTAAATAATTTTGTAAAAGTTCTTCGCGGAGTTCATTATTGTAATTGGCTTTAGCCTGCCAGAGAAAAGAAGCAACATCATAGTAAACAGGACCTTTTCTTCCACCCTGAAAATCAATAAAATAAGGCTCATTATTTTTAATCATTACATTTCTGCTCTGAAAATCACGATACATAAACGTATTGGTTTGATTTTTTAGCAAAATATTGGAAAGTTTTTTAAAATCATCTTCTAACAAATTTTCCTGAAAGTCGAGCCCAGTAGCTTTCAAAAAACAATATTTAAAATAATTCAGATCCCATAATATCGAACGTTCATTAAATTCTGGTTGAGGGTAACAAATAGAAAAATCTAAGTTGATAGCTCCTTTAACTTGAATTTTTGGCAATTCTCGAATGGTTTTTCTTAACATTTCTTTTTCTGATTCACAAAAAACGCCTGTTTTTCTCCCTTCGGCTATATAATCAAAAAGCAAAGTATTCCCTAAATCTTCTTCCAGATAATACATACCGTCTGAGGATTGAGTTAAAAAGAGTGGAACAGGCAAACCTTGTTGATAAAAATGTTTTGCTAATTCAATGAAAGCTCTGTTTTCCTCTTTTGAAGTACCTTCCACCCCAATTAATGAGTTATTTTTGCTTTCTAAGCGAAAATAACGTCGATGAGAACCCGAAGCGGAAAGTTCTTCTTTTGATAATAATTTTTCTCCGGTATATTTTACAAATAAATTTTCTAATTCGTTCATTTTAAATAATGCTATGCCTTAATTATAATTCAAAGATAAATAAATAGTTTTTATAGTCAAAAAGAGAAATTAAACTGATGAATATAAAGTTAAAAATACTTTTTCAAATTTAACAAATTACGTTTGAAAATTAAATAAAAACAAATTATCTTTGAAAAAAATTATGGGGGAATTATTTTTATACATTGTTTTAAACAAAAAAAATTTATTCGTCAATAAAATAGCGTTTTTCAAAAAAATTGAAAAAGAAACTATTAGTAAATTATGTTTTATTAACTTTAAAAATTTATGAATATGAAAACAAAAAATGGATTAATGATTTTGTTCCTATCATTTGCTATAATTTTAAGTGGCTGTAAATCCCTAAACAAGACAGCAAAAGGTACCATGATTGGTGCAGGGACGGGCGCTGCCGTCGGGGCAGGAATAGGAGCTATTGTAGGTAAAGATGCGAAAAGTGCTGGAATAGGTGCTGCTATTGGAACAGCAGTTGGAGCAACAACAGGTGCAATTATTGGACACAAAATGGATAAGGCAGCAGAAAAAGCGGCTGCAATTGAAGGAGCAAAAGTAGAAACCATTACTGATATTAATGGGCTTCCAGCAGTGAAAGTAACTTTTGAATCAGGTATTTTATTTGAAACGAATAAAAGTACTTTAAATGAAGCGTCAAAAAATGCTTTGAGTAAATTT
>Ga0209204_1004135_pt1 | contig 10138 bp, 4 predicted proteins | sample AD_JPNMR2_MetaG_FD_184425 | JGI IMG/M metagenome (GOLD analysis project Ga0209204, IMG submission 184425) | Active sludge microbial communities of municipal wastewater-treating anaerobic digesters from Japan - AD_JPNMR2_MetaG (SPAdes) (version 2) | ecosystem: Engineered > Bioreactor > Anaerobic >... | reverse complement strand
ACGGGAGGCTTAAGAATATCAGGTTTTTCGGGAAGCTTACGAGCGCCACTTCTCCCTTGCCCGTGTGACAGCAGGAGAGACAAATATTTTTAAAAAATGGGTAAAAAATAGGGTCTGTCCCTATTTTCTTAAAAATAGGGTCTGTCCCTATTTTCTTAAAAAATGGGGTCTGTCCCTATTTTCCCAAAAATGGGTAAAAAATAGGGTCTGTCCCTATTTTCCCGCCAAGTTTGTCGCTTTTGTGTGTAAGTTATTGCTTTTGTTGCAATGTGCTTTCACATTCTACAGTACAAATTTTTCACTCGATGGCGCTCAGCCTTCTCAATGGCCGAGCCGCCAGTCCGAGAGCCTTGGAGATTTCCATGTGAACCGGTTCCGGCTCCGACGTGTGTGGTCTGTGAATGACCTGTTTCCTGTCATTGACCATGCTGGTGGTTACGCGGACCTGGCCACTCAGATGCGTTGGCAAGGTGGCCCAGTGGTGGCCGATTCCGCTTGCGCAAAGCGCCCTCTGGATAACGCACAGCAGATGGTAAGCAAGGACGGTAACGAAAAGGTGTCCCTGCATCCGCCGGGACAGGTGTTTTGGTTCAACGGCAAATGGAATTTTCCACATTGAAAATAAGCTACTGCAGGGATGCTTCGGACTTGTCCCTATGGAGTCGCCCCTCTCTGTCGGCCATGATCGGGTAGCATGGCCAGGGACGGTGTCAAGGCCACGCTCTTCGAGCGCTGACGCGGCCTTGACACCGTCCCCTCAGCCATGCTTTCAGGAAACCAGGCCGACGGCGAGAGGATGGCCTTCCCCAACCTCGGGCTCAAGGATCGCTGTGTGTCGCCTCCTCCCGTTCTCCCGCGCTGCAGCGAGTTTTCGGTCACGTTCCGCGAAAATGCGGGACTCCTGCCCCTCCAGCTTCTCGCGGGGAGTCACAAAACCAATGGCACTGTGCAGGCGGACTTCGTTGTAAGGATTTACGAATTCTCCAACGACCCTTCTTGCATCCTCCGGTTCAAGCCACGTGTCCCTCGCGACCCATCCGTTGTGCAGGTTGACCTTCCCGTAACGCTTCTTCCAGTCGTAGAATTTGCTCGGGCTTGAGCCAATGGACAAGCTGCAACCCAGCAATACCGGTCTTTTGCGCCCACTGGCGCACAAAGTCCACAATGGCGTCACCGGTGTCATGGGGTACCCAAACAGCGCTCAGGTCTCCCCAAGACTTTTTTTAACGCAATGTGTTCTTCCATGAGCTCGGAGAGAACCTCATGCTGCCTGGAAAGCTTCTCTTCGAGTCCGCTCACCTTTTTTCCAGCTTGGCTGATTGAGGGTCTCGGAAGCCGTTGAAAGCCATTGCCCCCTTCTCAAAGAACTCCTTCGTTTCTTGCTCATTGGATTTTCCTGCCTCGTCAGTAGTTAACGCATGCGAAGGAAAATTCCAATTCCGTCTGAACCTTAACAGTTCATTATGGCCACAAGTCCTTCATGTCCTTAATGTTTACTTGCTTCATTCCTCCGTTGTCCTTTCGATATCCGCCTCGTCGAGCGGTTCGTCCACGGCATTGCGCAGCCAGGATGGATCGAATCCTGTGGCCGATTTGCCCTCGATGCCGATTCGCACCTTGGCTCCGTCGGATTTGTCGGCCAGGTTCGCGATGGCCGGGAACGCCTTGAAGATCTGTTCTCGGGTGGCCTCGAAGGCAAAAGCGACACGCTTCTTCCGACCGGAAACATCCGTGCTCGTCGTTACTGGACCAGTTCCGGTTCCCACACCAATTCCGGCCGCGTCCTCATGAATACTTGGCGGAGGAACTGCGTCAGTATCGACAGGGAAAACGCCTGCGGGTTGGGCCGCCGGGGCTTCCGGGACGGCTTGCGGCATCATGAGGAAGCCGGATTCGAAATCGATCTCGTCCTCAGCAATGGAGCGGCAGAGAATCACCTTGTCACGATTTACCTGGTACCTTCCGTCAGGACCAAGAACGGGACTGCCTCCACTCACATAGGCGAAGACGCCCTCGGATACACCGCGAGCGATTCCCTTGCGCAAGACGGATGCGGATTCCAATCGGGGCGGCGCAATATCCCGGAAGAACGACTCAAGCACATCGGATGCCTTAATGCCCATGAGCGGGGGCTCTCCCTCGACCACGGATTCGCCAAGCCTCACGCGCTCGGCGATCTTGCGCGGCGTCACTGACCCGTGAATGCGAGGCGTACCCACACTGGTGAGCAGTTCCATAATGCGCTCGTGGACGCCGGTCGCCTGAAGCGGCCTGCCGCCCCGTTCGACCTTTTCAATTTCCAGTTCGCCGTCCTGGACCCGGGGCAACCAGACGGCCGTGTAAAGCTCCCGGAAGCATGACTCAGCCGCGGCCTGTTCGGTGCGTTTTCTCTCCCGGAGTTGGTCAAGCTGATCCCTGGTAAGCCGGAGCTGCTGCTTTTTGGCCTCAACACGATCAATGGCCAAGAGATACCTGATGGCACGCCGCAAGGCCTCGATCTGCTTCTTTTCCGGTATCGCGAGTCCCAGGCCGTTTCGGAACTGTCTGGGGCGATCTCCGTACTTGGTGAGGTACTCCTTGGCCAGACGTTCCTGCTCCGACTTGTCCTCTGCGGCGAACTCAAGGGGCAGGTAGGCAACGAGAAAACGCGGGTCCTTGTCGGGGATGTCCTGGCTCTTCGCCGGCCAGACGATGGCCGTGTGATGGCCGGAGAGGCGCTCATCCAGCATTTCCTTGATCCGGCTTCGGACCGGGCCGTGCCCGCGCGCCTGGGAATCCTCGCGGGCAACAGTCTGCTCCGCGTCCTCGATCAGCTTGGTGACATTCGGATCCTTCTTGAAGCAGTAGCGGACGCCGTCATAATGCAGGTATAAGCATGTGTTGCGAAGCTCGGACAAAACGGCGGTTGCCGTGATGTTGTCCAGGTCGGGACCGACGCAGGCCGCAAGGAGTTCGTTTTCCGTAACGCCGGGCGGCAGGGTCTCGTCACTCCCTAAACCCTCACGCCGGAGCCCGCCAAACGAATACAAAAGGATGGCCGTGGCGATGCGCGTAGCCGGCTTCACACTGGCAAGCGCAGGGGTTTCTCGGGCCATCCGCTCGTCGATGCGCCTTGCCCGGGCGTTTGGGCCGTCGATATCCGCCGTGATGACCGGGTCGTAATCGTTCTGGACTCCCAGCTCTTTGAGCATCTTTACCCGGACATCCACGTCCTTCACCGGCACGTCCCCGGGGCCGAGAAGCGCCTTTGCTCCGCCGTTCTTCTTAAGAGAGTGCATGCAGGAGGCAAGGAACCGCAGCGCGCCGCGGGTCCTCTGAAAGGCATCCACTGCAGTCCAGCGTTCCCTCATGATGTCGATGAGCGCGGGATGGAACGGATACGCAGCCCGCATCCGATCACGCAAGATGCGGCCTTCCTCCTCGGCCTGCTGACGCTCGGAGGGCGTCTCGGCATGGGCCCGCTGCATGCCAGTGATAATTTCTTGATATACTGTGGCGACTTCAGTTGCTGTGGCGACGTCGGGTGCGCCACCCAACAGACGCCGCTGAAGGATCGGCAGGACCTCGTCCCCTGAGACAGGCTCTCTGAGTTGGTCCACCCTTGAGGCGAGCTTGTCGATCTCGGCAAGCAGTCCCACATTCCCCAAAGCTTCCCTGGCGCTCCAGGTGAGGGAATAGACGAGCGCGGCCTTCTCGCTCCCGGCCACCTCCACGGTCAGGTTCTGGAAGAAATCCTTGGCCTGACGCTGTAAGGTCGAATCAAGGACGCTGACCGCAGCAGCCCGTTCCATGTATTTGAGCACCTCATCGAGGAGGATGAGAACCGGCCTGCCGCCAGCTCCCTTGGTGAGCAGGTCGCGGATCACATCCCCGCCCGGGGCCACGCGATCCTTGTCGTGATCGGCGACGAGGGGGAAGGCCTTCTCGGGATCGATCTGCCAGGCGATCCACCCCCACATGGTCTGGATCGTGCGGCCGTCTTCCAGCGTCTTGCCGTTACGGGCATCGAATTTTTCACCGTCGAAAACCGCCACAGCGACATTGGTAGGACAGGCTTCCAGCCTGTCAAGAAGATCCTTGCCTTCGGGAAGGGTCTTGAGGGCTTCGGGGTGTCTGGCCGCGTGGTACAGCGCCGCCAAAGTGTGGGATTTCCCACCGCCAAATGGCACCCGGAGCTTCAGGACTCGGTTGTAACCGGACTTGCCGGAAAGGGATGCCAGCACTTCGTCCAGGAGTTTTCGCAGATCGGCCGTGAGGTAGGTCGCCCGAAAGAAGGCTTCCGGGTCCCTATTGACTACGGGCACGTTGGGGTCACCCGCGGCAATGGCTCCGAGATCGATGGCGAACACCGCCTCGGTCAGCGCACCCGCTTCCACGTCAGGATGGAGCTTGACCAGGTCGGTCCAGGGACGAAGTGCATGTGTGCTCACTTTTTGGCCTCCGAATTTCGAATGAGTTCAAATAGGGTTCCTTCCCTTGCGGCCAGCCGTTGATCGATGAGCGCCCGCCAGTTGGCGACGAGTTTGTTGAGCGCGGTAGCTTCCGCCTGCGTGGTCGCCAGTGTGTGTTCCGGCCCGTCGTCTTTCCTGCCGGCCAACGCGGTCCCGGCGAGGGCTTGGGCTATAAGTCGCAACCGCTCCCGATCCGGCCTTGCCTCGTCGAGGAAGTCATTGAGCTTCCTGGGCTCGTTTTCCAAAAGCCACAGGATGCGGTGCAGGATATCGATCAGCGGGGCGGACTTGCCGTCATCCCTTGGCATCCCCAGCTTTTCGTCATTCCCTCGTTCGGCAAAATCGCGCAGTCTATACTTTCCCTTCTTCTTTTCGACCAGCGCGCGACTACCGGACGAAAGTCCGTTCTGGCCATCCAATTCCACATTCTGGCCGTAGGTAAAGACGATGGCCTCGCCCGCGTCCATCTCGGCAGCGCCGTACGTGTAGCGCCAGAGGACGTAGAACCGACTCGGCCCGTCCACTGCGGCAACGCCACTTCCGGTTACCCCGAAGATCTTCTCAAGGAGTGTTTCCAGCACGACTCCTTCCACCTCGGCCAGGAATTTCTCGGCCGGGACCTCCTCGCCATTGGCGTACTCCACGCGCGAGAAGCGGGTGAAAGCGCGCAAGCCTGCGCCAACCGCGGCAATGACCAGGTCCGCGCCGGTAATGCCCATCTTCCAGAGCGAATCCACCCGCTCGCGGACGATCTTCTCGAGATCGGACCGTACTTCGTCCTCATAGCTCCCCACGCTCTCACGCTCCAACCCTCTCACGCTCTCACGCTTCCGCGCGACCAGGAAGATGCTGGAGGCGAGGGCGGCAGTTTCCATTGCTACAAGCCGCGATTTCATTTCCGTATTAAGGGGCCAGGCCTCGGTTACGGTGAAGCCTGCCTTCCGCAAGGCATCCACGAGCGTGGACCAGCCGAGGGTGGTCTTGTGGGCATAGACCACGGTCATCTGGCCGCCGGGCTTCAAGACCCGGTTGGCCTCGGCAAAGGACTTGGCCATCATCTCTTCATAGGCTGTCCGAGCCTTTTGTTTGCTGCCGTTTTGCCTAACCGGATCAGCTACCGCCTCCTGTTTTTTCGGCGTACCTTCCGTTGCAAAGTGCTCCGGGTACAAATGGCCGACCGTGCGTTTGAGCCAGACGTAAAAAAAATCAGAAAGTTTCGCGTAGTCAACATTGTCGTAGTAGGGCGGGTCGGTGATGACGGCGTCGAAGGTTGCATCAGGCCAGGGGAGCGCCGTGGCCGAGCCGCGGAGGACCGTGGCGGGCGCCCCCGACCCCACGGTAAGTCCAATCGAGTCGAGCACGCGCCCAAGATGTTCGTTCCAATTCCCGGCGCTTGAGCCGATCGGTATACTCTCACCGAAGTCCCATACCATCGGGATTGCTTGTCGGCCAAAGAGGTGCCTAGTGCACTGAGCGACTGGTTCCCATGCGCTAATGGAGGTGCAAATATCAGCCACCTTGTCGAATGTTGCGCCCAAATAAGTCCCCACCGCCTCGGCTCTCTCACTCTTCACGCCCGCACGCTCCAGCTCTCCCACCGCCTCCCGCACCGCCGCGGCGAAGGTGAGCAGGCAGAGCATCTGGCGGGGGGTGAAGAGGGTTCCGAAATTAGTCAACCCATAAGGGAGACAAATACCACCTGTCATTCTGGCCTCAATCGGCTCATTCGGCACCGTCAGCCCTGATTTCCGGCAGAGCGCCTCGATGCGCTTTTGGATTTCTTCTTCAGGTGTAATGACAGGCTTCCCGCCTGTGGCTTCCAGAGCCTGTTCCACAGATAAGTACACCTTGCCCTGCCTGCCCGGCCGAGTGCAGACGATCGCCATCATCTGCTCGCCCATACGCTTGGCACATCCCTCGGCCTTCACATAACCGCTGTCCGCCACCGTCCCGCAGAAGGGGCAGGTGGCGTTACCGCCTTTGGAAAATCCCGCCGGGTCGAAGCCCAGGCCCTTTTCCGTGCGGCTTTCGACGACTTCGAAACGGACCTGCTTTTCGCCTTTGGGTGCGATCATCCGGAGCGCCACATAGCGGTCTTTCTTCTTGCAGAGCCAGGTTTGGCGCACGAGCGGCACAGTCGCTCCACACGAAGGATTTTTGCAGCGAACGGTCCGTGTCCAGAGATAGGCCACGGGCACGAGGTATCCGGGAGGGATGCTTTCCCTGTCTGAAGATTGCCACATTTCAGCCTGTACCGCAGGCCTGTTCTCCTTATGTGTGGGATCGGGAATGAGTGGGTAAAGGTCACCAATCTCGGCCTTGACCTTCTTGAGCACCCATTCGCCCCAGTAGCGGACCTCATCGGCCAGGCCGCCCCAGGTTGGATTTCCATCTTTATCTTTTGGCCCCATCATGCCGCGGACATTCGGGTCGGGCTTTCCGTATTTCTGCGGATAGACCAGCGTGCACAGTTCAATGATGTGCGCCACGGGGTTCAAGTCGAGGGCGTAGGCTTCACAACCGAGGCGCAGGGCTTCCAAAGGGATGGCCCCGCCTCCGGCAAACATGTCCAGCACCTTGGGACGAGGGGCGCGGCCTTCTTCGATGTCCTCGACGGTGACCGGCTTTCCGGTCTCTTCGGTCAACCGTTCAGCATGGGCTTCGAGGATGTGCCGCTGCGCTTCCTTGATGACGGCAGGGTCGCCTGGATACTTGCAGAGCCGCTCGATGAACTTGGCCGCATTGGCCCTGCCCAAGGCGTGGGAGCGTTGGAGGGTTTGAGCGTTGGAGGGTATCTTTCCATTCGCTCCCACACTCCCACTCTCCTCACTCTCACTCAGCACCGGGACGAACCGCGACGCCGGGACAAGCGCGCCGTACACCGCCGCTCGGCACGCCACCAGGGGACGCCGCGCCCACCAGAGGTGAAGGGTCGAGATGTGCCCCTTGCGGACGGATTTCTCCCGCGACGCCTCGGCGCTGATGGCCTGGATCGGTAAGAAGTCTTCTATGAGTCTGCGGTCGTCGGTCATAGAACGATTTTTCATCTCTTTACCTCGTTCGAAAGTATTCCTTTCCTGGGCACATACACCCTTTTCGGGTCTTTGGGGCCGGTGCCGATTTCGCTCAAAAGCCCTCTTTTTACAAGTTGTTGCAAGCGGCTTCTGGCTGTGCGGTCCGAGACATTCCACAGGCGCGCCGCCTGTGCCGTGCCGATCTCCCCGTGTTCTCGAAGGTGTTCCATCAGTTCCGCCTGCCAAAGAGGCTCTTTTTCTAAAGAAGAACCGACGCTCTTGCTGTAGAGCGTGACCCTGAAGCTGTTGCCGATTTCCTCAAACCTTGGCGGCGCGATTCCGGCCTCGCTGCAGGCCGCGATCATCCTGCCGATGCCTGAGCCCCATTGCTCGATGAGGCCGAGTTCCCGAAATACCCTGCCGATAACCCGGTTCCTCAGACGGGAAACACCGGAGAGGGCGGCCTCCAGGGTGATCCCGAAGGGCAGCATGCCGGGATTGGTGATTTCAATGCGGTCGTCGAACACCGCGATGCGGATGTGCATCCCGCCAATGGAATAGTCGGCGTGCACCAGGGCATTGATGACCGCTTCCCGGATCGCAAGAGGTGGATATTCGTGGATGTCCTTTCTTCTCACCCGGCCGATTTCCGCAGCCTGCAGCGTATGGCGTTCGATGAACGCTACGGCGCTATCCACTGCATAGGGTAGGTATTCATCGATCTCCTTCTGATCAAGGAATCTGGCCGTAGTCTGCCCCTGGAAGCGGGCGCAACGGATGACGGCATCCGGAAACGCGGATCGTCTGGTTTTACCGAACAGCAAGACGGCGCCCCGGGACGGAAACTCCCTGCCGGCATGATCCGCCAGAAGCCCCAGGGAACGGCGCGAAGACGGCGTGAATGGCCGGTTGACACGGGAGAACAACTCGGAAGCAGCACGGAAGTCTATGTCTTCCGAGTTGACTTCCGTGCATGGCTGCTCGTCGAAAAACACGTTGGCAGCCAGACGCCGGATGGCAGCGACAATTTCCGGTCCGGCCTGCCGGTTCGTCGATCCGAGACGGATATAGAGCCCTTTTTCCGGTCCTTCGGAACGAACGGCGTAAGGGCCGACAAGATGGGGAACCCGGATGACGAGGAGTTGCCGCTCACGCCATGAGACGACCTGGATGTCGGGGATCAGCGTGGGGATGATCGTATCCGCAAAGATATTGGCGAGCCGTTGCTCTTCGGCGAGAGGGTCCTGGACGCCGACGATCTCCTTTGTGCCGTCGCGAACACCGATCACGATGGTCCCGCCCGCGGTATTGGCAAAGGCCACCGCCGTTCGCACGATGCCTTGAATAGATCGGCAATTCTCCTTGAATTCGAGTGTTTTGCCCTCATTTTGGGCCAAGAGGTCTTTTATCATGGCAACCTCGATTCAAGCCTGGATACCTGTTCCACCGCCTCGGCCGGGATTTCGTAGAATCTCGCCGCCACGATTTCCCTCTTGGCATGGTCGAGCTTAGCGACGGGATTATGGATGCGCACAAGCTCGGGCGAATCACCCAAGGGGTCCCACACCACATAGAGCCAGTAGGTCTCGGCCAGTTGCGCCGCTTTGTACCACTCGTTGGTAGTCAGCCTTACCGGCTGCCCCCGCAGGCGGCCCTTGACCTCGATTCTTTTGACGAAGACCTCACCGGTGGCTTCATCGGCGATCTTGTGGGCGCGGATGTCGAAGCCCAACTTCAGATGGCCGACCCGCTCGATTCGGTCCTTGGGGAAGCCTTCCGCGATCAGCGCTTCAATGACCTTGTCTTCTGCGGCGATTTCGCTCTGCCGGCGAATATTGGGATCGAGTTCATCAGCCAAATCGGCGAGCTGAGCCTGGGTGTCGGCATCGCCTGCCTGCGCCGCAAGCTCTGCGGCAGGCAGGGGAGCTAGCACAAAGGCCGTTCCCACGTGCTTGACCGGTCCGGTTCTGGCGATCTCAAGCCGCTTCAAGCCGTCGAGGCGTTCCTGGCGTGCGCGCTGAAGTTCATCCACGTATTTCCTGGCCTCGTCAGCAGCCAGTTTAAATTCCGGTTTGGTCACCGCCTCGGCGGCCAGCAGCATGGCTCGTTCCTGGGCACGGTCGATCCGGGCCTTGAACGACTTTTCCAGGTATTCCCGGCAAACCCGCGCGAAATGCTGCCGCTCGCTCTGACAGCGGGCTCGGCATTCGAGCTGATAGGTCGCTTTAAGAAAATCGGTAGCCGCCTGAATGGGAGTCGGTTCGATCTTTTGCGGCGGATGCGGGTGCGCCGCAAGGTTGAGCAGGATGTCGCTCGGGATCACCTCGTAATGGCCCCGCCCCGCCTGCGCGCCGCGCGCGGGCAGGTCCTCCCGAACGGCCACAAGTTCGCCATAGAGCGGCACGTCGTTTCCCTTCGAGTCCTTGCCGCGGATCGATATCTCAAAAAAGTGGATGCGGTAGGATTCTTTGCACAATGGATCGACGAAGAAACCTACACCGCCCACAAGTCCGGCCAGCCGTTCGTTGAGTTTCTCGTCCACTGCTGCATAGAGCGGATGTCCCGGCCCCATCAACACGGCGTCAACATGAGCGTCCTGTTCCAGGTGGTGTTTGTGGAAGGTGATCTTTCGGTAGGACGATTCGGCTTTTCCGATCTTCTGGACGGAGCGGA
>Ga0209204_1004127_pt1 | contig 10150 bp, 8 predicted proteins | sample AD_JPNMR2_MetaG_FD_184425 | JGI IMG/M metagenome (GOLD analysis project Ga0209204, IMG submission 184425) | Active sludge microbial communities of municipal wastewater-treating anaerobic digesters from Japan - AD_JPNMR2_MetaG (SPAdes) (version 2) | ecosystem: Engineered > Bioreactor > Anaerobic >... | reverse complement strand
CTTTTTCTATATTATATAATTTCTCCCAATTTTGTAGGTTATCATCTTTAAGTTCGATAATTGAATTTTTAACTTCTATAGTATCTTTAAGCACAGCTATTCGCTCTTCTTGTATGCGGCTTTTCTGCTCTTCTAGTGCAATATATTGATCTAAAGTCTTTTTATAGTAATCTCTTTCCTCTTTCATCAGTTCTAAAAGTTTATCATTCTCAACCAATTTATCAAACACATCATTCCGTACAGCTGTATAGCCATTTCCTAAATCATACACTGCTGGTTGAGCTGCATAACTACAGCCGCTGAAGGTAAAAAGCAATATTAATATTGCTAATACAGATTTTTTCATTTATTTGTCACTCCCCGTAAATTTACCATACAATTCAATTAAAAAACTTTCATCATTAATATTAATAAAAATACACGGCTGTTCTGTCCAAATTTCATTGTTGCTAGATGGTTTTTTTACATAAGATGAATATGTAGTTATCCTGAAACCATTTTTTTTGGGATCAAACATTTTATCCAATATATTAATTATATGAATATTTTTATTTAACGCTTTTTGTTTAATGATTAACTCGCCAATTTCAGCTAATAAAAAATTACCTGGATATATCCTATATATAGGCAATATGATGTTGGCTAATCCATCTATAGATAATATTTTATCTGTTTCATCTAACAGATTAATTATTACTGACCGATCTTTCAAAAACATTTCTTTAACTATATCGACATATATTTTTGGGACATCTCTCAGTTGTTCTAAAGTTTTATTGGATTTTATTAATATGTCATCTACCAATTTATTATCAATTATATAATAGAAAAATGCCAAAAATACTAATATACTGTCGTCGACAACATATAATGAACCAAGATCTTTGAAAGAAGACCAGATGTCTTTAGTTGGAGCGATTACAAGCCGTGCATCATTAGGCGGTATTACAACGTATATTGTACCTTTCCTTCTGGTAGAATAATCAATGTAATATTCTGCTCCGGAAAAATCATTCGTACAAATTACACTTTTATTGCGCTGAGGAGCATTCCTCCAACTCGGCAATATATCGGATATCAATCTAGTATATACATTGGATGATCCTTCAGCTATTCTTTCTCCAGGAGTAAATAGAAAAGGATTAATCCCTTTATCAGACGATGCTCTATATAAAAGAGTATATGGCGGATCTTTAATATTAAGTTTAAAATCTGCATAAATTGAATCTCCTGATTTATTAAGTTTCTTTAACAATTCTTTTATCCCTATAAAATAATTAGACATTTTTAATACATCGCCAATTGTTAATTCTTTTATGGTATATGGTTTAGACCCTGCGGCTGCTAATATTATGTTAATATGGTTTAATATATTATTATCCATATCTAATATACTTCCTTCCACTTCAATTTTAAGAAAATCGATTTTTAATCGCCGTCAAAAATTCGTAATTATCTGCATCGATAAAAATACACGGCTGATCAGTCCATACCTCGCATGTCGGCCATATAACTTTCAAAAAAGATGAATAATTTAATACGTCAAAACCGTTATCAATCGGATTAAATAATTCATCTAAGATTTTTAATATTGAAATATTTGGATTTGAAACTTTTCGATTTATCATATAATAACCGACTTCTGGCATTGGATTTAAATCAGCATATTTTCTATATAAAGGTATTAATTTGTTTTTTAATTCTTTATTGGATAATAATTTATCTATAGTATTAAACAACTTTATTATAACAGATTTATCTTGCTTAGCAAATATATCTTTTAATTTTTGTACGTTTTCAACTTCTTTTTCTGTGATATCTTTTAATATTTCAGAAGCATTACGTACTGTAGTTATCTTATTAGCTAAATTTTTATTCACAACAAATTCATAGAAGAATGCTAGAAATACCAGCATACTATCGTTAAAAGCATCTAAACCTTCAATACGAATTTCTGTCGATACTCGGTCAAAAGCATACCATATATCTCCACTAGGAGATACAACTATTCTAGCATTATTCGGCGGTATAACTAAATATATTACTCCGTCAATTCTTTTACCATAGTCTAGATACTCTTCAGCTGTATAATAATTATTAGAGCATATTACACTATCACTTCGTTTCGGAATATTCTTCCAACTAGGCAATATATCTGATATTAACCTGTTATATACATTAGCTGTTCCTTCTGATGTTCTTTCTCCAGGAGTAAATAAAAAAGCTTCCATATTTTTATCGGATGAAGCTCTATATAAAAAATTGTTCAGTCTATTCCTTTTATCGATATAAAAATATGTAATACCATCTTCTTCAGCCTCTACTAAATTTTCTACCAGATTCTTTATTCCTAATGAATAATCAGATAAATTAATTAAATCATCTAACGATAATTTCTTTATGCTGTACGGTTTAGAACCCATTGCCGCTAATATTATATTAATATTGTTTAATATGGTATTACTCATGCTGTATCTCCTTTTTATTTGCATTCATGTATTTTTTATATAACTCGGTTAAAAATTTTCTGTTTTCAAGATCAATGAATATACATGGGTCTTCAGTCCAAACTTCGCGTCTAATATAATCTTTTTTAGCAAAAGTTGAATAACTGATCACTTCAAATCCATTGGCGCGTGGATTGAACAAATCGTCAAGAATATCTATCACCGGCGCATTAAATGCCATTTTTTGTCTTAAAATATATCCACCAATCCCGGTCAAAGGCTCTTCCAAATAGTAAGTTTTACAAGCATAAATTAAACCATTAATTACTTTTTTATCAGATAGCAGAGTATCTATTGCTTTAAATGTATTTAGTATTGTTGATATATCGCCATTTAAAAACATACGACTATATTTATCTCTATTGGCATACAGCATCATTTTAATTTTTTCCATTAATTCATGTACATCAGGTGATTTTTCTTTAATTTTATGCGCTAAATTTTCGTTATTAATAAAATTATCGATAAATGCCAAAAAATTCAGCATGCTGCTGTTAAAATTTTTTAAACTTGGTATATCTGTTTTAGCCTTCATATATTGAAAAGCGTACCAAACGTCATCTCTTGGCGACACTACTAATTTGGCATTATTTGGCGGTAGTACAATATATATGATACCACTTTCTCTGGTGCTATATTCAATATAATCTTCTGCTACATTATAATCATTAGCGCATACTACACTATTGCTTCGCTTAGGTATATCTTTCCAACTTGGTAATACATCAGAGATAAGCCTATTGTATATATTTTGTGTACCTTGTGACACTCGTTCTCCTGGAGTAAATAAAAAAGCTGCTATATGCTTGTCAGATGACGCTCTATATAAAATATTATTTGGAGCATTAGTTATATCTAAAGAAAAATATATAGATCTGCCAGATTCAGTATTGCGTTCGTGTGGTTGTAAATTTTTAATTAATATATCTATACCAATAGAATAATTGCTTAATCTCAGAAGATCATTAGTTGTCAACTTTTCTATATTATATGGTCTGGATCCTACGGCTTCTAATATTGAATTTATATTAGCTAATATATTGCCTTTCATATTATAACTCTTTCCCATACAACTCAGTATATCTTGTATATAACTTTGTCATAAAATTGTTATCTGCAGAGCTGAAGAAGATGCAAGGTGATTCAGTCCAGACCTCGCATTCTTGATATTTTTTTCCAACATAAGATGAATATGTAATTAAATCAAAATTATTTTTTTGAGGATCAAACAATCCATCTAAAATATCAGTGATGGAGATAGCCGGATTAGACGTTTTTTGCTTGAATATATATTTTCCAAAATTGAATAATACTCCATCATTGGCATATTCTTCATATATCGGTATAAATGTATTAATTATCTTGCGATTAGATAGTATTTTATCGACTTCACTGAAGTAATTAAGTATTGATGATCGATCTTGTTTTATAAACATTTCTTTAATCGTATCGATGTATATTAGCTTTTTTTCATCTGATTTCAACAACTCTGATTTCATTTTACTTGGTTTTATGATTTTAGGAGGATTAGCTGTAATATCGATCAGATTTTCTTTCATCATATGATAAAAGAATGCTAAAAATGTTGCTATACAGTCTTCTACATAGTCTAACGATTCCAGATCTTTAAAAGCTATCCAAATATCTTTAGTCGGTGATACAACTAATTTGGCATCGTTTGGCGGTATTACTACATATACCACGCCTTTTTCTCTAACGCTATAGTCAACATAATCAGCAGCAACAAAGAAGCTATTTGTGCAGATTACACTCTTATTACGTTTAGGAAAGTTTCTCCAACTAGGTAATACACCGGATATTAACCTAGTATATACATTGGATGATCCTTCAGCTATTCTTTCTCCAGGAGTAAATAGAAAAGGATTAATCCCTTTATCAGACGATGCTCTATACAAAAGGCCGCTAGATATATCATGAACATCGACAAGTAAATTCATAGAAGTAGGTTCCTTTAATTCAACTGATTTTCTCAAATTTTTAATCAGACATTTTATTCCTATAGAATAATTACCAGCATGCAATACATCTTCTAGGGACAGTTCTTTTATCTTAAAACTATGCAAGAAGACCCCCACCTCTATAGGTGGGGGATGAATTGCACCTACAGAATACATAATCCTTTTCTAAACATATAAGGTTTAACTAATTCTGTTTTAACAGGTTTAGGCAGTTTTTCAAGTTTAATATAACTACCCTTGTTTTGTATTCCCTTAGCAATATACTTGTTACCTTCAAATATAACTATATCTTTAGGTTGATAAAAATACCTTTGTGTACGAATACTTCTTCTACCTTTAGATACTCTTTGCCCCCTAAACAGTCTTAAGTTTTCTATATTGTAGTTTTTGTTGCGTGTTCGTCTACCGTTAAATAGTTCTTGCCCTGTTTTAATAGAGTTGTCTCTTATATCTATATATTTAGCATCGTAAAACTTTTCAAAGGAACGATTATTTCGTCTCACTTGTTCAAAATATATAGGTTCTACTCTTGTTTGAACAGTTCCACCTGCTATGCAAAACGCATCATTATAATGAGTTTTTTCTAAGTTAAGGCTTATTCTTTTAGACTTTGTAATATAACCATAAGTATAGTTACACATTAATGTATTAACTAATTTCCACCTTACAGTTGACATAAATGTCGCTTCCTTCAGTGATTTTTGTATAGGTTTCATACCATATAGTTTGCCACTTTCTTTATGATTTTTAGGAGTATGGCATTTAGTACATAGTGTTATTAGGTTGCTTGGTCTATCTGTTCTATCTCCTTTCCAAAAGCCTATATGGTGTACTTCAAGTGGAACATTGGTTTTACCACATAATTGACAAGTATAGTCATCTCTATAAAGAATATACTCACGAAGATTATAAAAGCCTTGTTGTTCTCCCTGCTGATAACCTTCACCTTCTACGTTAGGATTTTTTAGTTTATGTGTATCAAAATTAGCTACCTCTATAACTATATTAGTTATAGGGAGTATCTTTTTAAGGTATTCTATAAATCTAATGTGAGAATCTAACTTATGTTTAATAGAAGGTGCTAACCATCCTTCTTTTTTAGATGATGTTCTGTTATTAAATTTAGGTTTTCTATATCTTAGTTTACTTCGTCTAATTCTACGATACATTTGCTTTTCTTTGATAAGTTCAGGTATATCATTTCTTAGCTTAACTTCACCAGAGATTAGTTCTTCTTTCTCTGTTACAGCAGAAAAACCTATATAATTATAGCCACTATCTATACCAAGTGTAATGTCTTGTGTATAGTTAGTAGTTTCATAAAGTAACTGAATAGTAAAAGGTTTAACTTTAACTACTTTAGCAAGTCTTTGTTTTAGAAGATGTCTAACCTTACCATACCTTTTAGTTGGCATTAAAGGTTTGCCTTCAATAGATAAAACATAAACCATATTAAACCTCCTTAAAGGTAATTCAGGCAAAAGCCTGTAGGTCCACATCGCCAATGTTATATGGGGTTTTGTATAGTAGCAGCACTTCTCCTACCCCTCAGAGATGTTTAACCACTACCCTCAGAGCATAGGACTTGTGGAGCATCCTATGGTGACTATATGTTCCCATATAACGTAGCCCCGTCAGCATATCGCTGGTGGCTGAGGCTAATCAACCGAGCTTGTATTTCTACAAGCCCCCGCCTCTATAGGCGGTGGGTAGTTGACTTTTGGTTTGTCAATACAAGATCAGAATCCAATATCTCATTTGGTTTAACTTGTATCAATTTACCATCTCTTTCAACCATAATAGAATGGTCTTCAGTTACAATTAATTCTTTTCCACTTTCAGTTCTGATTCTATACATTGGTTTATTAACTTTATGTCGTGACATATTATTTATAGGTTTGTATACTACATCAGAATCTTCATATGTAAGTACTTTATCATTAGCAAAGATATATTCTCTTCCTATATAATTCATAAGTTTATATTCCTTATGCCTTTCAAATAGATCTTTGATTGGTATACCATCTGGATATTGCTCAGTATTTATTTTTGTATTTTCATCAACAGAATCACCATATACTATATTCTCCAGTACATCAGCATCAAGAAATCTTGTATCAAATTCATATGGTTCAATATCCATCTTATGTGCATCTCTCATTTTATTTAAATACTGATGAATATGATATGCACCCATCGTTACTATTTCTCTTCCAGATGCAGTTATAGTCTCTGCAGATGGAAAATGAAACAGTCGAAAATATTGATTAGCAATTCCACCATATAGTGAGTTAGTAAGAACCTTATAAGTAAATTGCCAGTTATTATATCTTTCTGCTAACATATGATTATTATTCTCAATAGCTTTAAACATTTCATTTTTATATCGTTTGCGTTCTCTAATAAGCATATCTATAATTTCATAATAAACTGATAATTTTGTATTATGATTGACATACATTGTACCCATTATTGTTATTATTAAATTGTATTTAGTTATAGTCTCATGTAATTTCTGTACTGTTATCTGTTTAACATTTAAATTCTTATCTTCATAATTAATAAGTCTATCTGGTTGAGATAATAATTCATCTCTATTATAGATATACTCACGAGCTATATATTCATCTACCTTACCAACATAGGTGTCAATAGAAATATTATATCGTGCTATGATATATGGATATAGAGAAGAAAGATCCAAATCAGCCAACCAGTTATATAACCCTTTTAATGGTTTTCTTACAAAAGCACCTTTGAGCTTTTCTGTTTTCTGATCATTATCTTTATCATATTCATATTTTTTACATATAACTGTCTTATTTTGTTTATCTAATGTTGTAAATAGAATACCATCTATAATTGGAAGTGTGCTGAATGATTCCTCCCAACTGATGTTGGTAGCTCTTATAATGTTAAATTGAATATCAATATATTTAAGTTTATTGTCCAACTTTCTAACAAGATGAACATCATTAATATTATAAGCAATGAATCTATTGGGATCTGATAACCACATATCATCAAATCGTTTGTCAAGAGACAGTTTCTTTATACCAAGTTCAAATTCAGCAATAAAACCAAGTGTATAAGATTCTCTTTTACTAAATGTTCTTTTCTTATACAATGTTAAATAATCACATTCTACGACATATGGAATGTATGGTTTATTAGTTCTTTCATTAATAAAAATACGACCATATTTGTTTTTACATTCTATTCCAAGATATTGTGATCTATTAATAATAAATGGCCAGTCAAATGCTGATGAGTTCCATCCTGTTACAAGATCAGGATCTATTTCATCAAATTTTTGAATAAACCCATTTAACATCTTTCTTTCATCATTATATACAAATATTTCAATATTACATTCGTCTTTATATTCAAGATGTTTTATTATTTCTTGCTTATCAATATTCAAATTGAATGAGTTGTTTATAAAAGTATAATAAGTATCAGTATAACTATCATACAGAGTTATCAACGATATAGCATATCTCTTTGCAGCTGCCATCATATCATCAAGAAGCATCATATTACCATTGAGAAACAATTCTATATCTATAGCTGCAATTCTTAATGGCTGTTCTGTCTCTGTATAAGTATTTCTAAACTGAATATTCTTATATACTGATAGATTCATATCTCCAAAGACATTAAATCCTTTGCTCTTCAAATCATTTATTACATTTACTCTATCTTTAAACTGTATAACCTTGAGCTTTAGTTTATTCTTGTATTCAACAGTATTATTTGATTTACCATAATATAGAGCATATTTATCATCTGTAGTATGAATTATTTTATCTTGTCCTCTTCTTAATACATAATTAACTTCAGATTTAAGATAATTGTATACTGTATTAACTAACATTATATTATCAGATGTATTACTTGTAGTATCAGTATCATTCTTATTGTTATTAACTGTTTCTGGTTCAGTTTTATTGGGAATAGGAAACAACTTCCTCACATCATCAGTAGTATAAGACATATGTGGTTGAACATTATCTTTTGATTCTATAGCATATCTTATTTGTTTTAACCTATTAGCAAACATATCATATCTGGACATATTTCTGCATATTGCTGATGGATGAATACATGGTAACACCAAAAGTTCATTATATTTATATATCTTTGTCATAGCATCAGTTATCTTATCTGTTATACCAAATCTACTACATGGATAATTACCAAGTGGAACTATAACAGCATCAGCAGGTAATTTAGAAATGATTAATTCTAGATTGTCAAAACAATATGCTATCTCATTCTTCATTGGTGGATTTGATGGTTGATGAAAACATAAACAAACATTCATAACACCCCAATGAATATCATCAAAACCAGTATTATCTAATGTACGTCTTAATAGTTGTCCTGCACGTCCAACAAAGGGTTTTCCTTCTTTAATTTCATTAACAGCAGGTGCTTCTCCAACAAATAATACTTTAACCTGAGATATATCGTTTGTTGTAAAATCAAAAATAGTTCTTTGTATATCATCTTTATTATTAGATTTGCATAACGCACATTGTGTAATGAGTCTCTTTTCTATCTCATCTTTCAATGGAGAGATAGTATCTATAGTATCTTCAGTATTGGAAGAAACAACAGATTCTTGATTAAGACTTTCAGTATTATTTTTTGTCAATGTAAGATATGTTTTGATATCTTCTTCTGATAAATAAGGATGTTGTTGTTTTAATTGATTTATTTCATCAGTAGTTTTCTTTGATTTGTTTGACATAAATTGTATTTGTTTGGATCTGTTAATATATCTGTGAAATTCAGATAATTTATCAAAAGGCACATTTCGTGCAAGTATGGGATTAGTATTAATCAACTGATCTAAGTATATACAAGATAACACATCATCTTCAGATATATTTAATATTGTGGATATATTAAGTTGCTTAACTGTATCGTCCAATGAATCAGTCTTATGTTGTATATAATAAATATATTTGGTCAATGGTGATAACTCTTTTGTCATGAATTAAAATCCCCCATCATATAATAATCATATGGACAATGTTTTATTTAACTAAACTTGGCAAGAAGTCTCCCATCTTCTACAAGTGGGAGATGAATTGCCAATTATTGTTATGATTTATGAACTCTATATGCTTAAAACTAACTTGTTTATAAGATTTATTTGGTATAGTGATATAATTACCTTCTATATCTTGTATATATGCACCACCATTAGTAAAGCCTGTTATAAAACCAACTTTACCAAATACCTTCACTTTATCATTAAGATAAAAGCCATTTCTATATTTAGTGTTTTTACTGTTTCTTTTTTGAGTTCGATTTGGTTCTTTTCTACCTTTTCTTGGTATTGCTTCATGTAAACTACGCTTCTTTTTTCTAAATTGCTTTATTTTGAAGTAGTTGTCTGGATTATACTTTATACTTTCTATTCCTGTTATAGCTATCGCATCATTATAATGAGTTTTTTCTAAGCCTAATTCTTTTCTTCTTATAGTTGTATAACTGCCATAGACTATATTGGCTTCTGGGTATTTGTGAACCTCCCACGACTAAAGTCGTAGGCTTCTAACCTCACAGTTAGAATTTCCTGCTTCTTCGTCCTCGTAACCTACTAACTCCACAGGCGTAACTTCGGATAGTTCCTACCCTAGTTATATTAAT
>Ga0209204_1004126_pt1 | contig 10152 bp, 21 predicted proteins | sample AD_JPNMR2_MetaG_FD_184425 | JGI IMG/M metagenome (GOLD analysis project Ga0209204, IMG submission 184425) | Active sludge microbial communities of municipal wastewater-treating anaerobic digesters from Japan - AD_JPNMR2_MetaG (SPAdes) (version 2) | ecosystem: Engineered > Bioreactor > Anaerobic... | reverse complement strand
GGATATGGGTTACTGCTGAGCAGGCTAGTGAAATGCGAAATATTCTCGTGGACGCTGCAGATAAGACGGCTTGGCTTCCGTTGTTCAAGCTGATTGCTGCACTCGAGAACGAATAGCAGTGCGAATTAGCATTGTTGATAATCAGCACATATCAATTTCTTCGCAGTCTGTCTAGACAAATCTTCAGCCATTCACTGCAGATTACCAGTACGTCAAGCACAAGCGCCTCGACAGACTTACCTTTCACGTACCAAGGTTCCAGTATGAACCCATCATCTATCACGACCGTTCGTCCCACAGTCCTATCTCATGTATTCGTTCACTGCTGTGTCGTGTTAATTCAGACGTAATTACTTCTTAACATGCACAATCATTCCCAATTCAGCGAATACGTCCTCGAACCTGTTATCACGACTTCCAAAATATACGACGGCCTGTCCCTGGAGCGGACGGGCGACGGTGATTCCTTCTCCGTCCGGCTGCCAGAATCGAATCCGGACCGCTGGAAAACAAATGGCGGAGGCTGCCAAGCGAAACTGCTGGAACCACCGAGTCTCCGTGGCATTATTCACGAGAGCAATCGCCTCTTGAACATCGCCGTTTCGCACGTGCCAGACTAGCTTTTCACAAAAGTATTGAATCAGCGGCTTGGCGTAGGGCGGATTCATGAATACACGCCCGCGCCACTGCTGCTTGAGACCGTCCTGCTCAGCCGTGAAAAATCGTTTCGCCTTGACGATTTCGTTCGCCTCGAAAGTCGATGCGTGGTCCAAGTCGATGCCGCCGAGCACGCGATGAACCTTGCTCATGATTTCTGACGGCGTGTACCATTCGTTCTCGCCGCTGTTGTAAGCAACGTGCGGCATCGGTCTCTCGCGTTTGTCTGAAGCTAGTTCTAACGTCATTTCACAATCTTGGTCGTACACCTCTCTCGGCATCGTCGAACACTTTATCTGACTGTTTGGACTGTTCGTTTAGTTCATTCAGCGTTTGAAGGATGATCTCTGCGCCCTTTTCGTGGTTACAACCATCCGGACCGTGGAGAATATAGTTGAGATACTCTGAGAGATAGTAATGAAGAAACATATCTATGTATTCATCCTTTGGAAAGCCGTAAGTTTCCTTGAGACGATCTCCGTCGTAAATCCCAGCTAGCAACCGCAGAACAAGCTCAGCAACCTCTTGGGATTGAATAGAGATATAGTATGCTAGATGTTCGGCGATATCCTTAAATCTTTTCAGTTCCCACGAATTATCTGTTTCGCTCATAGCAAGTTATCTCCTGTCTGCACACAAGCAGTCCCGGTTGGATGGACATATCTAATATGCTGACATTGAAATAGTGGATAGAGCGTGAAGTCGGATCTCGAAATTAAGAATTTCGATACATTTTCAACTGGAACACGAGCCAAAATCGAATGATATGCAATCTCTGGAACGTGACAACCAGAGATGATTTCGCAGCTTAACCGTTCGATAACCAGTAACCCTCATCAAACGATGTCGTTGCTTCCCGTCGCAGACATTCTGGACACGGGTAAACATAGATGATACCATCCTCAATCTTGGCGATTTCAGGACAGATCACCAACCCGCGTTTGGCACAGCGCTCACAGACAATCTTGATCTCCATCGGAACCTCCTTTCATTGAAAGACTGACAGTTCTGAAACGTTACCGATTGTACGATTTACGAGAATGGCCTTCCCGACAATGTAGCACTCAAAGCCAAGCCGTATTGCACCGGGAATCGCATCCATTGGGGCACCTTTCAAAATCACTGTTGGTGAGCTATCCTCGCCAGCGATAAGCTGGTCATCGCCCACAGGCTTGGACGCCCAGGCGAACATTTCTTCGTTGTCACCGTCCGTAATGTCATAGACAATGGCATTAGAAGAGGGATCATCGTCTCCAAGAATGAGCGTTTGCTTGTCCGTCACCAAGAATTCATATGGACCTGAGGAAAGGACGACAATCTCTGGCTTGAGCGTATCGCCATCCACGAATGGTCGATACGGCGTACTCGCCATGCTGAAAAGTCTATTTCTTGCCGCTTTGGTCATTCGCTTCAATGCGTAAACCGTGGCTGTCAGCATGTGTTGGTAACTTTCATAAGATGAATCGGTCAGCGGGATGTAAAGGTGCGGTGGCCGCCACCTTCTGCACATGAGAGACCATTGCTTGTTGGCAATGAATATCCGCCGTTGCCAAGACGCACGTTTCGCAACGCAGTCCCAGTAATCCCTGACCGCAACGGCGAACATGTTGAAATCATCCAACCTGCACGTCATGATCTGGCCTCGCACTGAAAGACGATGGGAAAGTCTTTCTCGTTAACAATCTTCTTCCCCTCGAAAATCGCGTCTCCAATTATCTGGGTGTTCGTGTCCAGCGAAATTGCGGGTATTCTGAGAACCAATCCTGGAATCATGACGACGGGTGATGGCCCCGTACACTGAATGCAGATCCGCCGATTGTACGACATGACGAAATCGTGGTACGACGACGCTTGGTCAAATGTGATGTCGTAACAGGGAACCCGCGTGCTACGGTCTTGCGGCACGACGGCAAAAAGCCTATCCGGCGTTGCCACAATCGCGAGGTTGATGCGGTGCTGGAGAATGCACACCGCGCATCAATAATGTTAAACGGAAAGAAAAACTTCCGCAGAAAGTCCACGTACCCGTGAAAGCTCCCTGCAGTTGCCCCAACTCTCTCGATCATGTTATTCAATAACGTTGAATTCGTGACCAGTGTATTGGCTATGCCGCCAATATCGACCCTGTAATGGTGAGCCTTATCCGCTAGCCGTTCGGCTTGGGACTCTTCAACCAGTAAGACGTACTCATAAAACTTGTCTAATGGTAACATGTCGCAATTCCGAACCCTTACAATTTCGCTGGCTATTCCCTCAACATGATATGCGGTATGTGCTTTGGCGGTGTGCGATCCTCGACGCACACAACATATAGCGGAACGACGACTTCGATCAGGGCACACAACTCCACCCAACATATCCGGGGTCAAAGTCGAACCAGAGAGCAAAATCGTCTTAATCCTGGAGTGCAGGGTCTTGACGTGCTCTGCGAACCGCAAGAGCACCTCTGACTTCCCAACACCAGGTGTTCCGATGAAACAGGCAGGAGTCCTTGAAATGTACAACGTAACGATTTCCTTGATCATTTGTCTTCTCTCCTTGGCATCACCAAATACTTATACGACTCCCTGAACATAACAGGCGACTCCGAACCGTAGTAGAACATTGTGACAGACCTTGTGTTCACGTGCCTGAGGAAATCCAAAGTGTACGACGGCGTGAAAATAACCTTGAATGGTTCACCAGCGTACACCACGGGAATGGCTTCCTCAGCTTTTCCTAAACTTTGTCCTCAGATCGGAGTAGGTAAGTTTGTGCAACCTAAATTGCCCGAATACTCGATGTTCCCAAGCAGTGTCGCTTACGTAATTAGCAGCTTCGTTGGCGCGTTGCAGCGTCTGGCGAAGCTTTTCAGCCTGACGACTATCTGGTTTCAGTTGCAATTGCACAGTCAGCTTCATAACACTAAGTGTAGAACACTTGTAGCCATTTGTCTAGCCATTTGTCTAGCCATTTGTCAAGTTCTTAACGGACTTACGGCTGTTTCATCACCCGTATAAATACGGAGTGTCTCCACAGGCGAATTTTCGATGATATTTTATCTGGTATGATATAAGATAACAAGTCGTTGTATCGCATCAGACGTGAAAGGGAGAAGTGCAATGCCGAGGATCATCTGCAGGGAATGTGGAGCTAAACTCTGGTATTGACAATGGTGTGCGATAGTGTATCATTAGGACTATGGAAAACACTTTTAGCACCCGCTCGGCCAAACGGCTCGCAACCGTAACTGCGCTACCCGTGGCGAGACCGTCCGGTAACGGCGGCGCTACGACAGAGGGGGTCTCTGCCGTAGTCGGGAAAGTGACGCCTGTCAGAGACGAGCACAGTCATCGAGACGGCTCGGGGCAGGAAGAGAACCGTGCGCACTTTTGCGCACTTTCTTGATAGCAGAGGACGTTTATGTCGATGTTGATGTACACAGTGGCAACTTACTTATTGCACCATATGACAACTGCATAGAAGCTGCCAAAGAGGATGGCACAGAATAAGAACATCAGGCATGACATGTCGGCCACTCGTCGTGGCTAGTTTTGTCAGGGCATATTCTAAAGTTCAGGCTATGTCTAATAGCTAAAAAAAGCACCCACACTTCAGTGTGGGTGACTCTGGAGGTTTGTCAGCCTTCTTGGTTTACCCAATCCAGCCGTTTCCATCTATACAATATAAGCTCGTGAATTTTTAACATTATTATGAACAATATGTGCTAAAGTAATGGCCTCAAACGAAACTCTCTCTTCAGCGCTTGCGCGATTCTCTCCTTTTTTCGTTGTCAAGTACTAAACAGTTTATTCTTCTTCCCAGGCCGTGCTCAATCCTGATGTGGTCCAATACCAATAAACTGAGCCCGCCCTATTAACCTTTGCAGCCGCAATAAGCTTACCGTCCAGAAAAGCCCCGTACGTCCTGTAAACTTTCAGCCCTCCACTCCGTGTAGCAACTTCCGCTTTTACTCGTTTCACGTAACAACCAGGCCATCGTCTGGTCGCAGACGCTGCAATTTTTTCAAGGAAATCATCAGGCGCATAATCAATCACCGTTTTGTCCATTATGGAACCTCTTCATCTCCGTTTAGGTCTTCCTCATCCTCGTCCTCGTCTTCATAATCACCACTTAATTCACGAATAATAATTTCGATTCCTTTTTCGTGATCCCCGACACAGGAGATTGTATCAAGATACTCCAGGATAAGCTTTTCTTCGAGATAGCCAATAAATTCTGCGTCCGGGAAAGAAAACACTTCCTTAAGCCGGTCACCACCTGGCAAAGCTGCCAGAAAACGCAAAATAATTTCAGCAGATTCTGGCGATAGAGACATAATGTGATCTGCTAACGCTTGAGCAGCTTCACGAATTTCATCAGATGTTGACAGAACGTTCTACCGATCAGATCAGTAACTTCAAACACGAGCTCGCACGAATAGGTATAAGCATCTACAGCTTCCTGCAATGTGAGCGTTTTGCTTTCTATATCATTCTGTAACACATTTAGAGCCTCTTTCAGAAATTCAGTCAACGTTTTCATAATCCAAAACCTTTACTATCCGCGATCTCAGCCAGAATCTGCATAATTTCCATGAGCAATTCTACCATCTCAGGGGCTGCAGCTGCCAGCTGTGCATCAGCGCTCTTAGCGAACTGGCCTCGTGTTGGTCGTGGGACCTCGTCAATCTCCAACCCCAAGCAAGCCTGCTCGTCATGATCAGGAGTCAGTCCAATGTGCCTATGCCTGACATGCCATGGACCAGGAGTTGCTTTGTCGGCCAGATCCTTTAATTCTTTAACTCGTTTGGTTATTTTCTCCAATCTGTCAGCCAGATCCCTTAGCTCTTTAACTCGTTTAGTTATTTTCTCCAGTCTGTCTGTCATTACCATTTTCCCTCTTTCTGTATACCTCATCCAGCCTTAACCAGAATTTAGCTGGGACATTTGTAACAGTCTCCAGACCTTCAGCCAGCTCTGGCGTAAAGTCGGACTTACCATATACAGAATCCCTGAACTGTTCAAGAGACATTCCTAAAGTACTGGCTACATCCAAGAAGCTCAGACCGAGTTCGAACAGTGTTTCACAAAGGACCTCTCCAACCGGAATACGCCAGTCTGGCTCGAATGGATAAGCGTCATTGTCGGTCATAACCTCACCTATTTGTTGCTATTTGGGATACATATCAGGATACCGATATTATCACATTTTGAAAGGTTTTCAACCGTAATTTGTAATATGGTATTTCGATCGAGACCACCGGCACCGCACCCCAGAAGTGGAAAAACAATCGAAGTGATTCCCCAGTCTTGATATGCGTCCGTGAAGTAGCGCAACCCCAGCTCAATCCATTGACAGGCTCATCGCACTTTCCTTTTCGTATAATTTTGATATTCACAAACGGTGTACATGACGGCGACCTGTCAAGTCGCCGTCATGTACTGAGACAGTGTTGCCAGTTGATTGTTTGCTAAACGATCGCCTTCATGATTGTTGTTTTGAACTAATGTGTCAAGTCAATATTGGCGGTTCATCTGACTAGAGCCCAAAGGCCCAGAGGAAATAAAGAGCTGCCGTGCTGAACAGCAGTGATAATCCACCTAAAAACAAGTAGAGCATCACTGCTAGCAGTAACAGAACCTTAAACCACTCCTCTAACTTTTCGTAAAGCATACAAATCCTCCATAACTAAAAAATCAGCCCTGATTGGCGGCACCGGCGCCGCCAATCAGGGCTGAAGTAACTGCCTTAATAAGCTGTTTGTTTATTTAAACCAACTCTTCCACCTACCGGATCGGATATCCAGCATCAGCACATAATTGATAAGTACATATATCGAAAATAGCCAGTTTCCCTTGACGAATCCACTAATCATCGCAATTGCGACGATTAGTCCAATGACCGTCTCTATATCCGTAACGACACGCGCTACTCTCTCGCTACATTGGGTCCTCCCTCTGTCAAACCTTGGCCGCCTACGACTCATAGAAGTTTCTCCGTGGTCTGCTTAACCTCTTCCCTAACCGTATTCTCAAATGTGTTAAATAATTCCTCAAATGCGCTCCTGACCGATTCAAATTCTTCGGTAAGTAGCTCTTTGGCCGATTCCTCCTCTAATCTCCGTTTCAGGACTGTTGCCAGCGCAGCAACGGTGTTCTTTAGAACTGCTGTCCACACAGCACTCTCATATGGGCACGGCACCGGAACTACAAGGTTTCTAACGAACAGGAAGGTAGGACAGACCAAGCCTGCTCCGCCAGCAACGTAGCATAGCAAAGAGTCGAAATCCTCACCATTCAACACCAACAGGTTGCCCTGAAAATTGCACTTAGCACAGTCTTCGGGCGTGTTTATAATATCCACCTCCGGTACAAATGAAAACCGTTCCTTAATGTACTCCTTAATCTTTTCTATGTTTTCCGGATTTTTGACGTTAGTGATTACCTTCATTCGCGCTTCCTTTTTCTTTCCGGCTGTTGACCAATTCTTAACGACCCTGCGGTATTTCTCCTGTTACTGGTATCCTGGATGAATACCGTTCGTGTAACATCCTTATGTGCCATAATTGCTATCCAGGCCCCGCCGGGACAGGAATACACACCAGTGTATACTCCCGGAACTACCAGAAGCCTCCCATCCAGCGAATCCCAGGCCTTTCCCTTAACCAGCTTACCTAAAGTCTTTATCTTTTTAGTCTGTTTGTCAGACTTAATCTGAATAGTAACCGGAACGATGTTGTAATCTATGGAAACGTATCCCGGTGCAATCCGAGTACCTTCCTGTTTAGTTAAGACCCTGACAAATTCTTCGGGGCCTTCCTTAATCTCTTTTGGTATAAAGTCAGAAAACGTTACCTCTGCCATTTTTTGTCCTCACTTGATTTTTATCCAACCCGGGACATTGGTCACATTAGCGTATGGTCCCACCGGGACATACACGCATTCGGCCCGCGTTGGATTTTCAGGCCATGCTGTCTCGCCGTCAGAAATAAGGATGATATTTGTATAACCGTAGGAGTCAACCTCTTTGATAATCTTGTCCATGCTTGTACCGAGTCCAATCGGCAATGAAGATAACTGACGTGTGGATGTGACACCAGTCTTTTTCTCTAGGATCGTAGTATCTCCCACGTATACATCAACATTAGCGCATAGTTTAATTGCCTTTGCAGCTGCTTCATAAATGTCGTCCAGGAATGAATGAACACTTCCCGAGACGTCAATAATCACGGCTGTCTTGCCGAACCCCTTCCTCGAGTATTCCACGAGGTCCGGAGAACCTTCTGGCAACTTCCGCCGTGGCTTCCTTCCTTTACATATAACCCCTGGACCCTTCCCAGACATTGAACGCAGAAGGCTCAATAACTTCCGAGCGTCCCTATCCAACCTCGGATCCAGGTTCTTGGCATGATATCTTATCTCTTCACTAATCGAGTACAAACCACGTCCGACGGCGTCCCTGATAATATTCTGCAGTGCATCCTTGCTAAGCGAATCAATGTCAACGAGATCGCCACTATCAGGCTGCTCGGCGGCGTTACCATCCTGGTTGCCATCCCGGTTGCCAGCGCGCCCGTCCAGAGTGTCACTGCCCTCAAAATCAGCCGCTTCGCCGCTTGCACCAGGCGCTGCGGCTTTATTGTCAGCTGATTCCCCGTCTTCGATCTCCATACCATCAGACTCAAGTTTATTGTTAAGCTTTTTCTTAACTTCTTCTATATTGTCCTTTAGAACGCAGAAATAATACTCGACGCACTTCTTTTCTAGTGCGCCGATTGCTGCGGCATTGAAAAAAAAGTGGCCACCGCGCGGGAACATAGCATTTAACAACTCAGAGATAGCTATCTCAGACGCTAAATTCCATAATTGACGTGATTCAGGATCGGTTACATACACCTTGGACCTTTTTTTATGCTCCAAGATGTAGTAAAACAGACCCTGAAGTACCGCTCTAACCAGTTGCTCCTCGTCGCACTCTGAAAAGAGCTCCTCGTTGAGAATAAGAAGCTTATCGAGAATTCTGATCTTTGTCAGAATCTCGCCGACTTCAATCGGCATGCATAATGCGAACCGAGCAATGCCTGGAAGCTGCTTTGCACATTTAAACCTTAACTTTGTAATAACCTTGCGCATCCTTTTGGGATCTTCTATCATTCCAGGAACTCCTTGAGCTTTAGCATTTTAACTGGAACTCTAGCCTTTGGATAGTTGGCAATGATTGTCTTCGTTAATGGCACTATAACTTCTTCAGCGCCCTCGTAGCTTCTCGCGAGGAATTCCATAATTTTATTAACAGTCTGAAGCTTTTCATTTGCGTCGTCCATGTCCGCAACGAGTGCTAACACGTCAGACATGGAAACCAGCATTAAATACGGGCTGGTGTACTTTGGCGTTCCGCCGTGTACTATATCCTTTAAGACGTCCACCGGATTTGGCAGCTTAAGGTGCTGTCTCCAGCCGATGAATTCAGTAGCGAAGGCCGACCCGACAGTGGCCGCGAGTACGTCCTCTTCCAGGTCCTGCCGTTTTACCGAATAGCACGCCGCGAGTCCTTTCACGGCATTCTTATAAATTGTTCTGGGGCAGGCCCACGGGCGATTCTGGACATTCAGCCGTTCCGCCGTGATTGCCGTCGGCCTGTGTTGCAGAAAACTTGCAATCCGCATACGCGCGATTGGCGCGTAATCCGCCCAGTTTTCTGGTAACTTCTGGAATTTCTTCTCCGTGGTATATTCCCCGCTGATAAGTGCATCAAGCTCCTCTTTGATCTCGATTGCACACTCGAAGAACGCAAATCTGGATATAAGGGCCTCATTTAACTCAAATGTGCCGAGGCCGTATTCGTTCATCGTAGCGAAGATTAAACACGAATTAGGCAGATTAAACTGACCAAGCTCGCGGTCAACAACCGTGGATATAACATTTTGCAGAGCCTCGTTAGCCCTGTTAATTTCGTCGAAGATGACTACCGTCTTTTCGTTGATTGAAATCTTTGCAATATCCTCGTGTGGAATATTGCGTGTAACCATGCTGCCATCTTCTAATTCGACGATCTTCGGATAACCTACAAGGTCTTCCGGGACCGCACCAAGAATACGGAACCGGATCCGGTTATACCCAAGCCATTTAGTAAAAAGGCTAATGACTGTTGTTTTACCGAGCCCATAATCTCCAACTAAAACGACCGGGACTCCGGTTTGCGCGGTAAGAAACGCAGCATCAGATATTTTCATACGCTCCTCCACTGGATACCATTAGGTTCTCCTAGAACCAATAACCGTGTCATAAAGCGCCGCCGCGCTGCCAGTTCGTGCGTTAATTCTGTAAGACGTTTTGCTAACAGATAGCTAAACAAAAAACAGGAGCCTATGCTAAGGCTCCTATCATGTTTTAATGCCGAAATTTTGTGCAATTTACAACGCGGCACCGGCTGGCTATTAATAGAGCGCGTCGATAAGATCGTCCAGGGTGCCCTTTCTGGACTCCTTGTGTGTCGTCCTAAGCCGTAGGAGTT
>Ga0209204_1004125_pt1 | contig 10153 bp, 23 predicted proteins | sample AD_JPNMR2_MetaG_FD_184425 | JGI IMG/M metagenome (GOLD analysis project Ga0209204, IMG submission 184425) | Active sludge microbial communities of municipal wastewater-treating anaerobic digesters from Japan - AD_JPNMR2_MetaG (SPAdes) (version 2) | ecosystem: Engineered > Bioreactor > Anaerobic... | reverse complement strand
GACCGTAGAGCGCAAGACCGCATCAGGCCAAACCATTTACGATGTTCCGAAACAAGGCAAAGTGAACCTCGACCAAAATCTTGACGGTGTACGTGCCTTAATCGACTCTATTGTGGAAATCGAGAGATTTGGACAGCCTATAGGCGTGGACTATTCGGGGATGTTGAATCAATTAGGGTGGATTGGCAAGTTGTCTAAGCAAGACCGTGAGGATGGCGGGATTAAGTTGCCGTGGGACATTTAGAGAAATATTCCTTCAAAAGTTCCAATTCCGAATCAGGAATCATGCCCATAATGTTTACACCATCTCTTGATACGTGATACCAAGCGGCTTCAACTGGACTATGCTCAAAGGATATTCCAAGTCGTTCGTTACTGCTAATCCATTCAATTAAGACAGAATCATCAGCGCATTTTGTTATATGTGGATTCATTTATACACCGTAAACATCTGCGCCGTAGTCCTGTAACGCATTAGCGTAATCTTCCCATGCCTTTCGTTCACATTCAGGGCTACACAATGCGCCTTCAAAGTTAATGTCAATCCAATGTGTCGTTTTACCGCAGTTAAAGCAAGAATGAGGGTCGGTTGATTTAATCAGAGCCGACCCTTCGAACTGGATTTCTTCTAAGTGTTTTGCGCTTGGGTGTTGTTCGTCAAAGGACGCTTCCATTCTATTTCAATCCTTAACAGAGTGTAGTTCAAAATAGTACACGTCAACCCATTCTTGTTGAGTTGTTCCTCGATAATCGCAACGTCCTTCTTTGACTTAATCCACTTGTAAACTTGCGCTTCTGCATTACCGAACCCAAACCCGTCTTTGCTGGAAAAGTTATAGGACACAAAATAAGCAAACCTAATTCTTGGCAATCTCACTTCTCAGTTCCTTTGTTTAGGTAAGCGTACCCCAGACCAATCGCATCGGCTTCATCGTTCGACACGTCTTTACCTGCTATCTTAGAAGCGGCTTCAATCATCGCTTTCTTCCGGTCAACACGCTTGAGTTTCGACTTGCCAGTAAGCGTTTTGAGTGCTTCATTAGGGCTAATAAATACCAACTCACGACCAACATCTCGTACTGCGGCGTTCAAGTTCCCCTGCATCCACGCAAGAACCTTAAAGGTCTGAGGGTTAAGTCCCAAATAAATAGTTTCTGCAACCACAACCGGAAGATAACCCTCAGCCTCAAATTGCTCTAGGAACTCCCGAATCCAACCACGGAAGTTATCTAGGGTGGGGTAGTCCATGATTTCGTACTCTCCCCACCCTTCTAGTTGACCATCCAACCAAGACGACCACCCGCACGTATGCGATGACTGATCTAGGGCTAATACTGCGTAGCGAGTGGAAGTCTTAGTCTTTCTAGGCATTACATATCCTCGTCGTCACTTCCCGATGATTCTTTCTTCGGGATGTATCCGAAGTCCACGTCCTGCGTGTTGCACGAAACGCCCATCGACAGTTGCGGCTTGCCGTCCTTATCCCAAATCTGGATAGAAGGCTTTGCGTCACGAATGATGACGTGAGCGCCCTTGCGGAACATCTCGGCGTACTTGGGCTTGTCCTCCAGCATCTTGCCGAACACAGCCACTTTCCACCAATCCGTCTTAGGATCATCCCCCCACGAAACCTGTACGGGAATCGAGAACTCCATCACCGGAACACCCGATGGGGTGAACTTCATCTTGCCATCCTTCGCAAGCGTGCCGTTGATAGTAACCGTTACCTTAGCCATTCACGTCCTCCGTCACAATTTCAACCTTCTTAGTCACGTTCTTCACACCGACCAATTGATACACGCCAACCAACACTGGGGTATCCGCGACACAATTCTCGATAGCGGATTCGGCCATGTAAAGTTCAACATCTTCGTATACAGCCTTAGTCACATAAACCGTATCGGGAAACTTCACTACCTTCTTCACTACCTTCTTCGTTGCCATGTCCATCTCCTTTAGATGAATGATTTAACAATTGATGCTACAATCAGGGTGATAATCGCCGTAAAAACTTGAGCGATGAACATCGCAACCAGTTTATTGAATCCCTTATACTCATCCAGCGAGTCGTCCTGCTTCAAACCCGTCTTGAACCAGCCAACGACCATTGCCAAGCCGATTGCTTGCGGAATCGTAATTGCTGTAAGCCCAAATGTCGCAACCACGAACCATGCCCACAGTTGGGAAAACACATACCCATTCACGATAGCCGAAAGAACAATCATCACAATCGTCATTACAGCCATACCTACAATCGCCATTTCCTTATCTCCTTAAAGTGATATTGCTATCATACCTGTTCGTTTCGTTTTAGACAATAGTACCAAAGTCCAGAATTAGACTTCTCGCAGAATACACATCGCTTTCATCCGCATATCAGGAACGGTTTGTCGCGTCTCGCCTAGTTCCTGTAAGATTTGTTCGTGAATAACCGACCGACGGTCTGCTAATTCAGAATACTCATCGGAAGTCCACATTCGCAAATCCATTGAATAAACGATACTGATATACTCTTTAGCCAATCCCTTCGCGTAATCGCTATACATCGGCAACCGTCCGTTTGTACAGTTCCCAATACTTCTGACGGAACGGTTGGGGAATCGCCTTGTAAATCGGCCTGTACGCATCCAATTTGGCTTCCCAGTCCTTCATCTTTTGGCGCATATCCTGATAGGCGGGTAGGGCTTGCTTCTGGTAGTATTCCATCGCCTGTTTCCGTTGCGGAGTGCGCTTAGGAATCGAGAACACCGTCTTACGCATCTGCGCGAACCCTTCACGGTATGGCTCGTACTTTTGCTTTTTGAACATCTCGTAGTCACAGCACAACTTCCGCCACTCTAACATCATCGGAAAGTAATCTTCATACGTTTCGGGATTTTTCTTTTTACGCGGCATTTTTCTCCTGTTCTAAGGCGTAGCGTAGTTTTTGTGCAATAGCAATCTGCGTATCGTAACCACCGCAGTAATACATTCTTTGCAAGTCAGAATTAGAATCTGGCATTTCAGGATTCTCAATCTGCTGTACAAAGTCCTCTAGCCACTCAATCAGCGTCGTCATCTTCATCATCCTCAAACTCGTCTGCGCTCACGTTTAGGAAGTTCTCAATCGGAGTTCCATCTACCGTGCAGACTTCTATGTTCTTCTCGAAAGTCGTAAATCCACCACCGCACTTCGGACATTCCAAAAACGCATGAAACGGCATATTTCCTCCTAGTGTCCTAATACCGCTACGATTTCTTCGCGTGGTCGCCATTCCAACTCCACGCCTGTCGTAACCATCAATTCTGTAGCACGTTTGACTAATGGTTTTAGTCGTGCATCTTTCACCTTCCAGAACCCTGATACGGTGTTAAACGTCCACTGACTGTCGATATAAACCACCACATCATCAATTCCCCTAGACCAAATGTACGTCAGACAGGCTATCAAAGTGTTGACTTCGGCGGTTTGATTGCTACCCATTCCGAATTCACGTTCCTCAATAGGGTTACTACCCACCTTGAAACTGCCCCACGTCTCTACGTTTCGGGTATTGCGCCCACGAACACCACCGTCTGAGTAAGCGTAAACGGTCATCGGTTTCTGTCTCGCTTTACCTGTTCGTACTGCTTGGAAATGGCATGACCGTATTGCGCTTCGTATTCGTTAATCTTATCCAACAGTTCCCCGTAGGTCTTTTCGCCATTTCGTGCGTGTTCCAACACTTCGTCTAAATCCCGCTTCAACTCAATGGGGATGTCCAAATACTTCTGTTTAATCCGATTAACCATTGCTACAACACTCTTGTAGTCTTGACGAGACATTTATTCATCCTCTCCGAAGTCTAAATTAGCGCGTTCTAGTGCGCCTTGTGAGTTTACGAAAGCATCTTGGGCATTATCCAGTTCAACTTCGTACCAAGTGTAAGTCCCCTCGATAAGATTAACCAGTGTGTTTCTGACTGTTTCGGCCTCAGTGTTCGTCATGGCAGGAAGAACTGACTCACTGGTAATCTGCTTGAGTAAGTCTACCAATTCGCGGTAGTTCTTGCAATCGAACTGAATTGGCAAGGACGGCATCAACTCTTGCTTAGTACGAGAATGAATGCTGAGTTTAATGAGAATCCGACGAATCCAGTTATTCATTGATTCATCTCCATCACTTTCTTCCGCTTATCGTCCACCATGAACTTAAATTCTTCCGTGAACTCAGCCAAAGACGACTCCCCAACATCCTCTGGATTGAATATCTGGACTTGCCACACCGGAATCAGTTCGGGATTCTGTCCTTTGAAGATGTTCTTAGCAAACTTGATTAGCCACGCCTGATTTCCTTTGGGAGAAGTGAACTTTTCAAGCACCACCCCAGACCAAAAATACACATGAACGAACTCCTCATTTCCGGTTAAAGACGAAACGTATTCGTCAAAATCACTCTGGACTGAACTAACGTGTTTCTCATATTGCGCCAAAACACCATCAAAATCGGTTGTGGAACACTTGCTAATGTCCATAATCTTGTTAGGCCATTCATTAACCACACCACGCAACAACTGAACCGTTGCCATTTTATCGCCGTGTCGCTCTATGATTCGTCCTACATGCGGATTACCAATAAATTCTGTCACTTATACCACCCCTTGTTCACAATGGTTTGCGCGTCTCTCAAAGCCTGTTCCCTAGAAAACACCGTAATCCCCGCACGTTCTAAATCTAAGTATAAAGCCGCATGAATACTAATCGGCGCAAACTCATCATACAGATTGTCGATGGACTCTAGTTCTCGTTCAATGTCGCAGTATTGCTTGTAAGTAACCTTTTTAAGCGTCATACTCTTTTAGCCCCCAAAACCATCACTCCCGCGAACACCAGAAAGCCCCACATCCGCATGAAGTTCCAGTTAATTCCTGTTACTATTGCCCCTAGCAAGCAAATCGCAATCAGAATACCAATGAGGATTTTCATAGTTTATCCGCCACTTCTAGGGCGATACACCCTAGTCCGAAAAAGACAACCGCAAACAGAATCCTGCCTGTCGAAATTAGGTAAACTGACCAAGTGATACTTGCTATACCAACTGCATATCCAGACGCCTTTGTTTTGTTCATGGTCTTATTCTAGTCCTAGTCTAAGAGATGGACAATAGGAATCTTGTCCTACTTCAATTCTTCTTGCTTCGGCTTGTTTAATTCTCGTTTGATGCGTTCTTGGGCTTCAAAGAAGTAGTTTGGGTTGGTCTTTTTGTCTACAGGTTTATCGGGTAAAGGGTAGAGTTCGATTCCAATAAACTTACGTTTTGTTTTCACACAAGCCACGCCAGTCGATCCAGAACCCATACACGCGTCTAAAACAGTATCACCAATATTGCTTGATGCGTTTATAAGCCGTTCAAGTAATGCTACTGGCTTTTCAGTCGGATGTATCTTTCCGCGTACAGTGGGGTATCGCCATACCGAACTTTTGCAATTCTCTGTAAATACTGCACCTTTATTTCTGCCATAAACGCAACATTCTACACTAGATAGCCACATATACTCTCCATTCATAGGGGATGGATTTGTTTTCTCCCATATTCCTAATCTGGTAGTCATTCCTTGCTCGTCTAGTCGCTTCCTAATGAATGAAACTTGTTCCGTTGAACAGAACACATACACACTCCCTTTCGTGACCCTAGAAAGTTGGCTCAAAAAATCGTCCAGATTGAACGTTTTAATATCCGCTACACCCTTGTCGAGATTCCTTAGACCTCCGCTAACTCTATTCACCACGTCATACGGTATGTCTGTCAGAACCATATTTATCGACTTATCTGGAATCTTGTCCATTTCTATTAAGCAATCACCGTGATACAATGTGTACATTTTGTAGTCCTTGTCCTACAGACATCCACTGAAACCTGTGATACACTCATGGTGGAGGTTACAAATGGATATTTTAACGTTCGTACTCGTGTTAATTGTCGTTGGCGTCTTACTTTGGGCTGTAAACACGTACATTCCGATGGATGCACGGATTAAGCAGATTCTCAACATCGCCGTTGTTGTCGCGGTAGTTGTGTCTGGGTCTTGAACGTGTTGGGCCTGTTTGCGCGTTTAGGGTCGGTCAGGATTGGTGGTTAGTCTGAAATTAGACTTTGCATCTTGATTCTCGCCAACTCATACTCTCGAACAATCCTTTCCAAGTGGCGTGTCATCACGTCTAAGTCCAGTACCCAATCCTCTGCCGTCAAAGGGCGCATCAAACCTTCTCGGTAAGGCAACCACTCATCGTTTCGGTTGAATAGTTTCCGCTTGGGAGATTCAACCTTAACCATGATGGTATCTGTCCCGATAGCAATGTCCTCAATCCATCCTGCAAAACCACACCAAATAGGATTACCCACTTTTAGAAATTCTGGAATGTTCATAATTTACCCTTATTCCACAAAGTACATTTCAGACTTCGACCTCGTGATTCCGACATAAATTATATTTTGCTCCTCGTGCATCGCCGTTGGATTGTCTTTAGCCATCGGATGTGGCATTAAACTCGGATTCAGGATGAATGTCCGACTGGCTTCGCGGCCCTTTCCACGGTGGATACTCGTGAAACTAACCCCATCACGGTCGTCGCTAAAAATGCCTGAAATCTTAGCCGTAACCTGATTCACCATCTCGCACCCATCCGCAATGGCAATCACGGTTTCCAGTTGGTCTTTCATCATGGCGGCTTTAGCAAGTTTACCTGTCTTCTCTAGCCGATAAACCTGCATATCCACATACTTCTCTAACTCGTCCAACATCTGATTTGTGCCTGTTACGCCACTTTTACGCGCCACACGGTCTACCAGATTAACGAGATTCGCGCCGATGTCACGACCTACAATAATCGCCTTTTGACCTCGTGCCAACATCTCGAAAGCGGGCTTAACCAAAGGCGCATTAGTTCGGCACATCACCATATCGCCGTCTCGAACGAAGTTTGTCAACTGCCACGGCTTTAAGTACCCAATAATACCCTGTGGGGCATTGGGACGCGCCTGAATCTGCGGAACAATCTTCTGCGCCATTTCGACGTGGGAGACAGGGCATCGGTACGTGATGCTTAAAGGCAATTCTCGCGCATTGGTCGATTGCTTTAAGATGTCCATAACTCCAGACGTAGAACCTGCCCAACCGTACAGGGTTTGCCTTCGATCTCCAACCATCATCGACCGACCACCGTTCTTCAACATCGCTAAAAGCATTGCGGTTCGTGATGAGTTCATGTCTTGACAGTTATGGACAAGAATCCCATTAGCGTAGAAGTTGTGATTATCTTCAACCGTAATGTCGTACACCCAAGAATCGTCAATAGTCGTCTCTTTAATGTCGATGACGTGTCCAAAATTGAGCGTGTGCATCTGGACAATATCGCCCACTACAACCTTCTCTGCCATTGTCCAGCCGTAGTATCCAGTCAGGATTTTGTGATCCTCGGTACAGGTAATCGTGTTCTTTTCACCATACCGCTTGTTCCACCCAACGGTAATCTCGTACAACTTCTTCTTATTTGCAATTTTGTGCCAACCGATGACTTTCTTAGGTTCTTGAACACCTGTAAACTCGTTGTAGGTCAAAACGTCGCCATCAAATCGACTATCGACCATCTCGCCAATCGTCATGGATGTTCCATCTGACAACAGAACCGGTGTCTTGTACGGCAAGCACTCGTCCGTAACTACAAAGTCAAACGCCAACGGTTCAACCCTGCCTGTAGCGCACCAATAAATCATATCATCAAAGTCAATCGTCGCATTGTCCTCGACACTCGCCTTGTAAACCTTGTACGTCAAGTCTAAAACTAGACCTGATTCGTTGTCGTCGCCAATGTCGATCCCGTACTCGTCAGCCAAGTTGCGGAAGGACTCTGTACCTGTCACGTCTAGCATGACGTTCTTAGCCAAACCTACCAGCCGAAGAATCTCACTGCGGTAGTCGGTTGCAGTAGACTTAAACGCATCGGCTAGGCTATCCGTGAACTTGGTGAACAGTTTGAAGTTCTTGGTTTCTTCGACTTTGACTTCATTGCCACGGGCTTGCATGATGGACTTCAAACCTAGCGCGTGATAGGTACTGGCATGAACACCGTCAGGAACTTTGTCCTTGAAGTCTTGAGCGATACTGCGGTTAAAAGCCACAAAAGCAATTTTCTGATACCGAGTCGCGTAATTCAGTGCTTCAACACTTGTACTCGTCTTCCCGCTACCTGCCGTAGCCTCTACCAGTAAATTATCGTCTGACCGACCGACCGCATCGAAAATATCCAGTTGGAACTTAGACCAATCGCGCTGAACTCTTACTTGGGGAGTACGCACTTCCCTGTACGGGGCGGTACTTTTGCATTGAGGATAACCGGGGCAACCGTAGAACTTGCCACTCTTGCCCGTCCGAACCACCATTGTACGACCACACTTCACACACTTCATCGCTAGTTCCTACCTTTTTAGGAGATGCTTTGATTATACTCAAAAAGGAAAGTCTAGCAATAGGACGATAGTACCTAGACTGGATAGAAACCTCGGTAATGGCGAACGGTATCAGGTGTTTCTATCCACTTAGACGAGTTCTGTCTGCAACCCATTATCGGATTTCGGCTTCTTCACCTTTTTAGGCGCATTGTACATATTCAGAATCCGGTCTTGAGCAGTCTTGAAAATGTCAGGGTCTTTCTCAATACCGATTGAGTTCCGTCCTGTTAGTTCAGCGGCGACTATCGTAGTAGCACTTCCCATTGTAATATCCAGAACGGTTTCGCATTCGTTGGTGTAGGTTCGGATAAGATATTCGTAAAGTGCTACGGGCTTTTGGGCGGGGTGTGAACTTTTTATTCCTATTGGTTGATTAAATTCCAATAGATTATTCGGATAACCTGTAAATGCCTCGTACTTTTTACCAACTTGATTTGGTCTTGCTCCCATCATATTTCCATGCCACGTTCTTAAAACAGTTTTTTCTCCTATTGACTTTATTCCTTGTGGGTTATAAGTCATTCTCCTTTCTCCTAATAATGATTTATGTCCCATTGGTGCAGGAGAAAAAACACAAACATCTTCTATTATAAACATAGGCTTATTTTTAGCATGTTGAAACCCCACCGCTTTTGTTTTTTTCCAATACTGACAATACTTAAACCAATTAAAATTTGACATTATCAGTATACTTGTAAACGGCTGACTGGCGGTAGTAATAAACGTTCCATTCGGTTTCAGAACTCTCTTGACTTCCTTCCACATTGGCTCGAAAGGGATGATGGTATCCCATTTACAAGCAGTTGTGCCATAAGGCAAATCTGTGATAATAGCATCAATACTACCCGCTTCCAAAGTCGGCATAATCTCTAAACAGTCGCCATTATATAGTTTATACATCGTCACTCCTTTTCCCAAGTGTACTACACCTGATAAAGTCCGACAATAGGACAACAGTCATGTCTTACTAGCCCCTGATTCTGGTTAGATCAAGGACTACAGGCTAAGTCTACTCAAACACATTGGAGTAAATCGAAAATATCACGGCCCTTCACAACTTCTATGTAATCAGAAAGATTTGATATATATTTATTTGACTCATCGTCCAAAACGAACATCTCTCGGTATAATCTTTTATTTCCTAGTATGCCGTGGATATATTTCTCAAGAGAAATCCCGCAATTTGTTTCAACAACTCTTATAAGTGTCGGCGCACAGGATAATCCATAAGTCCTTTTCGCATCAATCAGTCTCGCTCGGACGTTTTTCATTGTCCTAGCAGTGCCTATTTTTACCATATTGTCCCCATCATTAGAACAATCCAAGAAATAAACAAACCCAGAAACACACTGCGGATGTTTGTGCGTATGGTAGCATTTAGGTATTTTAGACTCACGTTCTATTTCTCTTTTTTTATTAGATGCAGACGCAATACAATACACACATGCGTATCTCTCTCGTTTGAAAAACGGCTCGTATCGCATTAACCTTTCTGGGAAAACCCTAATATCATTAGTCCATTGGTCGCAGACTGGACATGGAATAAAGCCTCTACTGATTCTGTCTTTTATGCTACCCCACTGGTCGAAATCAACAAACTTAATCTCCATGTTTACCTACGATTCCTGTTTTTTTGTGTTTGCACGACTTTTATGTGTATTTAGTCTGTGTTCCATAGTCGTCTGG
>Ga0209204_1004112_pt1 | contig 10185 bp, 7 predicted proteins | sample AD_JPNMR2_MetaG_FD_184425 | JGI IMG/M metagenome (GOLD analysis project Ga0209204, IMG submission 184425) | Active sludge microbial communities of municipal wastewater-treating anaerobic digesters from Japan - AD_JPNMR2_MetaG (SPAdes) (version 2) | ecosystem: Engineered > Bioreactor > Anaerobic >... | reverse complement strand
CGGCGGCCTGGAGGATCGTTTCAAACTCGAAGCGGGCACGGAGGAAGGCGTCTGGGACTTCGTCCGTTCCCACCTGAAGCAACTCCCGGTGTTTGTCTCCAAAGACGGCAAGGCGGAAATCATCGCCGAGCGCCAGAATTACCTGCTCTTCGACCGCATGGTGGCCTTTCATGTCCAGCGCGGCGTCACTGTTCCCATGTCCGCAGCGGAGTTTTATGCCGGGCTGGTCCAGCGATTCTCTGAGCGAGATGGAATGTACTTCCTCCCCGAACAGGTGGCCGAATACGACAAGAAGCGGATGACCGTCCGAGAGGTACTGCAACTCCAGCTATTTGTCACCGATGAGTCGTCGGCCATTCAGTGGCTGAAACAGCAGCTTCTCAAGAAGCCCCAGACATTTCAGGAAATCCACCCGCAGTTCCTCAAGGAGATCGGCGGCTGGCATAAACACGAGAAGCCGCTGGAGCTCAAGGAACTGCTGGAACAGAACTTCCTTTGCTACGACGGCAAGGGGCCGATCCCGGCAAAGATCGTGTCTTGGCTCAAGCAGAGTGAAGAAATGCGCAAGATCATTCAGGAAGAGTTAGGGGATGGTAGCGTCTGCGAGGAAAACGGCGCGCTTAATTTTTCCTCACTCAGTCCTCAGTCCTCAGCCCTGATCACTCGCTCCAAGGACCGCTGGTACGTGCCCGACCCGAACAAAGCGGGAGACCTGGAGAAGCTGCGCGAGAGGTCGTTGCTCAAGGAGTTCGAGGAATACCTGAGGTCCAGCCAAAAGCGCCTGAAGGTGTTTCGTCTTGAGGCGGTCCGCGCCGGCTTCAAAAAAGCATGGCAGGAGCGCGACTATGCCACCATCATCACCGTGGCCCGGAAGATTCCCGAGAACGTCCTCCAGGAAGACCCGAAGCTCCTCATGTGGTACGACCAGGCGCTCACGCGCTCGGGGGAGGAATAGAACCACGAATGGACACGAATGAACACAAATTATTGTTTAAAGAGGAGGCGTTCCAGATCATCGGTTGCGCCATGGAGGTGCTCAATACTCTTGGACATGGTTTGTTGGAAAAGCCCTATGAGAATGCGCTTGTTGTTGAGTTCGGCCTGAGAAGCATTCCATATAAGCAACAACCTCGATTTGATGTGATTTACAAGGGCGTCAAGGTAGGCGATTACATTCCCGATTTGATCGTTTTCGACAAGATTGTTGTGGACACCAAGACGATTGATCGGATTACCGATATCGAACGAGGCCAGATTCTCAACTATCTGAAGATTACCCAGCTCAAGGTCGGGCTGATTCTTAATTTCAAGAAACCTAAGCTTGAATGGGAGCGGTTGGTGCTTTGATGGAACCACGAATGGACACAAATCAATACGAATCCCAAGGGCAAAAAGACGCTGATGCCAATTCATCATTGGTGTCCATTCGTGTTAATTCGTGGTTCTACTCTCTCGATCATCATTCTGTCTGTCAGGTCATCGAAGCCCAGACGCTCTGGGGTGAGACAACCTGCCGCGTCTGGCTGCCCGGCCGCGACTCCGTGGTTCGCATCCCGGCCTCCAGGCTCAAGCCCCTGGAGAGCGTGGGCACGGGTTCGCCGGACCATATCGCCTACATCGCTGCTGCCGCGCGGGTAGCCGAGGCCCTGACCCAGGACGTCCTGCTCGCGCCCATCGAGTCCTCCGTCATCCCGCTGCCGCACCAGATTCATGCTCTATCCCGCGCCATCGCCAACGACCGCGTACGCTATCTCCTGGCGGACGAAGTCGGCTTGGGCAAGACCATCGAGGCCGGGCTCATCATGCGGGAGCTCAAACTTCGCGGGCTGGTCAAGCGGACGCTGGTCATCGCCCCGAAGGGGCTGGTGAGCCAGTGGGTGGCCGAAATGCGGGAGCACTTCAATGAGTATTTCCAGCTTGTTTTACCGGATGACATAAAAACGCTCAGCCGCATTTCGGCAGTTGCGAATCCTGAGTCCCGAGCCTCGGGTGAAGAAGGCTCGCAACCCGTGACTCGCAACCCGTGGACCATGTTTTCCCAGGTGGTGGTGCCGATGGATTCGGTCAAGCCCCTGGACAAGCGGCGCGGCTGGAGCGCGGCCCAGGTGAGCGAGTACAATCGCGAACGGTTCGAGGACCTGATCTCCGCCGGCTGGGACCTGGTCATCGTGGACGAAGCACACCGACTCGGCGGCAGCACCGATCAAGTAGCTCGATTCAAGCTGGGCCAAGGTCTGGCCGAGGCTGCGCCATATTTCCTGATGCTTTCGGCCACCCCGCACCAGGGTAAGACTGACGCCTTTCATCGGCTGGTTTCCCTGATCGACGCCCAGGAATTCCCGGATATCAGCAGCGTCACCCGCGAGCGGGTCCAGCCGTATGTCATCCGCACGGAGAAGCGCCGCGCCATCGATGCCGATGGGAAGCCCCTGTTCAAACCGAGGCGTACGCAGCTTGCCCCGGTCTCATGGGGAGAGCGGCACCGCAGCCAGCAACTGCTCTACAATGCGGTCACCGAATACGTCCGCAAAGGCTATAATCAGGCCATGCGGGAGAAGCGCAGCTACATCGGATTCCTCATGATCCTGATGCAGCGCCTGGTGGTCTCCAGCACCCGCGCTATCCGAACCACCCTGGAGCGGCGCCTCGAAGCGCTCGAGGCGCCCCAAGAACAGCTCACACTCTTCCCCATGGTCTCCGAGGAGGACTGGGCCGACCTGGACGGCCAGGAGCAGATGGACACCCTGCTCAAAACACGTCTCAAGGCCCTGAAGAATGAACGGGCCGAGGTGAAGCTGCTCCTGGAGGCGGCCAAGCGCTGCGAAAGCCAGGGCCCGGACGCCAAGGCTGAAGCGCTCCTGGACTGGATCTACCGCCTCCAGGCCGAGGAAGGCGACCCGGATCTCAAGGTGCTGGTGTTCACCGAGTTCGTGCCGACTCAGGAGATGCTGTACGAGTTCCTGACCGAGCGTGGCTTCGAGGTAGTGTGCCTCAACGGCTCCATGGACATGGAGGAGCGCAAGCGGGTCCAGGACGCATTCGCCAAGGATGCCCGCATCCTCATCTCGACGGATGCCGGTGGTGAAGGTCTCAACCTCCAGTTCTGCCATGTGGTCATCAACTACGACATCCCGTGGAATCCGATGCGCCTGGAACAACGCATCGGCCGGGTGGACCGCATCGGCCAGACCTTTACTGTGCGCGCCATCAACTTCGTGTTCGAGGACTCGGTCGAACACCGTGTCCGCGAGGTACTGGAGCAGAAGCTCGCCGTCATTTTCGAGGAGTTCGGCATTGACAAGACCGGCGACGTCCTCGACTCGGCCCAGGCGGGCCACATGTTCGACGAGATGTATGTCGAGGCGATCCTCAATCCCGAAAAGGTGGAGGACTCCGTCGAGAGCGTGGTTGCCCGCTTGCAGGAGCAGGCTCGCGAGGCGCGCACGACCGCATCGGTACTTGGCGCGACCGAGGACCTGGAACCTGGCGAAGCCCAGCGGCTCTTGACTCACCCCTTGCCCCATTGGGTCGAGCGCATGACCGTGAGCTACCTGAAGGCGCATGGCGGCCAGGCCGAGAGGAGAAGCCAGAGTTGGGACCTCACCTGGCCTGACGGCGAGACCTACGAGAATGTGGTCTTCTCCGGCAAGGAAGCCGAGAGGCTTCCGGCCGCCCGGCATCTTACCCTTGAAGAGCCGAAGGTCCGCGGACTGGCCATGCGGCTCCCACGTTTTGCGCCGGGCCAGCCGGTCCCCATTGTGTCGATCCCAGGTCTCTCCGAGGAAGTTCAGGGCGTCTGGTCCTTGTGGCAAATATCGGTCGTGAGTCACGAGTCGCGGGTTGCGAGTCGTTGGGATGGACCCGTGACTCTGGACCCGGGACCCGAGACCCGCCGAAGGCGGATCATGCCTCTCTTCCTGGCCGACAACGGCATGGTCTATATGCCGACGGCCAGACACGTGTGGGACCAACTCCTCGCGGCAAGCACAAAGGTCCGGTCAGTGATGGAGACCTCGGTCTCGCAAGCTGCCTTTGAGAAGCTGCAAAGCGCCGCGGAAGAACACGGGAAGCCCATCTACGAAGCGCTCGTGCAAGAGCACCGAGCCCGCATCGCCCGCGAGCGCGAGAAGGCCGACTACGCCTTTGCCGCGCGCCGCAAGACCGTCGAGCGGCTCGGCCTGCCCCAGGTCCGTAATTATCGCCTGAACATCCTCTCGCAGGAGGAGCGGAGCTTCCAGGAACAGCTCGATCAGAAGGCTCATGCCTATCCCGAAATGGTGCCGCTGCTTGTGATTCGGATCGAAAGTGCGGAGTGCGAGGTGCGTCGTGCGTAACGGGAAAGTTGAGAAGTTTGAAGATTTGATTGTCTGGCAGAAGGCCCATGAACTTGCCGTTGGTATCTATGGTCTTACGAGCCGTGAACCGTTTTGTCGAGACTTCGGGTTGAGAGATCAAATCCAGCGATCTGCTGTGTCGGTAATGTCGAATATTGCTGAAGGCTTTGAACGATACAGTAGGCCGGAATTCAGGCAATTCTTGTCTGTTGCACGAGGTTCGGTTGCTGAGGTCCGAAGTCAATTGTATTTGGCTCGAAGTCTTCAATATGTGGACGAAGAGGATTTTGACCGCATCTATTCCCTCTGCAAGGATATCAGCAATCTCACTGGTGCGTTGAGAAAGTCCCTGGAACAGGGTGGCGAATCATGACGCACTCCGCACTCCGCACCACGCACTCCGAAGAATCGTGGCGAAGCCACATTCTTCGGGAATTCACCCCGAAGGTCGCTCGACTCACCCTGGTGGCCGATCCGGACGGACTTCTCCTTGAAGAAGGGATTCTTGAAGGCATCCGCGAGCGTGGATTCGAGCTGATCCCGTTTGAAGACCACATCGCGTTCCGTTACGCCTACGAGTCGAAGTTTCGCTCACGCTGGGACCGCGGCGAGCACACGGACCTTGTCGTCGTATTGCGCTCGCAAGCAAGCGACCTCAGTGGGTTGCCATTCGACCTCCTTCAGGCTGGCCGCAGGCTTTCGTTCAACCTCGGCGACATCTTCCCGAACCTCAGTTACCCGGTCGTGACTGCCCTGGATCGCGGGGACCTCGATGCCTTGTATGAGGCGCAGAAGAGACATGCACCCGGCCAGTTGGGCGACAACGCCACCAAGGAGTTCGTCCTCCGGCACGTCTTTGAAATCGCGCCCGAGCTGGTCAAACAGCCATCCGACCTCCTGCGGGTGCTGCTGCGCCGTCACTACCGCGGACAGCGCATCCCAACCGACCTCGACGAGCGGTTCATCCAGCTTCTGCGCCAGAACAACGTCTTCGACGACTGGCCGCTTGAGACGCTGGTTTCGGACCGGGAGGCGTTCTTCGCATTCCTCCAGGAGCGCTGGCCGATCTTCCTCGACCGTGAGGCAGCCAAAGGGACGTCCGGCGTTCGTGAGGATGAGAAGCCCTACGGTCTGTCCATTGAGGGACCGGTCGAACTGCCCTTCGACCACCATGACATCCGGGTCTACATCGACAACCTGTTCGTCGAGGGCTTGCTGCACTCCGTATCACACGATCATGCAGACGCCCTTTCCAAAACTTGGGTAGGCATCGGCGTTCGAAACGCCCCAATCGAGGACAGGTCCCGTCGCCTGGGCAAGCTCATCGATAGCCTGGAGGCATCCATTCCGGCCGAGGACGCGAAGCACACGGACTGGTTCCACTTTGCCCGCGGATGGGCGGAGACGATCCTGCTGGCGAACGATCAGGCCGAGGCCATTCCCGAAGCGACGGGCGAACGTATCAAAGGCTTGCAGGCACAGGTGGATGCCGGTTTCGCAGCCTGGCTCTTCAAGCGGTATGCCGGGCTTGTCAACTTGCCACCGGTGCCTCCGGTCATGTTGCATCACCTCCCGCGATTTCTTGCCCGCCAAATGGGAGAAGACCGCAAATTCAAGATCGCACTGATCGTGGTGGACGGCCTTGCCATGGACCAATGGCTGGTAGTCCGGGATGCACTTGCCTCGCGTCAGCCCGGTTTTCGATTCCGGGAGCAGGCGGTCTTTGCCTGGATTCCTTCGCTCACATCTGTTTCGCGCCAAGCCGCCTTTGCTGGCAAGGCTCCCATCTATTTTCCGAATAGCATCCAGACCACGGACAGGGAGCCTGCTCTATGGGCGCAGTTCTGGGCGGATCAGGGTTTCGCGCCAAACGAGGTCGTCTACATCAAGGGGCTGGGCGACGGTAATCTGGAAACCGTTTCCGAAGCGCTTTCTCATCCCAGGGCAAGAGTCGCCGGGCTGGTCGTGGACAAGGTCGACAAGATCATGCACGGGATGGAAATGGGCACCCCCGGGATGCACAACCAGGTGTGCCAGTGGGCCAAGCAGCCGTACCTGAACACACTCCTCGATCTGCTCTTGGATAGGGGCTTCCGTGTCTATCTGACCTCTGATCATGGCAACCTCGAGGCGGAAGGTTGCGGTCGTCCATCCGAAGGGGCTGTGGCGGACCTGCGCGGCGAACGAGTCCGCATCTATCCCAACGCGGCCCTTCGCGGAAAAGTGAAAGAACGCTTTCCAGCCGCGTTGGAATGGGGAACCGTTGGTCTCCCGGAGGACTACCTCGCCCTGCTGGCCCCTGCTCGGCAGGCGTTTGTCCAGGAAAAGCAGCGCACCGTGAGCCACGGCGGCGTTTCAGTCGAGGAACTCATCGTCCCTCTGATCCAAATTGACAGGAGGGGCGAATGACCAGACGGACCGACCAGATCGGATTCAGTCAGCGGGTGCGTCTGGAATGGCTTGAGCAGACGGCCAACCTGTTCTTGGCAGGGAATGACAAGGCTGCGGTCAACGAAGCCTTGCAGGAGTTGCTGAAGGACAAGGTGTCCGTAGGCGGACAGGCCGAGCGTGGCAATCGTGAGAAGATCATCACGATTCTCCTGAAGACGTGGCTGACGGTTCCGAGCGAACTCGAGTCGTTGCGCATCGAAGGACTGGAACTACTCAAACGTGTTCCTCGACGCGATCATCTGGCCATCCACTGGGGGATGGTCATGGCCGTCTACCCGTTCTGGTCGGGTGTAGCCACCCAGACCGGCCGCCTTCTGAGGCTTCAGGGTTCCGCTGCCGCGGCGCATGTCCAGCGCCGGGTCCGTGAGCAATACGGCGAGCGGGAGACTGTTTCCCGAGCGGCCCGCCGTGTGCTGCGTTCGTACCTTGACTGGGGCGTGCTTCAGGAGACCGGCGCAAAAGGGGTCTACTCCGCCGGGACGACCCTCGCCGTTGATGATTCCCGACTGATCGCATGGCTGGCCGAAGCGTCTCTCCACGCCCGCGCCAACGGCTCGGCTCCGCTGAAAGATCTGATCGACAGCCCGAGCCTCTTCCCGTTCCGGATCAAGCCGGTCCACGCCGAAAACCTCGTGGCCGCGTCATCCAGACTCGATCTTCTCCGCCACGGGCTGGACAACGACCTGGTCATGCTGCGGAAACAGACGACAAAAGGAGGCGCGCCATGACCCCGGCCCAGCGCGCCTCTCAAGTCAAACCGCTCTCTGCCGAACCCGAGCAGCAAACGACTTTTACCGCCTTTCCCAAAGGCACTCTGCTTGAATCGGGCAAGGTCCCCATTGCCGAGATCGCCGAGCTCGCTCTTCGTGAAGGTCAGTGCACCAATCCGATCTACCGGGTCCATCGCTGGTTCGCACGGCGTCTTGGCTCACAGTTCAGGGCTATCTTGACAGGCCTGCCCTTGAAGCCCGAGGAAGCCGGCCGGTTCTGGGACCTGTATCTCGGAGACCTATCTCTCGATGGTGCGGTCGTGCTTGATCCCTTCGTGGGAGGCGGCACCAGCCTTGTCGAAGCCGAGCGCTGTGGTGCCCGCGTGATTGGGTACGACATCGATCCTGTTGCCACATTCATCACGCGATTCGAGCTTGAAACAGCTTCTTACGATCCTTCGTCACCAGAGATCGCTGCTCTCTGCGCAACGGTGTCCGCACAGGTCGACCCCTATCACCGGACAACCGTTCCAGGGGTAGGCGAACGCGTGGTTCTCCATCATTTCTGGGTCGAGTGTCGAACCTGCAAAGCCTGCGGAACAACCTTTGAAATTCATCCCCATTACCAGTTGGCGTACAGTAAGGAAAAAGCTCTCCAGTGGGTATTCTGCAGGAACTGCCATGAGGTCTCGGAGATACCTATTGCCCGCAAGGAAATCCGATGCGGATGTGGGACACGCACCCGCATCGCACAAGGAACCCTTGACCGGGGAAAGGTCCGGTGTCCAGGGTGCGGTGACAAGTCGGGACTTGGCGAGCGTGGGGATGCGCCAACGCGGCCTGAATGGCGACTTTTCGCACAGGAATATCTTGAAGAGACTCAAACCGGTGTAACACGCCACTTCAAAACGGCGACCAAAGGTGACCGTATTCGCTACGGTCGGGCGCGCCGACTCTTGGAGGATATCGAAAAGGCCGGCGGTAGTTTTGCACCCAGCCGGGTCATTCCGACAGACGGTCGGTCCGACCAGCGGCCACTGATCCATGGCTTCACCCGATACCGCGATCTCTTCAACGACCGCCAACTGCTCCACCTGTCATTGCTGGGCCAGGCCATCTCCAGAGTCGAGGACCCTCAGTCGCGCAGGCTTCTGGCCATTGCCTTCAGCGAACACCTTACAACGAACTGCATGTATACGGCCTATGCGTTCGGGTATCGGCGGATCAGCCCGATGTTTTCAATCCACGGGTACCGGCATATCACCAGACCGGTGGAGATCAACCCGTGGCTCGACGGCATCGGACGCGGAACTTTCCCAAACGTCCTCGGCAAGATCGCTAAAGCAGTGGCGTTTGCTACAGCGCCCACCAACCTGGACCCAAAGGGTGGGCGAAAACCAGCGATGATCTGTCGCCAAACGGCCGTGAAGGAAGTCTCAACGCACCCATGGAGAGTGCTGGGAGGATCATCCCGGGCTTCGATATCTACCAAGACGTCGGAAAGCCTCGAAGGGATTCCGGATGGCAGTATCGACCTCATCCTCACCGATCCGCCGTATTTCGACAATCTGAGCTACTCAGAACTTTCCGACTTCTACCTTGCCTGGCATCAGTCACTCGGCGTGGCCGAACCTCCTTACGACAATCCGGTTCTTGCAGCGCCGATTAAGGAAAACCTCGCTCTGACGGATCGCGGCGACCAGTCTATCGAAGTCTACCGGAACAGCTTGCACCGCATTTTCTGTGAGTGCCACCGCGTGCTCAAAATGAACGGCATTATGGTCTTCACCTATCACCACAAGTCACCCGTGGCTTGGGCCGCTCTCGGGGACGCGCTTGTTCGTTCCGGGTTGAAGTGTGCGACCGTTTTGCCCCTGCGGGGTGAAGGTCAGGGTGGGCTTCATTCTTATGACGGCACCATCAAATGGGATGCCGTGTTCGTCTGTCGTAAGGGCAATCAGGAGCCGTCGGCGAGTTCGGACAATGCGGCGGTTCCGCGTACCTCAATCAAACAGGCCAAACAGCGGGCATCCGCATACGCAGAAGATCTGGCGAAGACCCCACAGATCGGTTTCCGCGACCCGGATCGTCTGAACCTTGAACGCGCCATGATCGTGGCATCGGCTGTCATCGCTCCAACCCATCCCGATTTTATGCCACTCTCGGACGCCTTGAAAACGAGCTCTACTGGAGGACGGTGACACATGCCACAGGTTGGAAAAGAGGCCCTATCGCAATTCATCAGAACCGAATGCCTTCGTCTGCTAAGGCTGAACCTGAGTCCTGATGCCCAGGCTTTCCAGCAGGAAAGAACGGCCGCTGGCATGCCACCCGTACAGCCCCCCCGTCCTGGCCTTGAGTACCTGGCCCAAGCCGGTGAGGAATGGCAGGCGGAGAAGATCGCGGACATCTCGGATACCTTCGGCACCGCCGTTGTTATTGGCGACCGCTACACGAATCAGGCGGGCCAGGAACGATTTCGGGAGATCGAACTTGTCAATCACCTGACTACTGCTCCGCAGGGCTCCTTCCTTGTTGAATCGCAGTTTGACGTGGGGCCTACATTGATAAGAACTTGCTTTTCGTTGTCGGCAGGATAGGAGACACGGACTTGTATGTCATTGATATTGATAAGAACTTGCTTTTCGTCTTACAACAGATCTTCACGGCGAGCGCTTCGTGGTCCTTGA
>Ga0209204_1004111_pt1 | contig 10186 bp, 5 predicted proteins | sample AD_JPNMR2_MetaG_FD_184425 | JGI IMG/M metagenome (GOLD analysis project Ga0209204, IMG submission 184425) | Active sludge microbial communities of municipal wastewater-treating anaerobic digesters from Japan - AD_JPNMR2_MetaG (SPAdes) (version 2) | ecosystem: Engineered > Bioreactor > Anaerobic >... | reverse complement strand
TGTCATTCTGAGCTTTAGCGAAGAATCCCTCAGTTGTTTGGCATAGGATTCTTCGAGTTGCGTCTTCAGAATGACAAGAAACACTTAGGATGACAGATGGTATTGTTTGTGGATAAGTTGCTTGATTGATTGAAGGTGCGTTTAGCAGCCTGTTCCTCGCTTTTGCGAGGAACAGGCTGCTTCGCATCTCTTTTTGGAAGCGCTTGACAAAGGAGAAAAGAGGGAGCATAATCTAAGTAGATCTTTGATAATAAAATAAAGATCTTCGCCTTGTTGTCTGGCTTCGCCAGACAAATCTAGCAAGGGAAGGGAGGTGAAAAGGATGGGAGATGAAAGAGAATTACATTCGTTTGATGAACCGTTGATGTTCCAACTACGCGAATTTATTCCTGAAGAGTCGATGGATGCTTATATGAGCAAATCCACTGGCTGTGCCGGCAGAGAAGATGAATACGATGATTAGCAGTTATTTATTAGAAGCGCTAAAATTTTCAGAGGACTTTCTTATGAGAGTCCTCTTTCGATATTCTTGGTAGAGCATTTTTTCCAGTTGGAGAATTTTAATTTGATTGCCATGCTTTATTCCTTCTTTTTCCTCTTTTTTTAGCAGAGGAATAGCTTTCTTGATAGCGAAAATTGCATTATCCCAATCTTTTAACTTAGCATAGGCTAATGATAAATTAGACCAATACAATCCACAGGGGCGATTGCCAGCTGTTTTTATTGCCATCTTGTAGTATTTAACGGCTTCTTTATAATTTGTAACCATTTGGGAACAATAACTGTCAGATTCTGATAAAAGATAGGCTATTTTATTATAAAAAAGACTCTCAGTACCCTTAGGTGCTTTTTCTAAATTATGTAAAAGATCTTGGATTTTTTTATAAAAGTCAGCATTTTGTTCTAATAGAATGCAGTGCGTTTTTTTACTCTTTTGGCGATCTTGATTTTTTTTAGTTGACATAAATTTAAAAACTTTTAATATTAAATTAGCATCCTGAAATATTTATCTGTGTTCTTTTATAATATAAAAAATATTAAAGGAGGTCAACCATGATATTGGTTATTACAAAAACTAATGATAACACCGCAGATTATGTTTTGCAAAGAATGAAGGACAGGCAAGTTAATTATGTCCGTTTAAATTCCGATGAGTTTATGAGGAACAGCGTTAGCTTAAGTTTTGAAACAACATCACCAAGTATTATTGTTACGCCATCTAATCAAACAATCTATTTGGAAGAAATTAGCGCAGTATGGTTAAGGCGTTTAGTTCAGCCCGAAGTCTCAAATAATATTATTAGAAATAAAGAAGCAAGAATATTTGCTGTACAAGAACAAAATTTTACTTTGCGCTGGTTTATCGATGCCCTTCCGTGTCCGATAATTGATCGAGAGCCAAATATGGTAAGAGCCAGAAATAAATTTCTTCAATTACAATTAGCAAAGGAATTAGGATTAAAAATTCCTCCAACTCTAGTTACAAATAATCCTTCCGAAGCAAGGGAATTCGTTGAGGAATATAAGGATGTGGCTATTAAAACCATAGCTGGTTATGGTCGTCGTTTGAAAAACGGTTTTGAAGCTAGTTATACGCATTTGGTAACACCCGAAATTTTGAAAAAATTCGATTCGATCCGTTTTGCGCCAGTTTGTCTCCAACAATACATAAATAAGAAATTCGAATTGAGGATTACGGTGGTAGGAAAAAAAATATTCGGATGTCGTATTGATTCTCAAACATCTTTGAAAACTAAAATTGATTGGAGAAAAGGCAATGTTTTTGTAAAACATTCCGTATATTCTATTGGAGAAGAGATCGAAAAAAGAATTCTAAAAATGATGGATTATTTTCATATTCATTTCGCAGCTTTTGATTTTATAATGGATTTACATGATGAACTTGTTTTTCTGGAGATGAATCCTGGGGGTCAATTTGTCTGGATTGAAGAATTAACCGGTATGCCAATTACCGATGCATTAATTGATAGCTTGATAGACAATACGAAAATTGAAAGTTGTAAATAACATTTAGTACAAAGCCGCCAAAACTTAGTTGAAGGCGGCTTTTTAGCTATTTTGATTAAAATGAATAATGGAATAGAATTTAGATAATAAGGCTGTGCAAATAATATTTTATGATAAAATGTACAATATGCCCAATAGTTTTCCTATCAAGGATGGTTAATTTAAAGCCAATTTTTTTAACTATCACTATGCAACAAAACTCTCCCCAAAAATCTTATGAGTTGGAGTGGACCACTGAGGAAGAAAAGGATTTAATGAGAAGGATTTTGAATTTGAGAGATGATCAAATCGCTAGTTTGCTGAATCTCGTTGGTTTAAATTTTTCCCTTTCGGACATAGAAAATGTTGTAAAAGATATTCGGGAAAATAGTGAGCGTTCTGCTCATCTGCCAATTTTAATTCATGAAGCCAATTCCAAAGAAAATTTATTATGGTGGCTCGATTATTTTGAGAGAGCTAACCTAAAAAGTAAATGATCTATCCGAACCGACTTGCTTTAAGCAGAACGAAGTAATAAAAATAAGGACTGTCTTTCAGTAATGGAAGGCAGTCTTTTTAATATTTTTAATAAAAAATTCAAATATCAAAATGATTGTAGCTTAGGAAAATTTTTGTTGAAAATTTTCCTTAGCCTTCTAAATTTTGACCTTTAGTTCTGAATTTACTTTTTGTCATCCTGAGGGCGAAGTCCGAAGGATCCCTTGCCAACTCTCTTTCTTGTCATCCTGAACGAAGTGAAGGATCTCATGCTAACCCTCCTTTCTTGTCATCCTGAACGCAGTGAAGGATCTTATGCCAAGTAAGTGAGAGATTCTTCGCTTCGCTCAGAATGACAATTCCTTCATAGCCGAGGGATTCTTCGCTGACGCTCAGAATGACGATAAAAAAGTCAAAGATCAAAGATCAAAAATCAAAAAGATAATAACTCAAAACTCAAAAGTCAAAACTCAAAGCCACAACTCAAAACCTTAAAACTATCCGCTTGTCATCCTGAACGAAGTGAAGGATCCCGTGCCAAGTAAGTGAGAGATTCTTCGCTTCGCTCAGAATGACAAGAAAAAATTGCTCAGAATGACAGCAGCAAAATTGCTTAGAATAACGAATGGTGTTGTTTGTGGATAAGTTGCTTGATTGATTAAAGGTGTTTTTAGCGGGCCGTTCCTCGCTTTTGCGAGGAACGGCCCGCTTTGCGCTTTCCTTGGAAGTGCTTGACAAAGGAGAAAAGAGGGAGTATAATAGGAGTAGATCTTTAATAATGAAATAAGGATCTGCGTGTCTCGGGTTTTGCCGAAAGGCGAAACAAATCCAAACGAAGCGGCAGGAGAAAATGAATGAAAAAGAAGGGTTTTATTTGTTTTTTGATTGTTTTTTTAATTTTTGGATTTTGCTCTTTTCCGGTTTTTGCTCAAGAAGATAATCATGAGAAGAATTTCTTAAAGGAACACGTTCAGATTGAAGTCAACGGTGGTCAGTTCTGGTTTATCGAGGACAAAGACACCTGGTACGAGTATGGAAAAGAAAAATGGATCTTCCCAGAAATAGGCTTAAGGTTGAAAATCTGGCGAGGCATCTCTTTAGGTATCAATATAGGGATGCTCGGCGGTAAAGAAACCAATTACATTTCTGGAGTAGAGTTGTCCAATTATATTAATCGTTGGGGTTACGGATCATTCCAGATTGACTGGTCACAAAAATGGATATTTCAATACCCCAGTCGTCCGACTATTGGTGCTGATTTGAAGGTTGTCCCTTTTCATCTCTGGAAGTTGGCTCCGTACGTAAAAGTGAATCTCAAAAACTGGTTCTGCAAAAAAATTGAAAAAGAATTCTTCCAGACAGCTATAATTACTGATCTTGAAACTGGTCAGAAGTATTTATATGAGAGAACTGAAAAAAAGACAGATCTAATTGAGAAGGCATGGCTATTGAATGCAGATGGCACCAAGGGTGCTGTTTGGTTTGATGAGACAACAGACTTTGGTGACCCGATTTTTTATCAGCGCAACTTTCAAATTCCTCTTTGGGAAGCTGGGCTCCAAATTGATCTGTCCAAGCACTTATCTCTTAGCGGTTGCTATTCCTGGGGCGTAATGTATGCAAGCGAAGAAGCACCTGGTGTTTCTGGAAAGTGGCATACCAAAATAGGTATGTGGAAAGCGGGATTATTGTATAGATTTTAAAAGATAATAAAAGATAAAAAATATAAAGCCGTCTTTCAGCGATGAAGGGCGGCCTTTTTATTTTAAGGGATCCTTCGCTTTGCTCAGAATGACATACTAGGTGGCAGGGGATTCTTCACTGCGTTCAGAATGACAATCTGTTACTGCTGTGGATGGGATCCTTTGGGCGTTACCCTCAGGATGACAATAATATGGTTGTCATTCTGATCTTTAGCGAAGAATCCCTCAGTTGTTTGGCATGGGATCCTTCGAGTTGCGTCCTCAGGATGACAATAATATGGTTGTCATTCTGAGCTTTAGCGAAGAATCCCTCAGTTGTTTGGCATGGGATCCTTCGAGTTGCGTCCTCAGGATGACAATAATATGGTTGTCATTCTGAGCTTTAGCGAAGAATCCCTCAGTTGTTTGGCATAGGATTCTTCGAGTTGCGTCTTCAGAATGACAAGAAACACTTAGGATGACAGATGGTATTGTTTGTGGATAAGTTGCTTGATTGATTGAAGGTGCGTTTAGCAGCCTGTTCCTCGCTTTTGCGAGGAACAGGCTGCTTCGCATCTCTTTTTGGAAGCGCTTGACAAAGGAGAAAAGAGGGAGCATAATCTAAGTAGATCTTTGATAATAAAATAAAGATCTTCGCCTTGTTGTCTGGCTTCGCCAGACAAATCTAGCAAGGGAAGGGAGGTGAAAAGGATGGGAGATGAAAGAGAATTACATTCGTTTGATGAACCGTTGATGTTCCAACTACGCGAATTTATTCCTGAAGAGTCGATGGATGCTTATATGAGCAAATCCACTGGCTGTGCCGGCAGAGAAGATGAATACGATGATTAGCAGTTATTTATTAGAAGCGCTAAAATTTTCAGAGGACTTTCTTATGAGAGTCCTCTTTCGATATTCTTGGTAGAGCATTTTTTCCAGTTGGAGAATTTTAATTTGATTGCCATGCTTTATTCCTTCTTTTTCCTCTTTTTTTAGCAGAGGAATAGCTTTCTTGATAGCGAAAATTGCATTATCCCAATCTTTTAACTTAGCATAGGCTAATGATAAATTAGACCAATACAATCCACAGGGGCGATTGCCAGCTGTTTTTATTGCCATCTTGTAGTATTTAACGGCTTCTTTATAATTTGTAACCATTTGGGAACAATAACTGTCAGATTCTGATAAAAGATAGGCTATTTTATTATAAAAAAGACTCTCAGTACCCTTAGGTGCTTTTTCTAAATTATGTAAAAGATCTTGGATTTTTTTATAAAAGTCAGCATTTTGTTCTAATAGAATGCAGTGCGTTTTTTTACTCTTTTGGCGATCTTGATTTTTTTTAGTTGACATAAATTTAAAAACTTTTAATATTAAATTAGCATCCTGAAATATTTATCTGTGTTCTTTTATAATATAAAAAATATTAAAGGAGGTCAACCATGATATTGGTTATTACAAAAACTAATGATAACACCGCAGATTATGTTTTGCAAAGAATGAAGGACAGGCAAGTTAATTATGTCCGTTTAAATTCCGATGAGTTTATGAGGAACAGCGTTAGCTTAAGTTTTGAAACAACATCACCAAGTATTATTGTTACGCCATCTAATCAAACAATCTATTTGGAAGAAATTAGCGCAGTATGGTTAAGGCGTTTAGTTCAGCCCGAAGTCTCAAATAATATTATTAGAAATAAAGAAGCAAGAATATTTGCTGTACAAGAACAAAATTTTACTTTGCGCTGGTTTATCGATGCCCTTCCGTGTCCGATAATTGATCGAGAGCCAAATATGGTAAGAGCCAGAAATAAATTTCTTCAATTACAATTAGCAAAGGAATTAGGATTAAAAATTCCTCCAACTCTAGTTACAAATAATCCTTCCGAAGCAAGGGAATTCGTTGAGGAATATAAGGATGTGGCTATTAAAACCATAGCTGGTTATGGTCGTCGTTTGAAAAACGGTTTTGAAGCTAGTTATACGCATTTGGTAACACCCGAAATTTTGAAAAAATTCGATTCGATCCGTTTTGCGCCAGTTTGTCTCCAACAATACATAAATAAGAAATTCGAATTGAGGATTACGGTGGTAGGAAAAAAAATATTCGGATGTCGTATTGATTCTCAAACATCTTTGAAAACTAAAATTGATTGGAGAAAAGGCAATGTTTTTGTAAAACATTCCGTATATTCTATTGGAGAAGAGATCGAAAAAAGAATTCTAAAAATGATGGATTATTTTCATATTCATTTCGCAGCTTTTGATTTTATAATGGATTTACATGATGAACTTGTTTTTCTGGAGATGAATCCTGGGGGTCAATTTGTCTGGATTGAAGAATTAACCGGTATGCCAATTACCGATGCATTAATTGATAGCTTGATAGACAATACGAAAATTGAAAGTTGTAAATAACATTTAGTACAAAGCCGCCAAAACTTAGTTGAAGGCGGCTTTTTAGCTATTTTGATTAAAATGAATAATGGAATAGAATTTAGATAATAAGGCTGTGCAAATAATATTTTATGATAAAATGTACAATATGCCCAATAGTTTTCCTATCAAGGATGGTTAATTTAAAGCCAATTTTTTTAACTATCACTATGCAACAAAACTCTCCCCAAAAATCTTATGAGTTGGAGTGGACCACTGAGGAAGAAAAGGATTTAATGAGAAGGATTTTGAATTTGAGAGATGATCAAATCGCTAGTTTGCTGAATCTCGTTGGTTTAAATTTTTCCCTTTCGGACATAGAAAATGTTGTAAAAGATATTCGGGAAAATAGTGAGCGTTCTGCTCATCTGCCAATTTTAATTCATGAAGCCAATTCCAAAGAAAATTTATTATGGTGGCTCGATTATTTTGAGAGAGCTAACCTAAAAAGTAAATGATCTATCCGAACCGACTTGCTTTAAGCAGAACGAAGTAATAAAAATAAGGACTGTCTTTCAGTAATGGAAGGCAGTCTTTTTAATATTTTTAATAAAAAATTCAAATATCAAAATGATTGTAGCTTAGGAAAATTTTTGTTGAAAATTTTCCTTAGCCTTCTAAATTTTGACCTTTAGTTCTGAATTTACTTTTTGTCATCCTGAGGGCGAAGTCCGAAGGATCCCTTGCCAACTCTCTTTCTTGTCATCCTGAACGAAGTGAAGGATCTCATGCTAACCCTCCTTTCTTGTCATCCTGAACGCAGTGAAGGATCTTATGCCAAGTAAGTGAGAGATTCTTCGCTTCGCTCAGAATGACAATTCCTTCATAGCCGAGGGATTCTTCGCTGACGCTCAGAATGACGATAAAAAAGTCAAAGATCAAAGATCAAAAATCAAAAAGATAATAACTCAAAACTCAAAAGTCAAAACTCAAAGCCACAACTCAAAACCTTAAAACTATCCGCTTGTCATCCTGAACGAAGTGAAGGATCCCGTGCCAAGTAAGTGAGAGATTCTTCGCTTCGCTCAGAATGACAAGAAAAAATTGCTCAGAATGACAGCAGCAAAATTGCTTAGAATAACGAATGGTGTTGTTTGTGGATAAGTTGCTTGATTGATTAAAGGTGTTTTTAGCGGGCCGTTCCTCGCTTTTGCGAGGAACGGCCCGCTTTGCGCTTTCCTTGGAAGTGCTTGACAAAGGAGAAAAGAGGGAGTATAATAGGAGTAGATCTTTAATAATGAAATAAGGATCTGCGTGTCTCGGGTTTTGCCGAAAGGCGAAACAAATCCAAACGAAGCGGCAGGAGAAAATGAATGAAAAAGAAGGGTTTTATTTGTTTTTTGATTGTTTTTTTAATTTTTGGATTTTGCTCTTTTCCGGTTTTTGCTCAAGAAGATAATCATGAGAAGAATTTCTTAAAGGAACACGTTCAGATTGAAGTCAACGGTGGTCAGTTCTGGTTTATCGAGGACAAAGACACCTGGTACGAGTATGGAAAAGAAAAATGGATCTTCCCAGAAATAGGCTTAAGGTTGAAAATCTGGCGAGGCATCTCTTTAGGTATCAATATAGGGATGCTCGGCGGTAAAGAAACCAATTACATTTCTGGAGTAGAGTTGTCCAATTATATTAATCGTTGGGGTTACGGATCATTCCAGATTGACTGGTCACAAAAATGGATATTTCAATACCCCAGTCGTCCGACTATTGGTGCTGATTTGAAGGTTGTCCCTTTTCATCTCTGGAAGTTGGCTCCGTACGTAAAAGTGAATCTCAAAAACTGGTTCTGCAAAAAAATTGAAAAAGAATTCTTCCAGACAGCTATAATTACTGATCTTGAAACTGGTCAGAAGTATTTATATGAGAGAACTGAAAAAAAGACAGATCTAATTGAGAAGGCATGGCTATTGAATGCAGATGGCACCAAGGGTGCTGTTTGGTTTGATGAGACAACAGACTTTGGTGACCCGATTTTTTATCAGCGCAACTTTCAAATTCCTCTTTGGGAAGCTGGGCTCCAAATTGATCTGTCCAAGCACTTATCTCTTAGCGGTTGCTATTCCTGGGGCGTAATGTATGCAAGCGAAGAAGCACCTGGTGTTTCTGGAAAGTGGCATACCAAAATAGGTATGTGGAAAGCGGGATTATTGTATAGATTTTAAAAGATAATAAAAGATAAAAAATATAAAGCCGTCTTTCAGCGATGAAGGGCGGCCTTTTTATTTTAAGGGATCCTTCGCTTTGCTCAGAATGACATACTAGGTGGCAGGGGATTCTTCACTGCGTTCAGAATGACAATCTGTTACTGCTGTGGATGGGATCCTTTGGGCGTTACCCTCAGGATGACAATAATATGGTTGTCATTCTGATCTTTAGCGAAGAATCCCTCAGTTGTTTGGCATGGGATCCTTCGAGTTGCGTCCTCAGGATGACAATAATATGGTTGTCATTCTGAGCTTTAGCGAAGAATCCCTCAGTTGTTTGGCATGGGATCCTTCGAGTTGCGTCCTCAGGATGACAATAATATGGTTGTCATTCTGAGCTTTAGCGAAGAATCCCTCAGTTGTTTGGCATAGGATTCTTCGAGTTGCGTCTTCAGAATGACAAGAAACACTTAGGATGACAGATGGTATTGTTTGTGGATAAGTTGCTTGATTCTTAATTTTTTTGTATAATGATTTTGAAGTCGGTTTTAGTCTTTTAGTTTTATGTCTAAAACAAAATCTCTTATTTTTATATCTATTTTATCTTTTGTCATACTTTTAAGCGGTCTGATTCTATATCATCAATCAGCAATAGGCGCAACGATGATTGTAGAATGTTCAAGTTGTTCTGATTTAGATCGAGCAGGATGCGCTGCGTGCGAAAATTGTATTTGGTTAGAAGGTAGTGGCGGGGGAGATCCTTATCATCCCGGTGAGCCGGGATCTGTTTATGGACCAACAGTTGGTTTCTGCGCTGATGCCATTGGTGGACCGAAATGTCCTGTTTCTCATACAGAATCCTATTCTGGTTCTAATGCCAAAATAACGAGTGATTGCTATTCTGATACATCAGGTGGCAATTTAATTTCTTCATCGCGAATTTTTTCTTTTTCCAAACAATTTGCTTATTATGCTGATGCGGCGCCTAAATTTTCCCAAACTCTTTGTTCTACAGGCGAAGGCATATGTTTTACTCCCCAAGGAATAACGCAGGATTGGCTTGCTGTTTGGTTTAATAAAGCAGGTTTTTCTTATACAGTTTTAAATTCTTGCGGAGATAATTGTAAAATGCAAGGGAGTTTTACATCAGAAGAGGGGGGGTCTATTAAGTCCTCCTCGCTTGTTTCCTGCGGTTCTTATACTGGCGATCAAAAACCGAATGTTGCTGTTTTGAATAATGATTTAAAAACTGCCAGTGCTCAATATTTGCATAGCACCCAGGTGAAAAATGGCAGTTTTACAGGATATTCTATTGTTGAGGCCAAAAAAACAACAATGAATTTATCTGCTGATAAGCGCGTAATTAAAAAAGTGGGTGAACCCGTAATATTAACTTGGTCAGTAGAAAATAGTTTATTAA
>Ga0209204_1004107_pt1 | contig 10192 bp, 7 predicted proteins | sample AD_JPNMR2_MetaG_FD_184425 | JGI IMG/M metagenome (GOLD analysis project Ga0209204, IMG submission 184425) | Active sludge microbial communities of municipal wastewater-treating anaerobic digesters from Japan - AD_JPNMR2_MetaG (SPAdes) (version 2) | ecosystem: Engineered > Bioreactor > Anaerobic >... | reverse complement strand
TTTTACATGGAAAGGGTCGAAGCGTCCAGAAACTTCGCCAACAAGCTCTGGAACGCCGCGCGCTTTATCCTGATGAACCTTGACGACGAAGCGTACGAGACCAATTTGGGCGTTGACGAGATCGACCTGTCCGTCCTCGAGGACGAGGACAAGTGGGTGCTCTCGAAATACAACAGCCTGGTCAGGGAAGTCCGCGACAACCTCGACAAGTACGAGCTGGGCATCGCCGTTTCGAAGCTGTACGACTTTATCTGGGACATTTTCTGCGACTGGTACATCGAGCTGGTCAAGAACAGGCTGAGCGACAAGGGCAGCGCGACGAACAAAGCGGCGCAGTGCACGCTGATTTATGTGATGTCAAACACGTTAAAGCTCTTGCACCCGTTCATGCCGTTCATCACCGAGGAAATCTGGCAGTCGCTGCCGCATAAGGGCGATTCCATCATGATCGCCGCCTTCCCGGAGTACAAACCGGAGTATAGCTTCCCGGCAGAGGAAGAGACCATGCGGGTCATCATCGACGCCATCCGCGCCATCCGCAACCGCCGCGCGGAAATGAACGTCCCTCCCTCCAGAAAGGCGAAACTGTATATCAGGACCGAAAAGCGCCGCTGCTTCGAGAACAAAGAACACTTCTTTGTTAAGCTCGCGAACGCTTCGCAGGTCGAACTGACCGATGAACGCCTGACCGGCAACGCGGTTCAAATCATCACCGATTCCGCCGAAATCTTCATTCCGATGAGCGAAATTATCGACATCGGCGCGGAAAGAGAACGGCTTACCAAAGAGCTCGAGGCGGCGCAGAAAGAGATTGACCGCGCGCAGAGCAAGCTGAACAACCCCGAGTTCACTTCCAAAGCGCCGGAAAAGGTCGTCAACGCCGAGCGCGATAAGGTCAAGAAGTACTCCGAAATCAAAATCAAGATCGAAGAAGCGCTTGCGAAACTGTAAATAACAAAAAAATAAAAAGCAAGAGAACAATCTCTTGCTTTTTTTGTAGTTTTCGCGTAAAATAGAGAAGCGTATTTTTCGGATTTTTTTAAACAGTTGAAACAAAAAGACCAAAAAACGCCACTATTATTCCAGGGAGGGCAGGTTGATGGGTCGTATAGACATCACCGAGTATATCGAACAGGTCTATAAGGACACCAGCTCGTACCTTATCAAGTACATAACGCTCAAGTGCCGTAGCACCGAAGATATACAGGACATCCTTCAAAACACCTACCTCGGTTTTTTAGACACCATCAGCAAAAACGGTCATGCCGGAATTTTCAATCCCAAGCATTATCTTTTGCGCATAGCGAAAAGAGAGATTGCAAAATTCTATGAGCACAAAACGGCGCACGATACGGTCGTCGTGGCGTCTACGGACGACGAAAACTATGTCGAGAAAGCGCTGGACGAATTCCTCGAGCAGAATTATACCGGGGATACAGGCTTTTCGGTGGAAATGTTTAGTTTAATCGAAGGTTTAGGACCCTTGGCGACAAAAATCTTCACGCTGCGTTTCGTTTACGACGAAACCATCGACAGCATCGCAAAACAGCTCGGTATTACGCCCTCAAACGTGAAGAATCATCTCTACCGGGGGCTAAAGGCGCTAAAAGAGCAGATGCTTTGTGAGAAATAGGGGTTTTACTATGAAGAATAAAGAACTTATCAAAAAAAGCATAGAAGAGAATATCGTAAACCATACCGCGGTTTTAAACAACCTGAAAGCGAAAGCCGCAGTGCTGGAAGCCGAACGCGCGTCCAGACAAGCCGCGCGGTTCGGGCTGAAAAAAGCGGCGATATGCGCGGTTGCGGTTATGGTCTGCGCAGCCTGCGCGCTGAGCAGCATATTCTTCTTCCAGGGCGACGACAATCCTCCGGTTGCCGTTGTCAATTCGGAGCAGGAGGATTTCTCCGAGCAGCTTCAACAGAACAATTCCGCAAACCTCGCGGATGAAAGCAGCCAGAGCGCGCAAAACCCGAACGCGGAAAAAAGCCGCGAGACAAAAGGCGAAAGCTCTGTCGGTGGCATCGTGACGCAGACGCCGCTGAACGACGAAGAAAAAGCGTTTTTCGAAGCCTTTTCGGATAACTTTGCGGTTTTGCAGAACCTGATCAACGCGCGACTGGATGCGGTCGACGCGGACAACGGCTACGCGAAGGTGCAGGATTCGGATTTCCAGAGCATCAACGATATCAAAAACTTCTTATATTCCTTCATGAAGCCCGAAGCCGCGGGCGAAATCCTTGTAGGGCTTACCAGCGGCGCTCTGCCGTATTATAAGGAGAAAAACGGGGTTCTGTATCAAAGAACCGAAGTCGGCCAGAACGGCATTCTCGCCATTAAAACCGATACCGCTTTCCTGGTTTCCAAAGACGAAAACACGCTGGTTATCAACGCCATGCTCCAGACCACCGGCGCGCAGGATTATTACCGCAAGTTCGAGTTTGAGAACATAAACGGCGAGTGGCTGTATGCCTGGAGAACGCCCGATATGTTGAACAATACTACAAATTATAAGTAATCAATAACAGAAAATTTGTAAACTTCATCATTGACTCCGCCTTTAGTTTATGTATAATGGGTGTAATGCATCGAAGGCAAGTTGCAACCGAAGCCCCATTATAACGCTTAACGGGTGGACGATATGACAGGTTTAATGTCGGTCTGGCGGAATTCTACGTTTAAAAGGCTGTTTAATTTAAATTCAGACGAGGCAAAGGGCAGAAGCTGCATACTTGCCTCTACCGTGCTGTCGAGTATTGTCACGAACATTACCGGCGGCATTTTTTATTCCGGTTATCTGCTCGAATACGGCATCACCATCGTAAACATCGGTATTCTGACCTTTATCCCGTTTATCGCCAACGCGTTCAGCCTGCTTTCCCCGATGATTTTGGAACCCATCAAAAAGCGGAAGGCAATTCTTGCGGCCAGCCGGGCCGCATCGTACGTCATCAAAATTCTCGGCCTTATCCTTTTGCCGATGATCGTGAAAAGCGAGGTCGGCAGAAACATCGGATTCGCCGTTATCGTATTTGTCTCCAGCGCCATCAGCGCACTGTTTTCAGCCGGCTATTCGGTCTGGCACATCAGCTTTCTGCCCGAAAGCATACGGGCAGACTACTTCAACGTCTCGAGCGCGATCGCAAACTTCATCGTCGGCATGGTATCCCTTGTCAGCGCCGTCGTTACCGACGCGTTTTCGCATAGCGAACAGCGGATTCAGATTATTACGGCGCTGTATATCGTCGGTCTGGTTCTCGCCCTGCTGGACGTACTGGTGCTCTGCCTGCCGAAAGAGTACGAGTATCAGCACACCACCGCGAAGCCGAAGCTCACGGACACGGTCCGACTTGCGTTCAGCCAGAAGAAGTTCATGCTGACCATGTGGATTATGTTCTGGTACACCTTCGCGTCCAACCTGACCGCGTCGGTCATCAACGTCTATCTGCTGCAGGACATCGGCGTTTCCTATACCTTCGTGACCGGCATCAACGCTTCTTACTTTGTGTTCTTTATTCTGTTCGGCTCGGTCGCAAAGAAGATGATTTCGCGGTTCGCGTGGTTCAAAACCTTCGCTTTCGCCGTTTTCCCGCTGTTTTTCACCTATGTCCTTTACTCGTTCGTCAACAGCAGCAACTACTACTGGCTGATGCTGATTGTCCGGCTGACCCAGCACTTCCTGAGCGTCATGATCCAGATTACCTACTCGAACTTCCCGTACATCAATCTGCCGCCCGGCGACCGGACCAATTATATGTCTTTCTACACGGTGTTCGTAAACCTCGCCTCGCTGTTGTCGATGCTGCTCGGAACCGGATTCGTCGACTGGCTCGGCGACAACCGCGTTCCTGTACTCGGCAGGCAGTTAAACAGCATTCAAATCCTCATGCTCGCTACCGGAACGCTGCTCGGCCTGCTCGCAATCGCAGTTTTAAAACTCATCCCCAAAATCACGCCGGATAAAGAATAAAAAGAATAATTTATGCAAAAAACAACAAGCCAAACGGGTTTCCGTCCGGCTTGTATTTTCTTATCCTAACAGTGTGAACTCAAACTGCAGGTTATGATATGGTACGACGATCTTGTCATACTGCTTTATAACTTTCTTGTCCGTATTTTGCTCTATTAAATCGTTTATCGAACCCGGGAAGTAATTCTTGAGCGCCCATATTCTGCCCGGATGCGCATATACCTCTGATAAATCCCGCACTGTTTTCAACTGCGGCGAGAACGCGCTGTACGCCAGCTCCACGTCCCACTCGTCATGGTTGTAGAAGAACAGGTTCAACTCTGGATGCCTTTCGGCAAGCACTGCTACCAAGCCGATGTTGTCGCTTACGACTATGTCGCCTTCTTGGAAATTCTCGGCGATAAACGTATCAATCGCATCATTTTCCGGCGTGTACATATTTTCATAAATCGGCGTTACTCTTAACACGAGCACCGTCGCGAGCAGGATCAGAAGCCCGCCTTTTATGTAAAACTGCTTGATTTTATCAAAAGCAAAGGCAAGGAAAAATACAATCAGCCCGGAAAGCACCGTCAAATAGCGAACGTAGTACAGCGGACGAATCAGCGAAACCGCCATATAAAAGGCGATGATTACCCCCAGCGTTTTAAGTGTGAGCAGTGCAGGCTCGCATTTTTCTTTGTTCTTTTTATAATACAGGTAAAAGAACAAAGCGCAAACCGCCCAGAAGAAAACCGCTATCCCGTCGTAAATCTTCGAAGTAATATCGGTCAGTCCGAGTGCATCCTCCGGTACGTCCCCGACCATAAAGAACGAGAGCGACTTATAAATAAAATCGGGGTAGATGATTTGTATCCAGAAAGACGGCACGACGCTTTTCGACTGCCATATCAGGCATATAAAGCCGGGTATGTAGGCATACAGCTGAATCTTCGCCAGCTTCTTCCATTCTTCGATTTGATTTTTTTCTCTGAAGTACAAGAGGAACAGAAAGTTTACCGCGCCCGCAGCGGCAAGCGCGTAGTAGTGCGTATATGCGCCGAGTATCGAAAAAGTAAGGAACAAAACTCTGCTTTTTTTATCGGTCATGCCGGACTTATAGTATCGGTACGCATAAACCGCCATCAGCAGAACAAGCACCGGCGCAAAAGAATACATTCTTATCTCGTTGGCGTATTTAAACGAGGAAGCGAACAGCACAAACAGCGTCGTATACCAGAAGCCGACCTTTTCGCCAAAGTCTTTTCGGATTATGGTAAATCCGAGTCCAGCGAGAACAGATTGGAAAATTACCGAAAACATCCGTAATGCGTGAATACTGTTCCCGAAAACAAGCGAATACAGTTTTAAAACGACATAATAGAACGGCGGATGAACGTCTCCGATGTTATAAAAAACTACATTCCATAACTTCTGCTGCACCAGTCCGACCGTATACGCCTCGTCAAACCATATTTGATTGTGAAACGATCCGTGCACCCAAAAAGCGGTCCCGGCAGCCCAGATTAGTATGTGCAGTAACGCAAATAGTCTTTTTTTCATAAGCACCCTGATAAACTTTTATTTACTGGAACTATTATATAACTTATTTGCTTTTTGTCAAATTTTCGCCGAACAGCAAAACACCTGCCGCAGAAGGATTTGGCAGGTGTTTTGATAAAAATAATGTATATTATTTTCTCTGCTGGGCGGCGTACTCAGCCTCAAACTTCGTCCCGTCAAAACCCGGGTCGCTGGTTCTGAGCCTGGATATGAGCGCTTCCTTGCCGCCGTTTTCTTTGCTCTTCTTGCCGGCGAGCATAATCTTGATGCTGTCGCACAGCTTATGCGTCGAAACAAGGCCGTTCGGCTTGCCCTCGAGGTAGTTGACGACGTGTTTGAGCATCGCCTCATAAACTTTGTTGGTGTCGATTTTGTAGGCAAAGCTGGTCTTTGTGGTCATGACCAGCGCGGTGCTCGGCTGCCAGCCCTTCAGGCAGATATGGTAGCAGGCGGTCGCGCCGCTGTCGAAGCGGACGTAATAGCTGTCACAGGGGGTCTCGCCGACGACGCCGGCGCCGATGTAGCGGACCGAAACGGGCGAAGCGTCCCGAAGGAATCCCATGATGCTCTCAATCGCGTGTATCGCGTAGTTGAACTCGTCCACGCCGACCATGGTCGAAACGTGAACAATCTCGCCCCGCTGCTCGTCCGGCACCGCGAAAAAGCTGTCGTGCTCGTAGGTATAGCGGAGCGCGCTGCTGCCTAAAATCACCGCGCCCTTTTCGGCCAATCTTTCAATGGTTTTTACATCCTTCATATTGCCGACGAGCGGCTTGTCGATGAAAACCGGTACGCCCGCCTTGATAAACGGCATCGCAAGCTCGATGTGTCTGTCCCAGTTGCAGCTCTGGATGAAGGCGATATCGACGTTCTTCGCCATTTCGGAAAGCGAGTAGTAGCGCTTTTCAAGGCCGAATCTTTTGATAAAAGCGTCGACTTCCTCGTCTGTACGAAAACCGTCGTTGTAAACCGCCGTATAGCGCGCTCTGTTTTCTCTTAAAAGAATCTCCGCAAACGCGGGCGCGTGCGAGGTGTCAATATTTACAGTTCCAATTCTGAACATACCCAAAAACTTCCTTTGTTTTTAATGTTGCTGTAATATTAACACCTTTTTCCCAATAATTCAATATACATTGAGAAAAATTTGTATTCCTTACCTCTTCATTCTTACTTCTTACCTCTTCACTCTTACCTCTTACCTCTTCACTCTTACTTCTTACCTCTTCGTTCTTACTTCTTACCTCTTCGTTCTTACTTCTTACCTCTTACCTTCAATAAAACCGCATCGCGCACACCGACATGTCGTCCGCGCACTCCGACCTGTTCCGCGCTTCCTCCAGCACGCGCGCGGCAAGCGCGTGCGCGCTCCTGCAGCCGCCCTGCTTCATTATCTCGCACAAATCGAACCCTCGCGCGCCGGTCTGAACCACGCCGTCGGAAACCATGACCAAAAAGTCGCCTTTTTTCAGCGTAATCGTAATCTTTTCCGCTATCACCTCCCGCATAATGCCGGCGGGCGGGGTTTTTGCCTCGATTCTGTGGCATTCGCCATCCCGCAGCAGGAAGGTCGGCGCGGCGCCGACTTTGAAAATGGTCGCCTGCGCGGTAATTCTGTCCACTTCAAGCAGGTCTATTGTGGCAAAAACCTCCTCCTTCTTTTTCGTCAGCATTTTGTTCACCATCTGTAGCGCGTCCTTCTTGTCGGCGCCGATGGTCAGCAGTTTTTCCAGCATAATCGCGGACAGGCGCGAGGTCAATGCCGCGTCCCTGCCGCTTCCCATGCCGTCGGAGATCAGGCAGTAGAAATACTTCTCGTCGCTCTCAAAAAAGCTGACCGTGTCGCCGCAGACGGTTTCGCCGTTTTTGGCAAGCAGGTTCTTGGCGTACTCCACGTTGATTTTGGGAAGCGTGGTAAACCGCATGATCACATAATTGTCGTTGATGAGAAACTCGGGATGCGATATCCGGACCCGCGCGGCTTCCGAGAGCAGCGCCGACAGCTTGTTCGAGGAAACGCTCATCTTGTCCGGTTTGACGCCAAACACCTCAATGGTTTTCTGCCGGATGCCGGTCACGCTCACCCGGTCGCAGGCGACCCCGTTGGCAAGTAAAACCTTCTTAATCGACGACGCGAGCGGCTTGTCCTCGTAGCTGTTGTCCTCCTGCTTGCGCGCCGCTTCGTTGAGCAGAACCGAGAACGAGTTGTACTCCTCCGCCAGCGCCTTCAGCCCGTTCTCGCATTCCTCTTCCTTCAGAAGCGCCAGCCGGTTGACCGCGCGGGCGATTCTGTCCAGGTGCGCGCAGCCCTGCCGGAAATGCAGCGGCAGCTTGTCGTACTCGACGATTCCCTTGACCCGGATGTCCGTAGTCAGGCGGTTGCACAGCTCGTTGACGTCCAGCGAGCAGCCCTTGCAGCGCTCGCAGAACATGGAAGTCGTCATTTTGATTTTTTTATAGATTTGGGTAATGCTGTCGGCGGTCGCGGTGTCGCTGACCGTATAAAACAGGTTGGAAAGCGAGGAGAACGCGGCCGCGTATTTTTTCAGCTTGATGTCTCTGCCCGGCGGCGAAGGCGACGGGCTTTCAACCACCGGCAGTTTTTTCCGAATCGGAATAAACCCGACAACCGCGGCCAAAAGCATAACCGCCGCCGCCCATTCCGGTTCAAAGTCGGACAAATACGCGTATCCGGACATGGAGAGCATAAACGACAATATAAATGCAAATACCGCGCTGCTCTGCTCAAGCAGTCCGAAGGTGATGCCCAATATGCCCAGCGCCGCGATGGCGGGGACGCTGCAGGCGAGTCCGCAGACAAAGCCGCACACGCCGCCGAACAGAAAACCCCTTGTCTTTGCCGCCGCCAGCGTGAACAGAGCGCCGGCGGCAAGCGAAAGCGGGACAGACGCGATTTCAAACATGCCGAAAAAGCTCGCGCCCGCGAACGCGAAGGCGACCATCGAGCAGTCTTTGAGCGCTCTCGGAATATGGACCGAACGCGGCTCGAAATACAGCGCGAACAGTCCCGAAAACACCGGTATGGAAACCGCGGTGGCGACGACGAGCACAACGTCCGCGAACAATTCGATGCCGCCCAGCCCGGCTTTTGCCGCCAACACCGCCGCACTGCAGCAGGCGAGGACGAGTTTTAAATAGAGCGGACAGGGCGTTTCTTTATCCGCGGAGCGAAGGATGAAAAACAAGATCAGCAGTATCAGCACGGGCAGGAACAGATTGACCCCCGTTATGACGAACGAAATAAGACAGCCGAGCATAAAGGGCAGTCTGTATTTGGACGACGACGCGATGACCAGCGACAGACCGAACGGGTACACGCCCGCGGTAATCGGGCTGACGCCGAACGCGCAGGCGAGCGCAAACGCGGCCGCGAATACTGCCGCTTCTTTCTTTGTCACCTTTATCTTCTTTTTCACTTTGCTTACCAAAGCGGTATCCATACATAAACATCCTTTCAGCTTCTCTTTCTGTGCGGGAGAACAGTATAATACCAACCGAAAGGATGTCCTTGTCGAAGTCAATGACTACTTTTTTGTATTTTTTCTTGCAACGCGACCGCTTTTTGGCAGAATGAATAACATAATTGTGACTTGTAGGTATTATGGTAAGTTCGCGCGATCGATTTATAAAAAAATATCCTCATGGTGATAACCATAAGGATATATGTTTAATTTACCCATCGATATTTTGCTTTTACATCTTCAATTTTTGCTTTTATATTTTTAATATAATTGTTCGTGATTATTACCAGTAAGAGCAGTTCATATGTTTTATCATACCAATCCTCAAGCTGCTTTTCATCTAATCCTATTAAATATTCCTGTTGCTTAGGTCCATCTAAATTATTATGCCTAATGTGAAAACAATTAATAAGAAAACTAGCATCAGATTCTAATTGCTTAAAACCATTATTTCCTAATATTTTATCCTTCAAAATAGGTTCTATTAAATTAGCAATTGCAAGTAATATACTGCGCTTTTTTTCAATATCTCCTTTGATTTGGAAATGATTATACTCAATTATATTTAATGCAGCTGTCTCATTATCAACCATTTCAGCTGCTAAAAATGCTTGTGTATTGATTTCTGCAATAATCCACTGATTATTGTTTATTTTACGCAACTCATGTCCAGTCTTTGAAAGAATAAGTTCTATGTTTCTTTTTATAATTTTTACTTGGTTATAAGCACTGTCAACTTTTTTAATAATACTTTCACCTTGATTAAATATGTTGATTAAGAGTTCGCAAAATAAAAGCAAGTCGTTCAAACTATAATTGCAATCAGTAATTTCTATTTTAAGATACTTTCTAATGTCTTTAACATCTAGAAATGTGTCACTTAAAGGAATATATCTAAAAACATATTTATTAATAAACACCTCTAAACTATTGTAGTTAATAGGTTGTTCTATAGAAAACAAGGTATGTAAACGATAAAACTCTTCATGAGTATCTAATTGTCTAGTTGATATAATATCAAAAATACTTCGCCTTTCCATATATACCTCCTTACTTGATTGTTTTGCAACTAAAACTTACTTCTCCAGCGCCGCTTTGAGTACCGGGAATATGCCCTCCGCCATGGCTCTGAAGCCTAAATCGGTCGGGTGCAGTCCGTCGACGGTGTAGTCGTTGGGGTTGTCCGGGTCGAAGAACAGA
>Ga0209204_1004106_pt1 | contig 10193 bp, 10 predicted proteins | sample AD_JPNMR2_MetaG_FD_184425 | JGI IMG/M metagenome (GOLD analysis project Ga0209204, IMG submission 184425) | Active sludge microbial communities of municipal wastewater-treating anaerobic digesters from Japan - AD_JPNMR2_MetaG (SPAdes) (version 2) | ecosystem: Engineered > Bioreactor > Anaerobic... | reverse complement strand
TCTAATCCTTTATGATAATTACTTGCTCCTGGTAAACCTGTATTACGAGTTCCAAACCAAGAATCAACTTTTACGTACCAATTATTATATGGATTGTCAAGCGGTAAAGGTCTTTCTCCATTCGGATTATTCAATTTTACTGGATTACCCAAACAATACATATACGCCGACGTGCTCGGATACTTATCGCTCATCGGATCTACGCTCAGCCACACACTCAGATCACTATCATAGTATCTCGCTCCGAAATATGTGTAGCTGGTCTCGTTGTCTAGCTCCTTGGCGGTGAATTTGTAGCGGGTATCAAACTCTTCAGAGTTTCGCTGCGAGACGAATAGCTCGCCATAGGGGAGGTACTGCAAATGCTGCACTACATTGCCACCTCTATCAGTTACAAAAGAGGCGGAGCCGAGATGGTCGGAGTGGTAGTAGATGTTCATTTATAAAATTTTTGTTAGGTAAAATTAATGAATATTTTACTCATTTAACCCTATTACACTTACATCGTCTATCAGGTAATATGGTATTTGTGGTTCATGTTTAAAATATGTGTCTTCTGGAAAATAAAAATTTAATTCATAATTCTTTTCTCTATTTTTATTGTTTTTATATTTATTAGTATTTAATTTATCTGGAGCTTTTATTGTGTATTGTCTTTTGTATTTATCTAAAATATATTTATTTTCAACCAATAAATTATTTTTTATTGCTTTGCTCAGAAGCATTTTATTATATTGTGTATTTATATTTTTGTATTTTTCATAAGCTTCAACTACGGCAGGTGTATCGTCCCAAAACATTCCTATTGTTACGTATTGCTCTCCACCTTGTGCAGTGTAGATGCCATTTATCTCTACCCAATTTGTATCTGTTATGAAATTGCCATCTGGATTTTTAATATGTGCTCGCAACTCTGGTGTCATGTACCTCACATAGCTAGAAACATTATATTTTTTACCTACAATATCTGAATCTTTTGAGAAATAAAGACCAATATTATATGCTGCGTAATCACTATATTTATAAGCTAATTTCACCCAAAAACTCACTTTATATTGTTTGCCTGCTTCTAGTGGCTCTATGAGTTTACTTTGTATGTGCTCCATCCAGAAATTTTCCTCTCCAATCAATGCTAACCCTACATAACCATCACCTGTTTTGGGTTCGTAATGCGATTTATAGTAATAATAACTATTTACACCATTATTCATACATTTATGATAATAATCAGGTGTAGCATCATTTGGAGACCACCAACCATCACAAGCAAATGTGTCAAAATAAAAATGATCAGGACACCAACAATATGCCTCAAAACTACCATTATATACTAAATTCTCTTGTGCACTTAATGTCATTAAAGCATTTATAATAACAAATGTTAATAATAAATTTCTCATATTGCAATATTCAAAAATTTTTTACCAATATATATCTTATCTGTATAAAATAAATCATTCAGATTACTAGTTAAAACTAATTCACCTTTTATAACAGCTTTTGGCAAAAATATTTTTTTACCTTCAATATTGTAAGTAGTAGATAGGTATTTATCTCCAATTATTATTTCATCTTTACACTGTGGATTTATAAAATCTAATCTAAAAATATATATTTCACCCTCTCTTATTTTTTTACTATCGGTAAATAATTTCTTAAATTGTTTATTTTTCCATTTTATAGAAATAACAGTATAAATTTTATCTCGAGTAGAATTAGTTAAATATATTAGATGTCCATTATTGATTTTAACGATTTTCTCTACTCTAAATTCTCCTATTATATAAAAAAGAGTATCACAATCATTAGTTGTAATTTTATAATATATATTATCTCGATTTTCTCCTATTACATCAGTATTAATTAATAAAAATGAAAATAAGAAAAGATATTTGATGTAACTACTTAAGTTTTTCATTTATATATTATAAATTTAAAAATTAAAACTTCTATTAAATTTATTTTGAGGAGGTGTTGATATTTCTATAAATTGTTCAAAAATACTTTTAGATTTATTTTCATAATTCAGTTTAATAACATTGTCATTTTTTGAAGGAGGTTGAGGTGTTGCAAGATTATGAGCTAGATTGTAAATTTTATTATCATCCGAATAAGCTTTAGTTGCTCTTTCACCTAATTCAATTGAACATAATCCTCCTTGATATGCTTCAGTGATTTCATGGTATAGAAAATCTCCAATTTTATCTACATTATAGTTTTCTTTAATCACATCCATGCTTATATATTGATAAGCTACAGCACTTATTGCTTCACCATGTTCATTAAAAAATAATTCATTACCTAAAAAAGAACCTCCCCCTTTACTAATCTCTCTTCTACCATCTTCATTTACATTAATAATATTTGAATTATTTGCAGTGAGATTAACTATGACATCACCGCTTTTGATTGCTTCGACAAGTATTTTTTCATTTAAATTTTTTGCTTTCCCTTCATATGATAGCTCTCCCGTTTCACTATTTCTTGTTATTTTAATATTATCAGTGTTTAAATAACCTGTGGCCTCATCTGCCGCATCTCCTACAATATACACTTTCTCCCCATTCGGATCCACCAGCACCACTGGATTATTCGCACTATAGCAATATGGCGATAGCGATGGATATTTATCCGATAAAGGATCAACAGATAACCAGCTGCTTATATCTGCGTCATAGTATCTCGCTCCGAAATATGTGTAGCTGGTCTCGTTGTCTAGCTCCTTGGCGGTGAATTTGTAACGGGTATCAAACTCACTATTCCTCTGACTCACAAATAATTCTCCAAAAGGGAGGTATTGAATAATTGGTTTCATAATGTAAAATTAGCGAATATTTTTAATAATATTAAATTTTATTTATAAAATCTTACAAGTGTATCAGAAAGATCTTTCCATTTTAAAATAAGTTTATCACCTCTTATCTCATATATACTTGTATCAATATAATTGGGCTCTAAAAAAATAAAAATAGTATCTTTTTTTACTGTATAAAAAACATTTTCACCCGCATCAACATAATAAATGGAGTCTTTAGAAATTTCAAATGCTGCATTTTCATCTTCAATTAACCCCCATATTCCTATTAACTCTTCAGGATTTATATCAATAATATTTTCTTCTGATACTGTTGATACTGTTGTTTGAGCTGTTTTACTTTTTTTTAATGTTTTTTTATCTGTACATTGATAAAAAATCAATAAATATAAAAATAATAAACAAAATATTTTTTTCATAATTTTTTATTGTGGAATTTCAATATGATGGGCTTTATCTATCTTTGGTGGTATATATTTACTTACTCTTGGATCACTTGATATTGATTTACTAAATTCATTTCCGTTTTTAACAGATGATGGTGCAATATCAATAACATTAAGTTCATTAAAATCACCACAATGTTTAGATACTTTAGATGGACCTAATCTATATATTTCATCTGTCATAGCTTTTTGATCAGGGTAATAATCTAATACTTTATCTCCACTTGGACCATATAATTTTTTCTGTTTTTCCATTCCCGTTAAATCAACGTAATATTTCATTATTCTTGCTTGATCTTCTGGTGTCCTTGTACCACTAGTTATTAGTATAGAAAAGTTTTTTGATTTATTCATAGCGTCTACTATTATAGATCTTGTATAATATGATATTTTACTTTGATTCACTTCTTTAGCATAATTTATTTTTAATTCATTAAGAGAATATCCTCCAAAACGAGATATATTAGCAATTTTATCAAGATAACCTTTATTATACGTCCCCTTATTTATTCCATTAATTATTAATCTATCAAAATTGTCATTTGTTTTTATTACACTTATCTGTTTCGTTTCAGTATTAAAATAATAATCATCTATCCACATCCCATTCGGATCTACCAGTATCACCGGATTCCCAACACAATACATATACGCACTAGTGCTCGGATACTTATCCGATAAAGGATCAACTGATAACCAGCTGCTTAAATCCGAATCGTAGTACCTCGCCCCGAAATATGTGTAGCTGGTCTCATTGTCTAGCTCAGTATTCCTTTGGTTAACAAGCAAATTAAGCTCACAGCTAAAACCATTAACAACTTGATGAAACTTTACAGCCAATAATTAAAACATTTTTTCTTCTTCATATTTACACTTATTTCCCAAAAAAAACTACAACCATCAAAAACAGCTATACCTTTTATTTTCCAATCGTCTATAAATTTTGAATCTCTCCATAAAAAATTAACATTTAATATTTTTTCATCTTTTTCGTTATAAGTACCATAATATTGACGAACATATTTGTCAAAATTTTGATATATTATCGGACATCCATCACCTTGATTTACTAAATAATGTTTAGATATTTTTGTTACATATTTTCTAATTAATTTTTCAGCATTTTCTATATCTTGCATTGTAGGTATCCATCTTGGTTCATCTATTGTATCTCCATCTTTTATTAATAGACGTTTTAAACATTTAGGTCCAAATATTACACCTTCATAATCATCTGTTTTCACATATATAGCATCTTCACAGATACTATCATGATTTTTATTTTGTGAAAACAGATTGAAAGAAAAAGTAAATAAAGCTATTACAATAAATAATATATTTTTCATATTTCTAATGTTGATATTTATCATATAAATAATTACATTTTAGATCTAAAAGAGGTGGATATGTTGGTCCCCCATTATTTTTCATTACTCCATAATGAGTTCTAAGTGGTAACTCCATCTCTTTTCTTATCATATTTTCTGTTCGTATTGCTGTCCATTCACGAACATATAAGCTTTTATATTTCATTTGATCATCAGCCAATAAACCAGCCATATTATCCCATGCATGTGCTAATTCATGTAATAAATTCATCTCAGGTCTATTTTTTAATGTTGAAATTACTTTATCTGTAGCATATTCATATTGTTCATATGTACTTTCACCATTTCCTGTTGGATTCCATAATATTGTTCCTCCACCTTTTATATAAAAATTTTCATTACTTTGATATTCTGAAATTGTTATATCTTTATCAGGTTTATATTCTGATTTATTACTTTCTAAAATGCTATAGTTATATTCAGACGTACTTAATTCTCCTACCATTCTATTTGTTGTCTTTGATTTACCTATACTTTCATTTAAAGTATTAGTAGCTTTAGCAATAAATTCATCGCTGCCTTTATATTCTTGTCCTGGTGTATAAAGGAATTTTTCACCATTATTACCATTTATCCATAAACTATCCCCATTTGGATCAATAAACTTTACTGGATTATTTGCAGCATAAGTATATGGTGAAATACTTGGATACTTATCGCTCATCGGATCTACGCTCAGCCACACACTCAGATCGCTATCATAGTACCTCGCCCCGAAATACGTATAGCTGGTCTCATTGTCCAACTCTTTGGCAGTGAACTTATACCTGCTGTCAAACTCTTTAGTGTTTCGCTGGGAGACAAATATTTCGCCAAAAGGCAAATACTGCAAGTGCTGGCATACTGCACCCTCTCTGTCTGTAACAAATGAGGCGGAGCCGAGGTGGTCGGAGTGGTAGAAATATTGAAGGTTTTCATATTCATTTCCATTATTGTGTGCTGGTGGTAGATATGGCTCTATATACATATCACCATCATATTTCGCACAATGTGTATTTCGCTCTACCATATCGCGTAGCTTTATAGAACATTTATATGGGTCACCTACGATGAAGTCTATAGGGGGGCTAGTAGGAGGAGTATGTGCCCACTCGAAGCCTCCACCTATCTTAGAGCATATACGCTCGCCCTCTATGTAGTAGTGCTTGGTATAAGTAGTTTTATATGTTCTCATTTTATTGAAATGAATGAGTAAAATTAATGAATATTTTTTAAATTTATTCATTTTATTTTTGGTTAATATCTATAATTTTATCATTATAATTAAAATGATACAAATTTTTTTTAGAATCAGGTATTATCTCATTTATATAATCAAAAAATGTCTGAAGTTCTTCACATTTGCCATCTACCCAATATATAATTATTAAATTATCATTATTTATTATTGAAATTTTTAATGGGGGTGGACCTGATATAATAATTCCTGGTTGGTCTATAATTGTATCTTTATAAAAAAAAGAATTATTTGCTATAAATAATTTTAATTTATAAACATTAATATTTAAAGAATCTAATGGGAAAAAATCAATGTATTCTTTAAACGTATAATTATCATTAATAAATGTACTTTTGCATATTAATCCTTCTTGAAATAATCTAAATGCCCAATCAGATCCTTCTTCGATTTGTATTTGAATATCATAACATTCTTCCCAACTAACTTGGCATTTACAGTTATTATTGATAATTAATAAAATAATATATATTATAATTATCTTTTTCATAATTTTATTCACATTCATAAACATATTTTACCATCTCTTTTATTCCATAATTTTTAGGTATTAAATCAACTGGATAAATATCTGGTGGATATTGTTTATTTTTATAATAATTTATTATATCTTGAACATCAGAATGTGAAAAAATAGATTGATATTGATATGCTTCTATTTCTCTTTCACATTCACTAAGTGTTGGATTTTGCCTTGTATGTCTATTTTCATGTATATAACTGGATAACATACCTGGGCGTACATATACATCGGCTGATAATATCTCTAACGTTTGTTTATTATATGTTTGTATTGTTCTTCCTGCTTCTTTTTCTTTAAGTTTTGAAACATCACTACTATATGTTATTCGAGGTGTATTTGATGAACATATATAGTCAAAATCATCCTTTAGTTTTTGCTGTTGTGACAATTCACCTTCTAAACCTTTTATTTGACGTTCTATCTTTTTAGTTGATGGCTGACTTTTTAAATTTGATATATTATTTGAAATATCAGAAATCTTATTATTTACTATACTTAGTGCTGCTAAAAAATCATTTCTGGCTTGATTATCTGCAAAAGCTGTGTCCCTTCCACTTGGATCTATTAATTTAACTGGGTTACCAAGGCAATACATATACGCACTCGTGCTCGGATATTTATCGCTCATCGGATCTACACTCAGCCACCCACTCAGCTCACTATCATAGTATCTCGCTCCGAAGTATGTGTAGCTGGTCTCGTTGTCTAGCTCCTTGGCGGTGAATTTGTACCTGCTATCAAACTCTTCTGTGTTTCGCTGGGAGACGAAGAGCTCGCCGTAGGGGAGGTACTGTAGGTGCTGAAAAATCATTTTAAAATTTAAAAAATTATTAATATCTAAACTTAATAACCACAATTATCGTTATTTTTCTTTGCTTTTTCTAATGCTTTTTTTGCTAAATCTGCTATGTGTTCATCAATTATTTTTATGTCCTCTATATTTACAGGCAAATTTTTCGTTCTTAATGGACCATCATATATAAAATACCAAAAACTCTCTATTTCATCATCTGTAAATGATTTTAGAGTTTTTATTGTCAAAGGCAAATTTTCATTTATACATTTATATATGCAATGTTGTAAATAATTAATAGCATCTGCATCCCAATAACCACCTATTCCTAGTTTAATAATTTTTTTATAATAATCTTCCTTATTTATTACATTTCTTAATTCACAAAATAATTTAAGGTGATTATAGCTTTCAAAATACAATGTATTTTCATAATACAATGTATTAAGTGTATCTATGGGTGGTCTATAACCATAAATTTGTTCAAATAATTCAAATGAATCTGGAAATACTTCAAAAAATTGTACTTTCTCATATGTACCATAAACCTCATAAACTTCTGAAGGTAAAATATAGGATTCTTTTAACTTTTTTGATATATTTTTAATTTTTAATGTATCTACTTTTGTATTATTATTATTATTATAATTTTGTGAATACAATTGAATTTTTATAATTAATATTAAAAATATTAATAAAAATAATTTAATTTTCATAATTAATTAATAACATTAAAAATATTTAACTTTACATTTTCTGCTTTTATGTTTTTTATATATGGTTTAATATTATCATTAAACATTTTACCTGAATTACCTACAAAATCTTTTTCCCAACTAGAACCAGGTAATAAACATCCAGCCGTATCATCTGGATAATTACCAATATGAATTAATATACGTCTATCTTTAGAAACATTATCATTATATATTCTAAATACATCTGGGTGATTTTTACTACTATAATTTTCTAAATTATATGTCCCTTCAGGTATTCTTTGATCTTTTCCTGATTGTGTGGTAGATGGTCCAGCGGGCTCTAAAAAATATCCTTGAATTTCTGTACCTGGTATATTAAATACACTTATAGTTGATTTATCTGTTTCTATAAATCTAAATGAATTTATATTCCCTCCTCCTTCAGGTCTTTCTATTTCAATTGTTTTGGTTGTTTGAAATTCTCCTTTTTCATTTGTTGTACCAATATTATAATAATCCATTTTATCACCCCCTTTATCACTTACTTTTATAATTTCACCTGTATTTGTATTCAGATTAAATTCATCTATTAGCTCCCCATTTGGATCCACCAGCACCACCGGATTATTCGCAGTATAGCAATATGGCGATAGCGATGGATACTTATCGCTCATCGGATCTACACTCAGCCACGCACTCAGCTCACTATCATAATATCTAGCCCCGAAATATGTGTAGCTGGTCTCATTGTCTAGCTCCTTAGCGGTGAATTTGTACCTGCTATCAAACTCTTCAGAGTTTCGCTGCGAGACGAATAGCTCGCCATAGGGGAGGTACTGCAAATGTTGCACTACATTGCCACCTCTATCAGTTACGAAGGAGGCGGAGCCGAGATGGTCGGAGTGGTAGAAATATTGCAGATTTTCATATTCATTACCATCATTGTGTGCTGGTCGTAGATTTGGTTTTATATCTATACCTCCATTATACATAGCACATTGTACATTTCTATTTACCATTTCACGAAGCTTCATAGAACATATATGTGCACTACCAGCGATGAAGTCTATAGGTGTGCTTGTAGGCGGAGTATGTGCTCCCTGGAAACCACTACCTATCTTAGAGCATATACGCTCACCCTCTATATAATAGTGCTTGGTATATTCCCTCTCTGTCATCACCATATATGGACTAGCATAGAGTGTCTTGTCTAGGTGCCCACTGCTATATATTTGCTGGCCATTCATATAGTTTTGTATCACTCCACCTGTGAGCTTCCATACTCTCTCGCCCCCTCCATCATATAGATATGCAGATATCTGTGGCATCTCTCCCTCATCGTGCACTGCTACTAGCCTATCCTCATTATCCCAACATTGATACCTTATGCCATGCGGAGTTTTTCTTAATATCATATTACCATTCCCATCCCATTCATATACATTTTCACCTGCGTCAGTTACTTGATGAGGTCTACCATTATATTGATAGTCTCTGTTGTAGTCTATATTATTCACTCCACCATTTATTAAAGTTTGACCATATAGTTGTTTATTTGTTATATTGCCAGATGGGCTGTAGCTCATATTCAAATTGTAATACATGTTACCATTATTATTAGATTCGAAATTGCCTTCTGATTGTATTAGTCTATACAGTTCATCATAATTATAATAATAATTATAAGGTCCACCAGCTCCATTATTTACATATTCCCCATTATTATATTGATGTAAAATATTACCTACTCCATCATAGTCATAATCTATATCATGCATTTTTTGCCCACTTACGTCATAGCTTTTTAGATTTTTTAATCTGCGATTTAATGGGTCATAGTAATATTCACTATATGTTCCATTACCATAGCGTATATATGTACGACTATCAAATTTGTCATAATTGATTTCACTAATATAATGATATTGCTGCCCTAGTTTTTCACCATTCATACGTATTAATTTACCACCATTATCATATTGATAATTAACGAGTTCTTCATCTGGATATTGTATATTTATTAATCTATTCCAGCTATCATATTTCCAACGCATCTCAAAAGTATAGGACTCGCCATCTGGCACTACATAAGTGTGTATGTTTCCAATCAGCTCTCCCATATTACCATACCTGAATGTCTGGACTCCTGAGGCATCTTGCTGTTTTATTAGCCTTCCACTCTGATTGCCACTGCCAGCTGCTCCATACTCATAATATACATCCATCTCTTCATTGCCTGGATAATGTATATGTGCTAGCCTACCGTCTTCATAAATATATTCTATATCAGAGT
>Ga0209204_1004096_pt1 | contig 10209 bp, 4 predicted proteins | sample AD_JPNMR2_MetaG_FD_184425 | JGI IMG/M metagenome (GOLD analysis project Ga0209204, IMG submission 184425) | Active sludge microbial communities of municipal wastewater-treating anaerobic digesters from Japan - AD_JPNMR2_MetaG (SPAdes) (version 2) | ecosystem: Engineered > Bioreactor > Anaerobic >... | reverse complement strand
TAACCCCAAAAGAAGAAGAAGATAAATCCATTGAAACGAAACTGCTTAGTGCCATTTTTGGTGAAAAACTGGACAAAGTTAAAGATACATCTCTTCGTGTACCGCCTGCTGAAGGTGGAATCGTTGTTGATACTCAGATTTTGCGAAACAGCGAAACAGGAAAGATAAAAGCTGTGAAGGTGTTTGTGGCGCAGAAGAGGAAAATCCAACCTGGAGATAAGATGTCCGGTAGGCACGGCAACAAGGGAGTGGTTTCCAGAGTTTTACCCGAGGAGGATATGCCCTTCCTGCCAGATGGCAGACCCGTGGACATCGTGCTCAACCCACTGGGCGTCCCTTCCAGAATGAACATCGGTCAGCTTTTGGAGCTGCACTTGGGGTTGGCTGCGAAGGTCCTGGGCTTTAAAGTGGAAGTACCCATATTCAGTAATTTCGGTGTAGAAGGCGTAAAAGAACTGCTTAGAGAAGCTGGGCTGCCAGAAAACGGCAAAGTGGTTCTGCGCGATGGAAGAACAGGAGAAGAATTCCTATCCGATATAACTGTGGGTTACATGTACATGATGAAGCTTATTCACATGGTAGAAGACAAGTGGCATGCACGTTCAACTGGTGATTATGCATTGGTTACTCAGCAGCCACTTGGTGGTAGAGCACACTTTGGCGGCCAAAGGTTGGGAGAGATGGAAGTTTGGGCGCTGGAAGCCTATGGAGCAAGCTATGTGCTTCAAGAAATGCTAACAGTGAAGTCAGACGACGTGGAAGGAAGAAAGAAAGCCTATATTGCTCTGACACGCAACCAACCATTGGAGCCACCGCAACTTCCTGAATCCTTCAAGGTGCTTGAACTGGAACTCAAGGCGCTCGGATTCATGGTGGAGAAGCTTGAGACAGAGAAGAAAGAAAAGACTTTGGAGATACCCGGTGTGTCTCTCCCGAAGTTCACTACTGAAGAGGAGTGAGGCAAGGTATGGACTTTGATGCCCTAAGAGTGAGATTGGCATCCCCTGATGAAATAAGGGCAATGTCCCATGGTGAAGTTAAAAAGAGTGAAACCGTTAACTATAGGACGAACAGGCCAGAACCTGATGGTTTGTTCTGTGAAAGAATATTCGGTCCCACGCGTGATTACGAGTGTGCGTGTGGTAAGTACAAAGGCAGAAAGTACGAAGGGCAAGTGTGTGAACGCTGTGGTGTGGAGGTAACACGTAGTTCCGTTCGTCGTGAACGCATGGGCCACATTGAGCTTGGCACTCCCATTGTACATCCGTGGTTCTTCAGAAATGCTCAATCCAGATTGGGCTTCATGGTGGACATGAAGCAAAAAGATTTGGAACGAGTGATTTACTACACCTCCAATTTGGCTACTGATACGGGTCCTGACATACTTCCTCGTTTGACTGTGATGACCAGCGAAAAGGCTTTAGCTTTCTCATTTTGGTTCCTGGGTCAAAAGCTGGTGCTACATTCCATCGCTGATGTACAGAGTATACCTTTAGACCGCTTAGAGCTTGCTGGTACTCCTGACTTCAGCTCTGGTTTGTTATTGCTGGAAGCTGCTTTGAAAGACATCTATGATTTGCTTTCGGAGAACATTAAGACCTATAGACAGCTTTCTGTTTACAAAACTGCCAATTACTTGATTAAGCGCCTCAGCGAGCTAATATCGGAGAGTTACAACGTTCCAGTTCACATGGTCAAAGAGATTTGGAAAAGTAATGCTTACATACTGCGCACTAATGGAAGTTTTGAGGTAATCACATCTGAACAGTATTTGATGCTCTTACCTAATGAGCAAGAACAAGTGCTCACCGGAGTAAAGGGCATCACAGCCTTGGTAGCTTCAAGGGAGGAACTGCTTGATTTTGTGGGGGAACAGCTGGAGAAATTCCCCACTGACATGCGAAGGATCATTGTGAATCCTGTGTCCGGTGGCAGACACATTACCAAGGATGAGTTTGTTGAATGCGTAAAAGCTCCTGTGTTCACAGAAGGTAAGTGGCTGTCTTTTGATGAAGCTCTTGAGCTTTACAGCAGGGGTGCAACCATTAATAGTTCCAGTTTCATCATACATTTGGTGTCAGAGGTGTTTGGAGCTTTCAACTTAAAGCGAAGCGAACTGCTTAGCAAGGCTGGGGCAGCCGCTGACAGTGAAGATAAACAGTATCTTTTGGGCAAGATGATTGCTACAACCCTGGGCACCGGTGATTTTGAGTCTGCATTGTCGAAAATTGTTTCCGGTGCATACACAGTAGTTCCCTATTACCGTGTGGAAACAGTGCCATCTCCTGGCGTCAACAAGTACAAAGTGCTGGCAAGAGGATTGGCTTTGGCACTGCAGAATTTGGTAGCAGATATTCAGCAAATTAGAGAAATACTCGATCAACGCAATTTGACATGGGAAGAACAACGTCCACTTATTGAGAAAGATGTCAGATTTGTGTTGAAGGCTTTAGGACTTGAGGATATTGACATTGATAAGATCCTAGACGGTGGATATGAAGTAGTGAATAACTTCGGATATTTCAGTGTGATGCCCAGAGAGGGGCAGAGCATGGAAGACGTGCTTCGAAATGCTTGCTCCATGGTGCTCAAAGACGTGACTAGGCTTTTGGATCGTGTTCAGGACTACGAAATTCTCATCGATGATGACAAAGAAAGGGCACTTCAGATTATTAAGCATGTACTGGGAGCTGAGCTATCCGATGATGAAGAACTAGACTTGTCTGTTACAAGTTATGATCTGAAATTGGTTAGGGGTTTGAGACCCGTTTCTCAAGATCAGGTTTGGCAAATGATCACATTGCTTCTCAGCGAAGCGTTCGTAAGAGACAGTGTATTTGCGGCAGAAGTTTTCAGAAGATTGGGTTTTGAAGACGGAGAGGAACTTTTTGAAAACCTTAGTAAGGAGCTTGTGGTTTCCACTTCATTTGTGGCGCCTCGAGTTAATCCACTGGATTTGCTTAGCGATGACGAAGCCGAAGCCTACAGACTTCTTATTGACGTGGACATTCTAAGGAATGAAGAACCACTTCTTAAAACTCTCACAGGTGGCGAAGCCATCAAAGAGTTACTGGAGAAAAACTATAGTCCAGATAAACTTCAGGATTGGGTAGATTATTTGGTAGAGCAGCTCGAAGAGGCATCGGGACAAAAGAAGCAGAAGCTCACAAAACGGTTACAGGTAGTAAATGGCTTTCTTAGAAGCAAGACCAATCCTTCTTGGATGGTTTTGGAAGTGCTACCAGTGTTGCCTCCTGATCTGCGGCCGCTTATTTTCGATAAGAATGAACGTGCTAAATCTTCTGATTTGAATGAACTTTATAGACGAATCATTAACCGTAACTTGAGGCTTAAAAGGCTTAGAGAGCAAAAAGCACCTGATTTAATCATCAGGAATGAAATGAGACTGTTACAAGAAGCCGTAGAAGCACTCATTGACAACAGCAGAAAAGATAAGCCTGTTAAAGACTCCAGAGGAAGGCAGCTAAAGTCTCTCACAGATAAACTTAGTGGAAAGCAAGGTAGGTTCAGACAAAACCTGCTTGGAAAGAGGGTTGACTACAGCGGTCGTTCTGTGATTGTGATCGGGCCTGATCTGAAACTGAATCAGACTGGTATACCCAGGATCATGGCAGCAGAGCTCTTTAAGCCAATGCTCATTGGTGAACTCCAAAGAAGAGAAATAGCGAGCACCGCCAAGCAGGCTAAGAAGATGATTGAAAGCTATGACCCACGTATTTGGCCAGTGCTGGCTGATATTGTGAAGGGCTATTACGTACTTTTGAACAGAGCTCCAACACTTCACAGGCCCAGCATACAAGCTTTTGAACCTGTTTTGGTGGATTCAAAAGCTATTTCTGTTCCACCCATGATTTGCCCTCCATTCAATGCGGACTTCGATGGCGACCAGATGGCAGTTCATGTTCCGCTTTCTAACCAAGCTTTGGCAGAAGCCAGATTCCTCATGTCATCGCATTTGAACATTCTGTCACCGGCTCACGGAGAGCCCTTGGCAGCTCCTACGCAGGACTTAGTCATAGGACCTTACTTCTTAACGGCTGATATTGAGGGCGACTTCAAAGGTGACGGTACGATTTTCTATAGCGCTCATGAAGTGGAAATGGCCCTTGAGGATAAGAAAGTGGACCTGCATGCCCATATTTGGTATGTACCACTTTTGAAAGGAGACGGTTCTGTCCAAGGTACAAGCCAGGGAATTGATACAACGAAGAAAGGAAATACAACGGTAGGTAGGGTCATATTTAACCACTTCATAAATCAGCGGCTTGCCGAAAATGGACTGCAAGCGCTGCCTTTCGCTAACGACACGATGACTAAAAAAGTCTTATACAGCTACATAAACGATGCCATTGACAGATTAGGGCTTAGTGACTCCATCTATGTGCTTGACGCCATAAAAGAGCTGGGCTTTAAATACGCCACGTTCTCTGGTTTGACCATAAGCGCTTTGGATTTAAGTGTGGTGCCATCTAAGGACAAACTTGTTGAGGAAGCTCGAGAGAAGATTGAAAGAATAGAACAAGAATACAATTTCGGACGACTCACCGTGGAAGAACGTTACGAAAAAATCGTCAATATTTGGCGTGACGTGGTAGAAAGAGTTACCGATAGTTTGACCGATTATTTCAAGGAGACCGATCACCTTTACATGATGTTTACCTCTGGTGCTAGGGGAAACAAAGATCAGGTGCGGCAGTTAGTTGGGCTAAGAGGTTTGATGGCAGACCCCACGGGTAGGATCATTGAATACCCCATTATTGACTCTCTGCTGGAAGGGCTTACCATTCAGGAGTACTTTGTAAGCACTCATGGCGCTCGTAAAGGACAAGCTGATACGGCTCTAAAAACGGCTGACGCTGGTTACTTAACTAGGCGGTTGGTGGACGTTGTGCAGTCGGTGACCATTACAGAGGACGACCACTCCGTAGTAAGTGTGGGACCAAAGACTTTCGAAAATGTGGCTGCTGCATTGGTAGGCCGTTTTGCAGAAGAAGATGTAACGCTACCTGGTTTTGACGAACCTGTGGTACGTAGAGGACAGGTCATCGGCGTAGAGGAAGCACAGCTCATAGCTGAGGCAGGCATTGAAATACTGGTCAGGAGAGATTTGGAAATGGTGCGCGTTTCTGACCTACTTGATCCAGACAATTTTGTTTACGGTTTGAACCACACGAACTTTGTGCTTCCAGGTGAGATGCGCATTGGTGACGAAATACTGCCTAAAGGAACAAAGGTTACACCTTCTTTGGCATATAAGCTAAAAGAGCTGGGTGTAGAAGATTTGGTTGTTAAGCGTGAAGAAGGTCTCTTGGTAAGGGATCTGGAAGCTACTGACGGTAGCGTTATTGCTGAGCTAGGCAGCCGTATTTGGGGACGTTTCGCCGCTGAAGACATTGTTGACCCCAAGACAGGTGAAGTCATAGTCAGAGCAGGTCAAGAAATTACTGCTCAAGATGCACAGAGAATTGACCGCGCAGATGTCAAATCTGTGAGAATTCACAGTCCCATCACGTGCCTCAGTGAAGATGGCGTATGTGTGACTTGCTATGGTAGAGACTTGTCCAGAAGAAGATTGGTGGAAAAAGGCGAAAGTGTGGGCGTGGTCGCTGCTCAGTCTATTGGAGAGCCAGGTACTCAGCTAACACTTAGGACGTTCCACACAGGTGGTGTTGCTGGAGAGGACATCACAGGTGGTTTGCCCAGGGTAGAGGAGCTCTTCGAAGCAAGGAAGAAAAATGCATTGACTGACATTGTGCTTCCACTTCAGGATTTCTTTGCGGTGTTCGATGGGGCAGAGCAGAAGATTGAACGGTACGTGTCTAACGCCATGGAATCCTTTGTCGGTGAACTGGATAACGTATTGAAGGCACACCTTAACGAAATAGAAGATCCAGATGCGGCAAAGAATCTGAAGAAGGTTGTAAGAAGTTGGTTCTCCGACATGTCTGATCTGCTCAATGAGAAATTGCTGCAGATGAGGCATGAGCTAATGCAGGGATACGATTGGAACGGTCTTAACCTAACCAGCTTAAATAGAGCAAACGAAATGATGGAGGAGCTGTATCAGCTTTTGGAGAGAAAGGCTGGAGAGTTTGAACGAATCTTCATGGACGCGCTTCATGCCGCTTCGCTTGAAGAACACGTTGGTTCTCTTAGTGGGCATTTCCGTGAAAAACTGGATAACGTGCAGAACACATTACGGACTGAACTCTCCATTGTTCCTTGGTACATCGCTGTGGCTGCTGGAATCAAGGGTGACGACCCTGCAGAACTTAAGAATTTTTATGCCAGTTACGTGGACAGTTTGCACGTTGGGGATGTGGATTTTGCGTTTGACATTGATGCTAAGCGTCCTACCAAGAAAGGTAAATTGGTCGCCATGGCACCCATGGATGGTGTTGTTCATGAAACATTCACGGTTACTGAGCATGGACAGGAGCTGTTCACCATAATCGTGGTGAAGCAGGGAGATTCCTTCGGGGCTTTTGTAACCAACGCCGAATCCAGAAAACTTAGAATACGTCCTGACGACATGGGTACAAAGTACTTGTTCCCTGGTTACCGTCTTGTGTTTGACAGCATTGAGGCTTCGCTTCTACTTAGGGCATTCGGTAAAAACGCTGCAGCTGACTACCTCATAGGTGAGATCAAGAGCGTTTATGCATCGCAAAAAGTGGAGATTAACGACAAGCATTTTGAAATTGTGCTCAGGCAAATGTTCTCAAAAGTGGTCATTGATGAATCTGGAGATTCTGTGGAAATGCTTCCCGGTGATGTAGTGGAGTGGACTGACTACGAGCAGGAAGTAAGGTACTGGACTTTGCAAGGCAAGAAAGCTCCCAGAGGTCGGCAGCTTTGCATGGGTGTAACCAAGGTGTCAAAGTCTTCTAAGAGCTGGCTTGCAGCGGCTTCCTTCCAGGAAACACCGCAAGTACTGGTAGATGCAGCTATTGCTGGTAAAGTGGATAAGCTAAAAGGTCTCAAAGAAAATGTTATAATAGCTCGGAGGATACCCGCTGGAACAGGTATCTACAAGGAAGAAGACTTTATCATAGAGTGAAAATTGGTGTACACTTTTGAAGTGATGTTACTTAGAGACAAATCAGGAGGTGTTTGTATTGCCGACGTTTAATCAGTTGGTCAAATATGGCCGCGAAAAAGTAAAAACTAAATCAAAGTCGCAGGCACTGGAGGGCAACCCCCAGAAGAGGGGTGTTTGCCTGGTAGTGCGTACCATGACTCCGAGGAAGCCAAACTCGGCTCTGAGGAAAATCGCCAGGGTGCGTTTGTCTAACGGGTATGAGGTTTTGGCTTACATACCTGGTATTGGCCATAACCTGCAGGAGCACTCTGTGGTTCTTGTCCGAGGTGGACGTGTTAAAGACTTGCCAGGTGTGCGTTATCACATTGTTCGAGGTGTTTATGACGCTGCAGGAGTGGAAGATAGAAGACAGGGCCGTTCCAAATACGGCGCTAAGAGACCAAAAGGAGGAAGCTAAGACATGCCCAGAGGAGGAAGTCCAACACCACGTACCATACCAGCTGACCCCATTTATGGAAGTACGCTGGTTGCAAAGCTAATAAACAAGATAATGATTGGTGGTAAGAAGTCAAAAGCTGAGAAAATCGTGTATGAGGCGCTCAGAATCGCTTCTGAGCAACTCAATGAGGATCCCATTGCCGTACTTACTAAGGCCATTGAGAACACAAAGCCTTTGGTGGAAACCAGATCGCGCCGTATTGGTGGCGCTGTATATCAAATACCTGTGGAGGTACCCGAAAGGCGTGCTTTGGCTTTGGCTCTAAGGTGGATTGTAAACGGTGCTCGTGATAGAGGCGCTGGAGAAATGGAAAAGAAGTTGGCTGCTGAGCTGGTAGACGCTTATAAGGGCCAGGGCTATGCCGCTAAAAGACGGGAAGAGATCCATAGAATGGCAGAGGCTAACAAGGCGTTTGCTCACTTGAGATGGTGATAATTAATGGCGGATCACAGAGAATACACGCTGGAGAAAACACGCAACATTGGCATTGCAGCTCACATAGATGCTGGTAAAACCACAACTACGGAGCGTATTCTATTCTTTACTGGAAAGAGTCACAAAATGGGTGAAGTCCATGATGGGACTGCTACTATGGACTTCATGGAACAGGAGAAAGAACGCGGTATAACCATAATGGCTGCTGCTACCACATGTTTTTGGAAGGATCATAGAATCAACATCATTGATACGCCCGGACATGTGGACTTTACAATTGAGGTAGAACGTTCACTTAGGGTGCTTGATGGTGCTGTGGTGGTCATAGACGCAGTTGCTGGAGTGCAGCCACAAACCGAAACCGTGTGGCGTCAGGCTGACCGATACAGCGTACCGCGTATTGTTTTTGTAAATAAGATGGACCGCAATGGTGCAAACTTTTTAAGAGCTATCAACACCATGAAAGAAAGACTTGGCGTCAATGCTGTACCGGTGCAGCTCATGATAGGCAGTGAAGAAAACTTCCAAGGTGTTGTAGACCTTATCGAGAGGAAAGCTTACTACTGGACTGACGTACTGGGTACGTCTTTCGAGGAGCGGCCCATTCCTTCAGACATGCTGGATCTGGTAGAGGAATACCGTGAGAAGTTGGTAGAAGCTGCAGTGGAAATGGACGACGAGGTCATGGAAAAGTACTTGGAAGGCGAAGACGTCACTGCTGATGAGATAAGAATGTGTCTGAGGAAGGGTACTATAGAAAGAAAGATTGTCCCAGTACTGGGCGGTTCTGCCTACAAGAATAAAGGCATTCAACCGCTGTTGGATGCAGTAGTTTATTACTTGCCCAGCCCGTTGGATTTACCACCAGTAAAGGGAATAAACCCAAAGACGAACGAAGAAGAAGAAAGAGCACCATTGGACAGTGAACCCTTGGCAGCTTTCATATTTAAAATACAAACCGACCCTTATGTGGGAAAACTAGCATGGGTTAGGGTGTATTCAGGCGTTTTACATGCAGGCTCCTATGTTTATAACGTAACAAAAGACTCTAAAGAAAGAGTGTCCAGGCTTCTAAGGATGCACGCAAACCACAGAGAAGATGTGGAAGCCATCGGCGCTGGTGACTTGGGTGCCATCGTCGGAATGCGTAATGTGTCCACAGGTGATACATTAGCCGATGAAAATGCACCAATCATACTTGAATCGCTTTTTATTCCAGAGCCTGTTATTTCGCTTTCCATAGAGCCTAAAACTCAACAAGACCAAGATAGGCTGTCCATGGGGTTGCAACGTTTGGCAGAAGAAGACCCCACGTTCCGAGTAAAAGTGGATCAAGAAACTGGTGAAACCATAATCTCCGGTATGGGAGAGTTGCACCTGGATATAATCGTGGACAGGCTTCGTAGAGAGTTTAAAGTTGATGCCAACATTGGAAAGCCACAGGTTTCCTACAGAGAAACCATTAAGAAGGCTGTCAGGACTGAGGGCAAGTACATAAGGCAGAGTGGTGGTAGAGGTCAGTATGGTCACGTTGTTGTGGAGTTTGAACCTTTACCCAGGGGAACTGGTATCATATTTGAGAACAAGATTGTCGGTGGTGTAATTCCAAAAGAGTACATTCCGGCTGTAGAAAAAGGTATAAGAGAAGCGTTCGAAAACGGCGTTATTGCCGGCTACCCCATTGTGGACGTAAAAGCTACTCTGGTCGATGGTTCTTATCATGAGGTGGACTCTTCTGAAATTGCGTTCCATTTAGCTGCTGCAAGAGCAGTTCGAGTGGGTATACCCCAGGCTGATCCAGTTCTTTTGGAGCCCATAATGAAGGTAGAAGTCGTGGTTCCAGAGGATTACATGGGAGACGTCATGGGTGATTTGAGTTCCAGACGCGGAAGAATCATTGGGATTGAAGCGCAAGGTCACTTGCAGGAGATCAGAGCGGAAGTACCACTTGCTGAGATGTTTGGTTATGCAACGGTACTGCGCTCTCTTACACAGGGTCGTGGAAGCTTTGTTATGGAGTTTTCTCACTATGAGGAAGTTCCATCCAAGATTGCAGAAACCATCATTGAATCTAGGGGAAAACTGAGGAGGAGTGAAGAGTAATGGCGAAAGAGAAGTTTGAGAGGACGAAGCCGCACGTAAATGTAGGGACCATAGGGCACATAGACCATGGTAAGACGACATTGACGGCAGCGATAACGCAGACATTGGC
>Ga0209204_1004094_pt1 | contig 10212 bp, 10 predicted proteins | sample AD_JPNMR2_MetaG_FD_184425 | JGI IMG/M metagenome (GOLD analysis project Ga0209204, IMG submission 184425) | Active sludge microbial communities of municipal wastewater-treating anaerobic digesters from Japan - AD_JPNMR2_MetaG (SPAdes) (version 2) | ecosystem: Engineered > Bioreactor > Anaerobic... | reverse complement strand
TAGGTGAACTCGGGGAGCTTGTGGGCGATATGGTACAAGAGGTCAATGTAAAACTAACAAAAATTATGCAGATATAGGCAATAGTTAAAAAGCCACTTTTGACCAGTCACATTTCACATGTCACCAATCACCAGTCACTATCTTCGCTTCCCGCTTCGCGATTCCCGAATATCGCCTGTCACACCTCGAACCTCGAACGTAGAACCTTGAACATAGAACTTAGAACTTAGACTCCCAACCCTTGAACAACTATAAAACCCTAATCACAGGTGCTGCAGGTTTTATTGGCTTTCATCTCTCAAAGCGCTTGCTCGATGATGGTCACACTGTCATAGGCATTGATAACCTAAACAACTACTACGACCCAAAGCTAAAAGAGAACCGCCTTGCCATTCTTCTAAAATATCCAAATTTTACCTTTCATAAAATTGATATCTCAGATCGCCCTGCAATGGAACAATTTTTTGCCTCTCTTAACCATGAACATAGAACCTCGAACGTAGAACAATTTTATATCGTCCACCTTGCTGCCCAGGCCGGAGTCCGTTATTCCCTTGAAAATCCCTATGCCTATATAGATAGCAATGTTTATGGATTTTTGAATATTCTTGAGGGGTGTCGCCGCCATTCCCCAAGACACCTCATCTTTGCCTCCTCAAGTTCGGTTTACGGATTAAATACAAAAATGCCCTTTTCTGTTCAACACAACGTTGATCATCCTGTTTCCTTATATGCTGCTACGAAAAAGGCAAACGAGCTCATGGCTCATACTTATGCCTATCTTTATAACATACCCACAACAGGACTTAGGTTCTTTACAGTTTATGGCCCATGGGGTAGACCTGATATGGCACTTTTCAAATTTACAAAGGCAATTTTGGAAGGCACCCCCATTGATGTTTACAATTACGGCAATATGAAAAGGGATTTCACATACATTGACGACATCATAGAAGGCATCATAAGAATCATGGATAAGATTCCAGAGTCAGATTGCACATGGAACGGAGAAAATCCTCGCCCCTCATCAAGTAAAGCACCCTACAAGCTGTATAACATAGGTAACAACAACCCCGTTGACCTTTTATATTTTATTGAAACCATTGAAAAATATCTTGGTAAGAAGGCAACAAAAAATCTCCTTCCCATGCAACCTGGGGATGTACCAGAAACTTATGCGGATATCGAGGACCTTACAAAAGCTACAGGCTTCAAACCATCAACCCCAATTGAAGAAGGGACAAAAAGATTTGTCGAGTGGTTTAGGGGGTATTATAAAACATGAATACACCTGTATCACTGTCACCCTCACACTCACTCGCACAATCACTGTCACTCTCACAAACCTGGAACCTCGAACATAGAACCTCGAACAATTCTATGCGATTTATCTTACTGCTCCCCTAACTTATCTCTTGAACCATAAAATATTCACCATAGAGAGGAAACAATGGTAAAAGAAATACCAAAAGAAGGCCTTGAGTATATTTACCATAGCGGCGAGCTATACGCTTTGATTTTAAGGGGCGGCTTCAAAAGCGAAAGCATTACCTTTTTTACCCCCGATAGCCTGTCCCAACAACTCGGCTATTTGCCGCATAAGAAAGGAAACATAATTAACCCTCACAGGCATAACATAAACAAAAGGGAGATACTCTATACGCAAGAAGTGCTGTTTTTGAAACAAGGCGAAGTAAAGGTGAATTTCTATGATAACAATCATAGCTATGTGGGCACAGAGATCGTTTCCCAAGGCGATGTCATTCTTCTTTGTGGTGGTGGTCATGGCTTTGAAATAATCGAAGATGCAATAATGATAGAAGTGAAACAGGGACCCTATGTGGGCATAGATGACAAAGTGAGGTTTAACGGTGTAGAGGCGAATAATGATACCTGTAAATGAACCTTATATAGGAGAAAAAGAACTTCAGTATGTTACCGATTGCATTCGCACTGGCTGGATTTCATCTGCCGGCAAGTACATAGAACGTTTCGAAAAAGAATGGGCGGAGTATTGTGGCCGCAAATATGGTGTTGCTGTTTTTAACGGAACGGTGGCCCTGGAGCTGGCAGTCTCTGTTCTCGACCTTCCCCCTGGGTCGAAAGTTATTCTCCCTTCCTTCACCATCGTAAGCTGTCTCGAAGCTGTCCTTCGCAATCAACTCATTCCCATCCTTGTGGATTGCGATCCGAGAACCTATTGCATGGACGTTGAGCAGGTGAGAATCAAGGTAGAGGAGGAATTCCAAAAAGGAAACGGGGAGCCAATGGCCATTATGCCTGTGCATATATATGGTCATCCTGTGAATATGGAAAAAATTTTCGATATAGCGGAGACCTACAACCTAAAAATCATTGAAGATGCAGCCGAAGCCCACGGTGCTGAATGCCTGGTCAAAAATCAGTGGCGGCGTTGTGGCTCCTTCGGCGATGTTTCATGCTTTTCCTTCTACGCCAATAAAAACATCACTACAGGCGAGGGGGGCATGGTATTGACCGATGACGACGAGCTGGCAGAACGTCTTCGCAATCGCAGAAACCTGTGTTTTGGACATCAAGAAAGGTTTCACCATGAGGATCGTGGTTGGAATTTCCGTATGACAAACCTTCAGGCTGCCATCGGATGTGCCCAGCTTGAAAACATTGACCGCTTCATTTCAAGAAAGTTAGAAATGGCTGAACTATACAATGAAGGACTTTCAGGGCTGCCATTGCAACTTCCCCATGTGGAACCCTGGGCCAAATCCTCTATCTGGATGTATGCGGTGGTTCTCGCTGAAAGTGTGCCATTTGATGCTTTCGAATTTGCTCGAAGGCTCCTCGATTTGGGGATCCAGACTCGACCTTTCTTCAAAGGGTTGCACGAGCAACCGGTTTACCAGAAGATGGGGCTATTCATTGGGCAATCATTTCCCATCACCGAGCGTATCTACCGAAGAGGACTCTATCTCCCCAGCGGCCAAGCCATTACTGATGAGCAGATAGCGTTTGTTTGTAAGGCTGTTCGCTACATTTTAGATGATGGAGGGGTTGCGTTATGAAATCGCTCTTGAAAAAGATGGCACGGACGGCCATGAACCGTATCTTAAACCGTGTCTCTCCTTTTATAGCACTATCAGCAAAGAACAGTCCAGCGGTCAAGATACAGCAAGTGGCCTTGTACAATTATTATCGCCAGGCGATACAAGATGGCAAGCGCTTCAATTTAAATGAAACTGGGTATCGGGTGTATTCCCAGTTTGAAGAAGATGGTATTCTACTATACATATTTGCGGCGATTGGGATGGGTAACCGAACCTTTATCGACATTGGAGCCGGAGACGGCGTCAATAGCAATTGTGCCAATTTGGCTATCAATTTTGGCTGGTATGGATTGTTTATTGATGGGAATCCATCAAATATTGGAAAGAGGTAAAGCCTATTACAGAAATAATCCTGACACAACTCTTTATCCACCAAAGTTTGTGCAAGCTTTTGTCCAACGTGAAAACATCAACGAGCTGATCCGAGAAGCCGGATTTGCGGGGGGGAGGTAGATCTGTTATCTATCGACATTGACGGTAACGACTACTGGGTCTGGGATGCCCTCACTGTGGTGGAGCCCCGGGTGGTCATCATCGAGACCCACATCGAATTTGGAATGAACCCGATCGTTGTTCCCTATGATAAGGACTATTCGTATCCTGGAAAACATCCAGATTATCATGGAGCTTCACCGGTGGCGATGGAGAAGCTTGCACGTAAAAAAGGATATCGGTTGGTTGGCGCAAATCGTTACGGCTTCAACACGATTTATGTTAGAAATGGCATTGGTGAAGAATTACTGCCTGCAGTTTCTGTGGAAAGTATATTGCAGCATCCACGGAACAAGGAAAGGCAAAAACTTTTTGAACCTATAAAGGACTGGGACTATTTACACGTCTAAATCTAAATTGAAAATGATGGAACAAGTAGAGCAAAAACAAACCGCCGTCTTTAATGACTACGCCCGCTATTATGACCTGCTTTATCGGGACAAGGATTACAAGGCTGAGGCCGATTACGTGGCGGGGCTGATTCATCGCTTTCACCCGGATGCTCGATCCATCTTGGAACTGGGTTCTGGTACCGGCAAGCACGCGCTGCTTCTGGGCCAAAAAGGCTTTTCAGTGTATGGAGTGGAGCGAAGCCAGGAAATGCTCAAAATCGCAAGGCAACATGCTGCCAACCATTCTGACGTCCTGCCATCCAACCTTCGCTTTTTTCAGGGAGACATCCGTACCATCCGTTTGCAAAAGCACTTTGACGTGGTAATCTCCCTTTTCCATGTCATCAGCTACCAGACCACCAACGACGATGTCACCGCCGCCTTTCGCACCGCCCGGGAACACCTTAACCCTGGCGGAATTTTCATCTTTGATGTCTGGTATGGTCCGGCAGTGCTTACTCAGCGCCCCGAGGTGCGCATCAAAAGGATAGCGGATGAAAAGATCGAGGTAACCCGACTTGCTGAACCTGTCCTTCATCCCAATGAAAATCTCGTGGATGTCAGATACCACATCTTCGTTCGGGATCGGGAAACCGACGCCGTTAAAGAATTGAAAGAAACCCATGTAATGCGGTATTTTTTTCAACCCGAAATCGAACTTATCGCCGACCAATCGGGGTTTTCGGTCCTGCACGCCGAGGAATGGATGACGGGCAACCCGCTTGGTCAAAACACCTGGGGGGCTGTTTTTATTCTCATGGCATCGGTGGGATAATGGACGGATCAAGGCAGAACATTACCGCCAAGGCCGTGGGGTCTTTAAAATGGTCGGCTCTGATGGAGATCGTCTCTCGGACCGCCCAGCCCATCATCTTTGTTATTCTTGCACGTCTCCTGACGCCGGCCGATTTCGGTGTGATGGCGACCGCCATGATCGCCATTAGCTTTTCCCAGATGTTCTGGGACGCAGGTCTCAGCAAGGCCTTGATTCAGACCAAGACCGCCCCGGAAGAAGCGGCCCATGTCGTATTCTGGACCAACGTTTGCCTGGGCCTCCTGATCTACCTTCTTCTCTTTCTCGCGGCCCCAGCTATCGCCTTGTTTTTCAAGAGCCCTGCCTCGGGGCCTGTTCTCCGGGTGTTGGGTATCCAGATCATTATTGCCTCGCTCACCTCGGTGCAGCAGGCGCTTTTCGTCCGGGATCTCGATTTCCGCGGGCTGTTCTGGATCAAGCTGCTTACGGCATTCGTCCCCGGCTTATTTTCCATACCCCTGGCCTTCTACGGCTATGGTGTCTGGGCGCTCGTTGCCGGATCGCTGGTGGGGCAGATGATCAATCTCTATCTTTTGTGGAAGAAAAGCCACTGGAGGCCTCAATTTCGCTATGATTGGGTTATGGCCCGCTCTCTTTTACGATTTGGTGTCTGGGTCATGTTGGAAAGTTTTGGTGCCTGGCTCATTATCTGGGGAGACAACCTCATCGTGGGCAGATTTCTTGGTGTCCACGACCTCGGCGTTTATCGCACCGGATGGAACTTGGTGACAATTATCTTCGGCCTGGTTCTCAACCCTTTTTTGCCGGTGCTCTATCCGACCTTTTCACGGTTGCAGGATGATCTCCCTGCCTTGAAGAACACCTTTCATCGTGTGAACCGAGTCGTGTTCGCCTTGGCGCTGCCGATGGGCACAGGTTTGCTTCTGGTCGGGCCAGAGGTTGCAAGTGTGCTGTTTGGTGAAAAATGGCAGGGGTTAGGGTTTGTCTTGGGTGTGTTGGGGTTTATGCACGGTATCGCATGGCTTGTTGGTATTAATGCAGAGCTATATAGGGCGATGGGGAGACCGGATATGAATACCAAACTCATGTATGCGCAGCTATTATATTACCTGCCTGCCTATTACTTTGCAGCACAATATGGCTTGGAGACATTTACGATAACACGCCTGGCCGTCGCAGTGGTTGCCACGCCAATCCACATATACCTTTGCGTTAAAATATTGGGTGTTTCACCATTCTATCTCTGGCAAGAAGGAAAACCCATGTTGCTCTCAACAATCGTCATGGTTATCTGCGTTTTTGCACTCAAGAGGGTATTATTGCTGTTTTCCCCTTTTCCCTATGCCTTTTTATCCCTTGGCGTGCTTATTGGCGCAGGAGGACTTGTCTATTTCGGCTGCCTTTGGCTGTTAGATCGCGATTTTATTCTTCACACTTCAACCCTTTTGAAGCGCGCCACTACGTGATACCCATGTATGCCGTCAAATTTACAACATATTGCCCAGAAAGGGATAATTCATGAAATATAAGACACACCACATCTTGAAAAGCATCGCGCGCCGAATCTTTAGAGAAGAAGAAATCAGGCTTCTAAAAAAATCATATTCTAATTTCAGAAGCATAAGCTTAAACAGAGATGTAAGACGTGAAGTTATGCCGAAGCTTGCAAAAATCTGCCATGCTCTTAAAGCGGATGAACAAGCACTATTTCAAGATGTCACCCAAAAAATCATCGAATTTATAAATCAAAGGAAATTACCCGGCAAGGATTATGAATATTTCTACTCCGCCAACGCCAGACAACCAACGTTATACGCCTCAGCCTATGCCTGTATGACATTGTCCCTGTTAGGCAGACTCAATTCCATGCCGAAAGATCAAAAATTAGGCTGGATAGAGTATTTTGATAGTTATCAGAGCGTGGCCGATGGCTTGTTCTATGATCCCGTTGTAGATTCTGAACTCTTCAGAAAGGCGGATTGGTGGGGTGCGCGCCATCTTGCCCTTCATATGGTCTGTGCCTATACTGATTTGGGTGGCAAGCCCAGATATCCCTTCCGATTTTTGGAAGAATTTTATGATCTCGATCAGCTTAAAAATTGGCTGGATCGCATTGGGTGGCAAAGCGCCATTTCGCACGACGATGATATTGACAATCAAATTATGAATATCGGCTGCCTGTTACAGTATCAGCGCGATTTTTGGAAGGACGAACAGGCCGGCTTAGCTCTGGCCTATCTTCAAAAATATTTATTAGAGAAAATCAACCTCGACACAGGCATGTGGGGCGGATATGATACACAGGACCCGGACCAGCGTTCTCGAATGGTGCAATTTGCCTATCATTTGTTTGCACTATTTTTCTATGACCATGTTCAGCTTCCATATCCGGAGAAAGTTGTTCGACACGTGCTGGCAACGCAGAACGAATTCGGTGGATTCGGGGTAAAGCTTAATTCGAGTGCCTGTGAAGATATAGATTCTATAGATATTCTCATCAGGCTTTCACCCCTGGTACCAAAACTCAAAGATGATATCGATTCTGCTCTGAAAAAAGCCCTTATATGGGTTTTATGCAATCAAGTTACCGATGGTGGGTTTGTTTTTAGGTTGTCTGAACCACTTATGTATGGTCATCCAGAAATGTCAAGCGATAAAAATCAGGGTGCCATGTTCCCAACATGGTTCAGATCACTTTGTATCGCCTATTTAGTGAAGCATCTCGGCTTATCACCAAGTTTTACTATCAATAGGTGTCCGGGATATGAATTCTAGTTCAGTAATGTTAAGCGTCATTATACCAACCCGTAACAGGGCCGATTTGTTGAAATCGGCTTTGCAGTCCCTGGAGACCCAAACGCTGCCAAGTAATTTCTTTGAGGTCCTGGTCATTGATAACGGCTCGACAGATAACACGAGGCAGGTTGTGGAATTAGCCCGGCAACGGTTAGGCAATGTTCGCTATTTTTACGATCCCACTCCGGGTTTGCATGTAGGCCGGCACCTGGGCATGAAAATGGCAGAATCCGATATCTTGGTTTATGCCGACGATGACATTGAAGCCTTCCCCACCTGGCTGGAAGCCATCGCCGAAAGCTTCCAAGATCCCGAAGTGGTACTTGTGGGCGGAAAAAACCTGCCGAAATGGGAGTCAGAACCCCCCGAGTGGATTCTGAAGATGTGGGAACCGGACAAAAACGGGGATAGAGTCCTCGGCTATTTGAGCATCCTTGACTTAGGTAATGAAAGGAAATTTATCAATCCTTTTTATGTATTCGGTTGTAATTTTTCAATCAGGAAAAAGATTTTACTTGAAGCAGGTGGCTTTCATCCAGATGCATTTCCGCAAGAGCTGATCAAATACCGTGGCGATGGTGAAAGTCATGTTTCACGATATATATCAGATCATAATTACAAAGCACTATATCACCCCCAAGCATCTGTCTATCATATCGTACCTTCTTCTCGGCTTACGGAGGATTATTTCTGCCAAAGAGCTCACAATCAGGGTATTTCGGATTCTTATACCAAAATCAGATTGCAGCATTTAGGCGACAACAATAAACGACTGCTTTTGCGATATTGCCGCGTGCTAAAGAAAATGGCCATTGGAAAATGGCTCAAGTTGCTTATACGTCAAATAGGTTCAAAAATTTTGACGGAAAATGGGGATGAAATCTCTTTTATTAAGAAGAAAATTCAGAAGGCCTACCTGGAAGGGTGGAATTATCATCAGCAACTCGTAAAACGTGATTTGAGTCTATTAGGATATGTCATCCGTGAAAATTATTATGATGAATTGTGATAAGTGCACTGATACACCATGGTGTAAGACATAATGGCCTTATGAATAGAGCCGTGAAGAATAATATTAAACAGCAGCTAGTGGCATTTTTACCCTGAGTATGATGCCATTAATTCGCGATTAATCAATGATTATGGGTGCCAGGAAATTAAATATCGCTTGTATTTTTAGCGGTGAATTGGAATCCGGAGGTGGTTTTCAAACTCAATTATCTACTATCGTAGAATTGAGTAAGGACGAAAGATATAACTTTATAGTTTTCACAACGAACAGAGTAGATTCAAATATTTTGGGAAATTATGACCTTAATGTTATTCATATAAAACAAAATTTTCTTTACAAGGTATTTAGGTTAATCTTGAGAAATGAGTTTTTCTATAAAGTGTGTCCGAAATTAACAGTTGGGAACAAATTCGAAAAGGTGTTATACACTTACGATATAGATTTAGTTTACTTTCTTTCACCTTCTTCTTTGGCTCTTGATCTTGTATGCCATAACTACATTTTTACCGTTTGGGATTTGTGTCATAGAGATTACCCGGAGTTCCCTGAAGTTAGTTTTCATAGGGAATTCGAGCGGCGAGAAATGTTGTACAGTAAAGCTCTTAAAAAGGCTATAGCGATAATAACTGATTCTGAGCTTGGGAAGGAGAACATTGTTAGACGGTATAGTTTAGATGAAAATAGGGTCTACTTTGTTTCCTATTTACCGTCAATAAATATAAGAGAAACAGAGTTTGTTGACATAAAAAAGAGGTATCATATACATACGGAAAACTATTTATACTATCCAGCACAGTTTTGGTCACATAAAAACCATGTTTATATTGTAGATAGTCTTTCTATCCTGAAAAAACAGGGGATCCATGTTACTGCTGTATTTAGTGGTTCAGATAAGGGAAATCTTGGATATGTGTTGGAATATGCTAAAAGAGCAGGGGTAGTGGATTTGGTTAAATACATCGGGTTTGCACCAAATGAAGAAGTCTATCATTTATATAAACAGTCTCTTGCTTTAGCAATGCCAACCTATTTTGGCCCGACGAACATTCCTCCTTTGGAGGCATTCGCCGTTGGAACTCCGGTTATATATTCTGACCTTCCTGGACTCAGAGAGCAAGTTGGAGATGCCGCATTATTATGTGACTTGAAGGATCCAAATAGCCTTGCAATGCATATAAAAACTCTATTAAGTAATCCCGAAAAGAAATCTGAGCTTGTTGAAAAAGGCTGCAAACGTTTAAAAGAATTGCAACAAAAGTCAATAACCAACGTTTTAAGGCATATATTAGATGATTACGCTATGAAATTAAAGTGTTGGAAGGGCTAATGGAACCTTATCTCTAAAATAGTTTTCAAGGGCTGGACATTACAAATTGGTAGATGCACTTCTATGTTTACACAAAGAAATGAGTGAAAACAGTTGAGAGATCCACAGATTAATTCGATGTATGATTTAAAAAGTAGAGTTTGCTATGGAGAAATATGGTATGAGTCTTAGGCTGACAAATCAATCCGGCTTACATAGCAACCAGGTTTTCATTTTATAAGAAAATATAAGGTAATTTAACCCAAATAACTCCCTTGAGAGGGTACTGTCAACATAATTGTGTAAATTTTTTTAAAAGGGGTAAATTAGGATGCACCTTCCCTACCTTTGTACTA
>Ga0209204_1004085_pt1 | contig 10219 bp, 9 predicted proteins | sample AD_JPNMR2_MetaG_FD_184425 | JGI IMG/M metagenome (GOLD analysis project Ga0209204, IMG submission 184425) | Active sludge microbial communities of municipal wastewater-treating anaerobic digesters from Japan - AD_JPNMR2_MetaG (SPAdes) (version 2) | ecosystem: Engineered > Bioreactor > Anaerobic >... | reverse complement strand
CTTATAAGAGGTCTAACCCCATATGAGGCATATAAAGATGCAGTGGATAAGACAATCAATTATTACAATAAAGAGCCATTTAAATCAGAGCTCATCCACTTTGACAGGATTCTATCAGGTAACATATCAGAACTTCCAGAGGATGATGTAGAATCGGATGGATATGTGGTGCATACCCTTGAGGCAAGCCTGTGGTGTTTTTTTAACACACAATCATATAAAGATGCAGTATTGAAGGCAGTGAACCTCGGTTATGATACGGATACAACAGGATGTGTAACAGGTGGCCTTGCAGGTGTCCACTATGGAATCGATGCCATACCCAAAGAATGGGTCAATAAAATTGCAAGAAAAGAGGATATTGAGGAACTATTTGCAAGGTATGTGGCAAAACTGCCTGCATTTGAGGTTTAAACCTGAATAGATTTAATATAAGAATGGCATTTATAACATCGGACAGGATAATTGGTAGAAAAAAGACTGTAACCGTGATTAGAAATTATCGGGGTATAAAATGATTGATTTAGAATACTCACTTATTATAGAAGCTACAGAAGAACCTGATTATTTTGGTTTTTATTCACCAGACTTGGAGGGGTTTACTGGAATAGGACATTCAATACCCCAGAGTAATCATTCAAAACGAAGAAAAGACAAGGCATAAAAGAGCGGTTGCATTGATTAAAGTATATAATTCCAGATTGTTCAATTTTTTCTTTGCATTTTCTTTCAAGTAGGCTGAATTTGTTTTTATAAGGTTTTACCGTGCCCAAAAAACCTTTTATAACACTCACCCCCAAAAAGAATAAAAAGCCAGGGGGCATCTCGGAAAAGGTAATAAACATCATAGAGACCTACACCATGATTGCCAGAAAGAAGTATCCATCTGTCAAATCCCTGGCAGAACACTTCAATGTATCTGAAAGGACAGTCCACCGCTACCTTGAGATTATAAAGATGATAGATGTAGTGGACTACGACAGAGAGAAAAAGGGTTATTTCTTCCCCTATGGAGACAGGACAAAAAAGACCCCACTTACAGAGAATGAGCTCATCATCCTCCTTACAGCAGGTGAGGCCATATCCCATCTGGGAAAATCCTTCAGAGAAGAGTTTGGCAGGATTCTCGATAAACTCATATCCTCTGATAAAAAGAAATCCACATCACCCATTATATTCAAGATCCCCGATGCCTGTGATTCAGAGAGGATGTCCCATTACATAAACACCATCACAAGCTCCATAGAAGACAAGAGGTCAATAGATATAACCTATTTAAGCAGGGGTAAAAAAGAACCTGTCAAAAGAACCGTTGACCCCTACGGTCTTATCTTCCACAATGGTCTGTGGATGCTGATAGGATTCTGTCATCTAAGAAAACATATAAGGGTATTTGCACTGGACCGCATAAAAGACCTGCATGAAAGGTCTCTATATTTTACACCCAGAGAGGGCTTTGATTTAAAATCATACCTTACAAAGAGCTGGGGTATAATGGACGGGGAAGAGATAACAGTAAAGCTAAGAGTAAAACCCCAGATAGTGGACCTCATCTTAAGAAAGAAGTGGCATTCCTCTGAGGTAAAAACATCTCTGCCCGATGGCTCACTGGAACTCACATACACAGTCCTTGGAAAAATTGAGATAAAACAGTGGATATACTCATGGCTACCCTACATTGAGGTACTGGAACCTGAATCTCTAAGAGAAGAGATAAAAAAAGAATTAAAAGAATCACTTGATTGCTATGACTGACATGATGGTGTCAGACTGGTATTATATAAAATCTTAAGAGTTATATGTGAAACAACATGTTTAATTATGAAGGCAAAAAATAAAAATAAAATATGCATTTTAATATATCGATGCAAATCCAGGTTAAAAATTTACTTTACTATCTTACACCATATTTATATTATGATTGATATAACTAAATTTAAGATCTGCGTAATAATGTCATATATTATTATGGAGAACCCGTGCTTTGGAAACTGGGAGTAGAACGAATATGAGGATAACAACCATTGAACTCACCGAGAGACCATATTACTTCTTGAAAGAGAAGGACCTGGAGCTTCAGAAGCAGAATCAGAACGCCTCCATTGTGTCCATCATTCGGGATCTGGTTGAAAAGGACCGGCAGGAATGGACAAAGACGAGGAAGGAAAAACGAGGGTAACCCCGTGAGATATTATGTTTACGTCCTGCAAAGTGAAAGCGATGGTAATTTCTATACAGGATACACGAATGACCTGACAGAGAGGTTGAAGAAACATCAAGACGGCAAAGTTTTTTCTACAAAAGGGAGAAGGCCGTTGAAGCTGATATATTATGAGTTTTGTTTGAATGAGGATGATGGTAAAAGAAGAGAAAAATATTTAAAAACAGCTTGGGGTAAAAGATACTTAAAAACTAGACTGAAAAATTATCTCACCCCATGGGATAACGTATCCCACGGGGTCACGGGGTAACGGCCATGCGTAAACTTTCAGAGCAAGAGATTGAACGTATTGTAAGTCTCCTCAGGGAAGGCAAGCCCTTGCCGGAGGATTACAAGACGATCCTCTTCGATACCCCGTGGGGTAATTTCATACCCCACGGGGATACCAGGAAGGAATACGAGCTTGTCTACGCAGACAAAGAGCGGGAGGAGGACATCCTTGCGGATACAATGGCTGTGCCTTTGCAGCCAGTCAAGACTTTCAGAAACGGGAAGCAGGCGAACGGCTGGACAAACATGCTCATCTTTGGCGATAACCTTCAGGTGCTCAAAACCCTTTTGCAGATGAAGCAGGAAGGAAAACTTAAGAACGCCGATGGCACGCCAGGGGTGAGGCTGGTCTATATTGATCCGCCGTTCGCCACAAAGCAGGAGTTCAGAGGAAGCCAGGATCAGAAGGCATATCAGGATAAGATTGCAGGAGCAAGGTTTTTAGAATTTATAAGGAAGCGGCTCATCTTCCTGAGGGAGTTGTTGAGCGAGGATGGGAGTATTTATGTGCATTTGGATTGGAAGAAGGGGCATTATGTCAAAACGATAATGGATGAGGTATTTGGAGAAAATAATTTCAGGCGAGAAATAATTTGGACGTTAAAAGGAGCGGCTGGTTATAAGAGCTTGGCAAATAGCTTTGTTAGGGGTCACGATACAATTTTATACTATTCTAAGACTGAGAATCCTATTTTCAATAAGGAATATTGCCATACAACGAAGCACAATTGAAGCGATTTACAGAGGATGCAGAAGGAAGGAAATTCAAAACGATAACTAAAGACAAAGTGATATATCTGGATGAAGCAAAAGGTGTTCCTATCACTGATGTATGGACAGATATTGCCAGTTTTCAAACCGTTGTGAACTCTCCTGAAATAACAGGCTATCCCACCCAAAAACCTGAAGCCCTACTTGAACGCATCATCAAAGCCTCCTCCAACCCCGGCGACCTTGTGCTGGACTGCTTTGCCGGATCAGGTACGACGCTTGCTGTGGCGGAGAAACTTGGCAGGCGGTGGATCGGCGTGGACTGCGGCAAGCTTGCCATCTACACCATGCAGAAGCGGCTCTTGAACATTGCCGAGAGCAAGGATTTGGAGGATCCCCAAAAGAAAAAGAAATACGGCAAGCCGTGCAAGCCCTTCACCCTCTACAATGCTGGACTTTATGACTACAAGATGATCAAGGAACTCCCCTGGGAGCAGTATCGGGACTTTGCCTTAAAACTTTTTCAGTGCCGGGATGAAAGGCATGAGATTGCCAAGATTGAGCTGGACGGCTACCTGGGAGCGGACAGCGTCCTTGTCTTCAATTATCAGAAGCATAAGAACGCGGTGCTGGATAAGGGATATATTGACGACCTGCATAAGTATCTTGGAGATAGGATCACCAGGCGTTTCTTTATCATTGCCCCTGCCGCCTCGGTACAATTCCTTGAGGACTACGTTAAGAAAGGCAAGACGAAATACTTTATCCTCCGCATACCTTATTCCATCATTGAGGAGATTCGCAACCGGGGATTTACCAAGATTAAACAGCCGGTTAGCGAGGTGGATGTCAACGACACGGTGGACGCCGTTGGCTTTGATTTTATTCAAGTGCCGAGCGTTGAGTGCAAATACTTCATTGATGACAAGAAGGGGCAACTGAAGTTAGGAGAAGGGACAAAGGAATGCGTCATCAAGATTGAGAAGTTTGAAAGCAAGGTCATCTCCCGCAAGCCTTTGGAGTTTGCCAACCTTGAAACTCTCTCTATGGTCATGCTGGATTATGACTTTGACGGCGAGGTCTTTGACCTGGACGAGGTCTTCTACGCCGAGGACTTGAAGAAGAACGGCTATGAGGTGCGCTTTGCCGAGGGTAAGGTCAAGGGGCAGATCATGGTTATCTACATTGATATATTTGGGAATGAAAAAAGAGAGGTAAAAAGCATTAAAGATTTTGGGAGGAAGTCATAAACATGGCTCTTACTGTGGCTCAATCTTTTAATCTGTTTCAGTCAAGACTTGAGTTAAGCCAAAGTTTCCAAGAAAAAGTAACAATGCACCATAATGCTATCAGGAAATGGATTGAATCGTATGATTCAAACATTAAGACAAAATTAATCGGTTCATTGCAAAGAAAGACAAGAATACAGCCCCGATCGGAGGATGTTTTTGATATTGACATATTGGTTATATTGGGAAGCTTTTATAGCTGGGTGTCTTCCGGCGGCATTAAACCGGAAGATGCATTAGAAAAGGTAGAGGGTATTGTAAGCGAACATGGAACGTATGAAAAAATTGGTGTAGAAACCGATAACCCCACAATAATTTTTGAGTATGAAGATAATGTAAAAATTGAGCTTGTTCCAGCATATCTTGATCAAATAGGTAAAGCCCCAAATGGAACTCCGACTCCACCAGTAGGGAGAGGCTACTGGATACCTAAAAATAACAGATGGGTGATGGCTGATTATGACTATGATGCAGAATATATTTCAAAATTAAATAGAAATAGCTATGGTTATCTTATTCCAATAATAAAGATGCTTAAGGCGGCTAAAAGAAATTTATTCCCCTATATGAAATCTTATCATCTTGAAGTGATGGCAACGGATTTAATTACTTCTGTAGTTAACGATTTCAAACATCAAGAATTGCTAATAGCTTATCCAAGTTTGGTTTATAGTTTTTTCTTTCTGGGTAAAGATAAAGTTTTACAGACTTCAAATATTCCTGGTAGCAATTCTCCTTCTGCTGATGGATATATGTCTATAGGTAAAAAACAGGAATTCTCGGAATTATTTGGAAGAATTGCTGAATACTGCAAAAAAACCTTTGATATGAGTGAAAAAGAATCTATCAAGGCTTGGAGAGAGTTGTTTGGTGATCCGTTTCCCGCGAGTGCTTATTATGAATATGAATAATGTAAAAATTGAAAACCTGATAAAGGAATGTAAGCAAATCGAGGAAGATTCTACTTATACTGCCGAAGTTCACCATATTTTAGAGAAAAGATTATCAAAGAGGGCCTTTTGGTATAAATTTGTGCCCCCATCGATTACAGTTCTGAGTGCCTTCGCCTTAATTTTGGGGATGCCTAATTGGGTTTCCTGGGTCACTATGTTTTCAGGGATAATTTCGATAATGAGTATTCTATTAGAACCAGAAAAAAAGGCAAAAGACCATTTATTCGCAGCAAAGAATTTTACCATCTTAAAGCATGAAGCACGATCGTTGCATGAATCTTTTAAAGATTTTATGACAGAACAAGAATTTTATCATAATGTTAAGCACTTGAGGGAAAAATACAATATGCTCGTTCAATATTCTCCCCCAACAGAGAAAGAAGCATTTGAAGAAGCAAGAAAAAGAATACAAGCAGGTATTCACGAAGCTGATTTTAAGTCAGAGGCGAAATAAATCATGCTTAACCACCAGACCTTTCAGAACAAGGATTATCATAGATGAAAAAACTTACTAAGTCAAAGAATTATTCCTCCCTCATCTCTGATCTTGCCTCACTCATTGAGCAGGGGCGGAAGGCTGCGGTGCGGTATGTAAATACGGCGCTGGTTGCTACTTACTGGTTAATGGGCAGAAGGATTGTAGAGTATGAACAGAAGGGCAAGGAACGGGCAGAATATGGAGAGGCTTTGCTTAAGCGACTCTCTAATGATCTAACTGAAAAGTTCGGCAAGGGCTGGGGCGAATCCCACTTAAGGGCTGTTCGGCAATTTTACCTGATTTATGGGGACATAAAAAAACGCTACACACTGTGTAGCAAATCTGCAGATGCTGATAAAGATAATATTCGACACACAGCGCGTAGCGAATTGATTCTCTTGAAATCATCGGAAATAAAACTGAACACCCTATCTGCAGAATTATTCAATGCCTTATTTCCATTATCATGGTCACACTATCGTTTGCTGATGCGTCTTGACGAGCCTTTTAAAAGAGAGTTCTACGAGGCTGAATGTATAAGAGGTAACTGGTCAGTTAGACAACTGGACAGGCAGATTCAATCTATGCTTTATGAACGGACTGCTTTGTCTAAGCGCAAACTCTCTGTTATTGCCAAAGCCCACGAAAAGCCCATCACTTTAAAGCCCGAAGACGAGATCAAAGACCCTTATGTCCTGGAGTTTCTCGGCTTGAAAGATGAATATTCAGAATCGCAATTGGAAGAGGCTTTAATCCATCACCTTGAACATTTTCTTCTTGAATTGGGAATAGGTTTTACCTTTGTTGCCAGGCAAAAAAGAATAACACTTGAGGGGAACCATTACCGTTTAGATCTTCTCCTTTATCATAGAATTTTGAGATGCCTTGTTGCCATAGACTTGAAAATTGGTGAATTCAGTCATGCTGATGCAGGTCAGATGAATCTCTATTTAAATTATCTAAAAGATAAAGAAAGACTTCATGATGAAAATGACCCAATAGGGTTAATCCTTTGTACAGACAAAAAGAAAACAGTTGTTGAATATGCGCTGGGCGGAATGAGCAACAGGATATTTGCCTCAAAATATAAACTACAATTACCTGATCCTGAGTTACTAAAGACTGAGATTGAGAACGAGCGACAGCGACTTATAGAAATGAAAATTGTTAAAGATGAAAAGAAGGATGAGTAGATATGCTTGAACGGCAGACATTTCAAAATAAGGATTTAGTCCTTAAGGTATCTCACAGCTACGATCCCAAGAGATTTGACCCGAATAAATACGAGGCTTTTTTAGATGCCCTTTGTGGGGATCGGGAGTATCGGAAAGAGGCGATCCGGGAGACGGTGCGCTACTTTCTGGGTGGTCAATACCAAAGTCTGAAAGAATTGGCTGAGGAAAGCTATCACAAAAACCCCAAGCTTCAGGAGAAGTATTCATCGTTTGAGGATTTCTTGAATCATCTTCAACTGCCGGATAAACTCTCCTGCTCCCTGGACCATGCGACAGCTACCGGCAAAAGCTATGTGATGTATGGCATCGCCCGCATCATGCTTGCCGAGGGGGCAGTGGATCAGGTATTGGTCCTCTGTCCATCCAACACTATTGAAGCCGGGCTGACGGAGAAGTTTCGTAGTCTCTCCGCCGACAGAACGCTCAAGGATCTATTGTCTGCCGATTCCAAGATTGCCAATCCCCGCATCATCAATACCAGTAGCACCATTCAGAAGGGGGACATCTGCATTGAGAACATCCATGCCACCTACATCAACACCAAGTCCGCCATTGAGGACAGCCTTGCCGGGAAGGGCGAGAGGACTCTTGTATTGAACGATGAAGCACATCACTTGATGAGCCCATCCGATACCGCCCTTAAGAAATGGAAGGAGTTTTTGCTTGATCCGAAATACAGATTCAAATTTATTGTAAATGTTTCGGGCACCTGCTATATCGGAGACGACTATTTTACAGATGTTATTCATCGCTTTTCCTTGAGGGATGCTATTGAGGAGAAGTATGTCAAATCCATCCGCTATGTGGCGGAGGACTCATCAGGGAATGAAGACGAGAAATTCCAAAAGATTTACGACAATCACATTGAGAATAAGACGGTCAAATATCGTAAGCTTAAACCCATCACCATTCTGGTTACCAAGAACATCGCCGCCTGCAAGCGCCTCACCGACAAACTGATTGCCTTCCTTGCCAAGAAAGAAAAGATCAGCAAAGAGCAAGCGGCGGAGAAGGTTCTGATTGTAACCTCGGCCAATGAACACAAGAGCAACATACCAATCCTGCGAAGGGTGGATGACAAGGACAACCCGATTGAATGGATTACCTCCGTCAGTATGCTCTCCGAGGGCTGGGATGTAAAAAATGTCTTTCAGATCGTCCCTCACGAGGAGCGGGCGTTCAACTCAAAACTTCTTATCGCTCAGGTTTTGGGAAGGGGACTCCGGGTGCCTGAGGTTTACAGGGACAATCAACCGGTGGTAACAGTTTTTAATCACGATAGGTGGTCAAGCAGTATCAAGCACCTGGTAGATGAAGTCCTGGAGATTGAGAAGCGCCTGCATTCCTACCCGGTGGAAAAGAAAGAGGACTACAACTTTGACCTCTATAACATTGATTACGACAAAGTAATAGAAGAGACTAAGCAATATCCGAAAGAGGACGAGTTTGAATTACTCAAGAAGGGTTATATCACTTATTCGACTCAGGATGCGATTATTCCAGAGAAAACAGAGTATGAAATAGCAGTTACCGGTGTAAGGGAGACAAGAGAATATTACATAACCCACAAGATGTATTCTGTGGAAGAAGTAGCAAATGACATTTTCAATAAGCTTATCTGGTTTGACCAGGATGCAGGGACTAAATATAGTGAAGAATGGAATAGAGAAAAGATTGCAAAGATCATTAAACAATCCTTGTTAGAGGTAAAAGACAAAACAGGGATGGTCAGTGAAGAAAATCGCCAGAGAACATTGCAAGCCTTTGGTGTTATTGGAAGAAAAACCAGCACATTCCCCCGAATTGTACCAAAATCTAAAGAACCCTATAAAATCAGCACCAGAGCAATAAACAAGAACAGCGTAGGTGTGGGGTCGCTTCGGCGGGATAGCACAGTTTTCTACGATGATTATTCCATGAGCCTGGGGGAGGCGGTAGATAGAAAGTTGCTGAAGGAGCTTGAAGAGGACGAGAGCCTTCCGAGATCGGCCCTGATAAAGGTAGAGAATAAATACAACTTCAAGACGCCCCTAAATGTAGCCCTGGCTTCCTATGAGCCTGAACGGAGGTTTATCCGGGGATTGACTGCCGATCAGACAGCACAGGCAATAGATGCCTGGATTAAGTCCCTTGATGTGGGTTTCTACAGTATTGAATACTCCTGGCGCAAGGGAGAACATCCCAAGCAGGGAAGTTTTAATCCTGATTTCTTTATCAAGAAAGGCAGCGATATTATTGTAGTGGAAATAAAGATGGATAATGATGTTACTGATGAGAATAGGGCTAAGCTCCGATATGCAAGGGAACATTTTGAGAGGATCAATGATTTGCAGAAAGAGCAGAGGTATTGTTTCAAATTCCTCTCCCCTGCGAGTTTTGATCTGTTTTTCAAGGCACTCAGCAGCGGCACTTACAAGGATTTCAAATCCGACCTCGAGGCAAAGTTAGAGGAATAAGATAGCCTCAACTATCTGTCCTTGCTCTATCTCATGGAGATTAACAATCGGCAGGAGCCTGCGTTAGGTTATGATGTACAAAAAGTAGAGGATTGCCAAGACCGGCAATCTTCTTCAGAACTTTCGGAGTGAATCTAAGGAGACGCAATACATAATCTGTTGTAGAATACCTTTATGTATTCGGTAATATCCTTTATCGCCTCTTTCCTTGTATTATACCTTCTATGATGGACAAGCTTATTTTTAAGGGTGCCAAAAAAGCTCTCCATAGGGGCGTTATCATGTGGGCGTTATCATGTAAGTTACCCTTTCTGCTCGTGGTATTAATCGTAGAATACATTTGACCCCTTTTTATTATTTTTAAAAGTGATCCCTCCTTAAACCGAAATTCCTCCCCCAAATTAACTCTATCCCATTGATATTATACACAAAACAATAAATATCAATTTCCCGATACTGACTACAGTTTTAGTAATTGTAGAGCCATCTTTTGAACAGGTGTTGGTTCAGTAAGAAGGTAAAAGGCAGGAGACTTTTCATCTGATGCAACCCTGCATCTGTTTCTACATCTTGTCCCCAGGTGGGCAAGAAGTGTAGAAAAGCTAT
>Ga0209204_1004066_pt1 | contig 10244 bp, 7 predicted proteins | sample AD_JPNMR2_MetaG_FD_184425 | JGI IMG/M metagenome (GOLD analysis project Ga0209204, IMG submission 184425) | Active sludge microbial communities of municipal wastewater-treating anaerobic digesters from Japan - AD_JPNMR2_MetaG (SPAdes) (version 2) | ecosystem: Engineered > Bioreactor > Anaerobic >... | reverse complement strand
GCCGTCCACTTGTCACGAAGGAACTCTGTTGGCCCATCTGCAATACCCAGCATCTGGAACAGATCATTAACAGGCCCCATCGGATATCCGAACAGCGTGTTGAACAGAATGGCTATGGTAGCCGCTGTTATGATATTGGGCATATAGAACAGAACCTTGAACGCTCCCTGGCATCTCAGTTTCTGACGCTGGTTGGTGAACCATGCTGTAAGCAGGAGAGCCAGAAGGATCTGGGGTATAAAGTTGCATATCCATATGATAGCGGTATTCTCCAGCGATTTCTGGAAGGATGGGTTTTTCCAAACGGCTTCAAAGTTCTGGAGCGGGTTTTCCAAAAACTTGAAATCCGTCTTTCCCAAGCCTTTCAGATCGGTAAAACCAATTACCGCGGTGTAAAAGATGGGATATGCCGTAAAGATCAAAAACGCGAGAACAAAGGGTATGGAAAATATGTATCCGTATTTGGCATAGCTGACACTCTTAAGTTTCTTTGGTCCCATAAGCATTCACCTCCGGCAAAGAGTCACTGGCGCCTTGTTGATAAAAAGTTGGGGCGAACGGAAAGGCATCCGCCCGCCCCTCTTTACTTGCCAAAATTATTCAACAATAACGTCGAGGTTGTCGGCAACCAACTGCTTGAAGTCAGCAATTGCCTGCTCCTTGGTCTTGTTGCCGTTTACATACTCACGAACCTGATCGGTGAAGTATTTGTTGATGGTTTCGTCGTACTGGGTCATGTTGTCGCCCCTAGCGAACTCACCAGCGGGAACGAATACATCAAACATGTTCTGGCCTGCGAGGAAGTCGAGCTTACCGTCAGACTTCTTCATAACAGCACCGGAAGCAACAGTGTCCTTGGTTCCGCCAGGGCCTTCGAGAGTACCGTTAGCCCAGAAGTACTGGAGACCGGTCTCGGAGCTGTCGAGGGTGATCCATTCGATGATCTGACCGACAGTCTTAGGAATCTTGGTATCCTTGTTGGCCAGTACCCATGTGCCGCCCCAGAAGAATCCTACAGGAGCTTCGCAGATAGCCCAGTCACCGTATGTACCTTCGCCGGGCTTGGAACCGCCGGAGTTACCAGCCATTACGTAGTTGATCAACCATGCAGGACCGAAGAATCCGAACACCTTCTTGGGACCGGCATCCTTCATGTCAGCATACCAAGCGTCTGTCCAAGCAGTGGTGTCGTTGCTGTAACCGTTGTCCTTCAGCCTCTTAGCATAGTCGAAGAAGGCCTCACGGGCAGGGTCGATGTACAGCTTGCCGTCAACGATCCAAGGCTTCTCAGCAGCGTTTCTTACAGGGTTCCACAGATCGCCGTCGCTGGACAGCATTACATAGCCCTTCTGCTTAACTTCCTCAGCAGCCTGGAAGAACTTCTCCCAGCCGGGACCGATTTTATCCTTAATAACGGCAGGATCATCGGTGCCCCATACATCCTTGGCGATGGAACGACGATAGATGAACGCACCGCCGGTAGCCTGATAGCCGAGACCTACCAGTTTGCCGTCGCTGGGCCTTGTACCGATGTCAACAGTGTACTGAGCAATTTCAGATTCCTTCAGGAGCCTGTCAACATCGATGCCGAGATCCTTGTAAGCAGCGGCATAGTTGGCAGCGTCGCCCTGTGTGTACTTCAGAACGAAAGCTTGCTCAACGCAGTAGATGTCAGGAGCGTCAGCACCGCCGGAAGCGAGAGCCTGGTCCAGAGCGGGCTGGTAAGCACCGTCGGTGGTAGCAATGATGGTGCTCTTGATTTCAAACGGGAAATCCTGACCGGTTCTCTGCTTGTAGATTTCCTTGTACTTCTCAAGCATTCTGGGAACCTCATCGGTGAAGCTCCACAGGTTGAGAACCTTAACGCTGGGATCATCGCTTACTTCCGGAGCAGGAGTGCTGGTATCAGCAGGAGCGGAGCTGGTCTGCTGTGCCGGAGCACTGGAGCCCGGAGAAGCAGGTGTCTGCTCGTTGCCGCCGCAGCCGGAAATACCGATTGCCAGCGTAAAGAGCATAGCAACAGACAGGACTAGAGCGAGAATACGTTTCATAGTTATCCTCCTTTTTTTTTATATGTTTTGGCTGAATTCATTATAGCAGATTGCACAATAATGTCAAGTGCATATTGTTCAACGTTGTCGTTGTTCTGTGATATTGTCAGGGTGTAACTGTTCCGAGAAAATGTCAGTATGAGCAAGGAGCAGATCACCTTGACAAAGAGCGAACTGAAACGTGCTATGGTTGTCGAGAAGTGGATGGAGGGCCGTCTCACGGAACAGGATGTTGCGCGCACGCTCGGCATCAGCATCCGGCAAGCGTATCGGCTCAAGGCCAAATATCGTCACGGAGGTGCAAAGGCCATCGCTCATGGGAATCGGGGCCGAAAGCCCGTTCACACCTTGGCCGACTCGCTCAAACAACGCGTGATGTCCCTGTACCGGGATCGCTACTTCGGAAGCAATTCCACCCACTTTGCCGAGCTTTTGGCCGAACACGAGGACATCCATTTAAGCGTCTCTTCGGTCCGCCGCATTCTGCTGGAAGGCCGCCTTCGTCCCGCACGCTTGCGCCGTCGTCCAAAGGCTCACCGATCGCGGCCCCGTAAACCTCAAGCGGGCATGCTGTGGCAGATTGATGCTTCCCCCTTCGCCTGGCTGGAGGATCGCGGCCCTGAGCTTACCCTGCACGGCATCATCGATGACGCCACCGGGGAAGTCATCGCGGCCGCCTTCCGCCCAACCGAAACACTGGAAGGCTACGTAGCCGTCATGATGGAGGGACTTAGGCGCAAAGGCGTACCGCTTGCGCTCTACAGCGACCAACACTCCATCTTTCACCCGCCCAAGGGCAAGCCAACCCTCGAGCAGGAACTGGCCGGTCAGCCGCAGGCGCTTTCCACCTTCGGACAGGCCATCGCCGATCTGGGGATCACCCATATCGAGGCGCTGTCCCCCCAGGCCAAAGGACGGATCGAACGGCTCTGGCAAACCATGCAGGACCGTCTGGTGGTCGAACTTCGGCTGCGCAACGTCTGCACGATGGAGGAAGCCAACCGGGTCCTGCCGGAGTTGATCGAAAAGCACAACCGCCTGTTTGCCGTCGAGCCGCAAGAAGCGGAACCGGCCTACCGACCGCTGCCCGAAACCCCTTTGGAGCACATTTTTACCCGACGGGAACACCGGAGAATCAGCGGCGGGCAGACCTTCTCCTGGAAAGGAAAATGCTACATGCCAAAGCCCGGCCCCGGTGTACCGCGTTGGGAAGCGAAGACCGTCGTCGAAGTGCGTGTCGGCATGGATGGGCAAGTGTGGCTATGGGATCAGGGACGCGCCTGGCCTTGTGTGGAGACGCAGGCCGCTGAGGTCCCTTCGACAGCTCCGGCCAAAAAAGAAGCGGCACCTACGCCCCCGCGCAAGCCCGCTGAAAACCATCCCTGGAGAAAATCATTCTCCAGCAAGCAGTTACAGCGTAGCACAGCATCCGGCTAGTCTGCAAGAGGACGGGGGCTGTTTAATCAGCTATCATCCCTGACATTTTCATAGAACAGTTAACCTGACATTTTCACAGACGCTTGACACCGTATTTTCAATCTTTTTTGACAGATTCTCTCGGCCGACTGCCGACGGATTCATAGTTTATCATGCCGGTTTCCCTTTGTCAAAGGCCTTTTCCTGGAAGGACTGCCTGCCGGTTCCTACCAGAAGGATACACACGGGCGATGGTTCAGGCATCGCCCCCCTGGGCGCCTTCCTGCTTGATAACAATGTAGTCCACCCCGCCGATTCTTTTTTCGACATACTCAATCTCCAGGCTTTCCATCCGGAATTCTTCCCTGACAGCCTCTTCCGCCAGGGCGCCATAGGATATCACGGTTTCCAGGTCGGTTACGCTGGTGATGATATTTTTCTGAATCACCTGGGCGATTTCATTGATCCTGGCCAGGTTGGCAAGGGTCACTTTCTGCCTGATGAACGCCTCCACAAAGGCAATCTGGTTCTTTTTCCTGTATAAATCCCCGTAGCTGTGCCATACGCCATGCTCATCCCATCCCTGCCTGAACCGCAGGAAGCCTTCGGCCTGCCTGCCGTTCAACGTCTGCGGGCCCGGTTCTATATAGATATCCAGGTTCTGAAGCGGATCCTGGTAGTTCATCAGGATAGGAACGTTGATGTATACGCCGCCGAAATAGTCTACGATATTCCTGACGCCCTGAACCTTCACATAGGCATAATCATCAATGTGAATAGAGAATATCTCCTCGATGAGATCGCACAGAAAATCGATATACGGTCTCTGGAACCTGCCCACATTCTTCTTGTATTCGATGGCGTTGCCGATGGACGGCGCCGCGTTAATCTTGTTGATTCCCTTTTCGTTCAGAAAGGACGGCTTCTTGGCCTTCAGCTCATTGAGCACATAATCACTGTAATCGATATGGATATCCCGTGGCAGGTTCAGCAGTTTAACAGCCTTGGCATCCTTGTCAATGCTCATGATCAGGATGGTATCGAAATTCCACCCCACCACATCGGATGCGGTGATCAGAACATTGACACTGTTGGGAGAAATCAATGGCTTGTAATACTTCTGATTGTTGGTCAGTTTCAGCTCGGGGGGCTTTTCGGTTTCCTCCGGAGGTTCTGTTTCCTCGGTCGGTTCAGGTGAATACGCCGAGGGGTTATCATCCGGAAAATAGGGCTCCTGATTGGCATTACCCACCGAAAGGCTCTGGAAAAACAACATGCTTGAAAAGACAACAAAAATAGAAGCAAACAAGCTAATCAGGATCCTTGCCCTTTTGCTTCTGTACACCGTTACACCCCCTTCAGCATGCCATTCTGCGCAAACCTTTAAAATTGCCAAATTATATCATAGCACTTTTGTTGTCCTTATGAAATCCTCATAACGATATTTTAATCAAGTTGAAACAAAATATAATGGGCATATCTTGCCGCCCGAATCGGCAAAATGCCGCCGCAAACGTCATTTGCGCCGTTTTGCTGACACAGGAAGGCTTTGCACATCAAAAACCGGATGACACTGAAAGAGGAGGCGCGCATGCGGCAAACACCATCCGTCTATCAGGCATTTGCTTCCGCCGGCGGCCTCCCCTGAATCAGGTCAGGTTATCTCTTTTTCAGAGTTTCCAGACGCTCAATTACCTTCCGGTACATGTCGCGGTACTTGGCTTCCTTTTCCCTCTCGGCATCCACGACAGCCTTGGGCGCTTTTGCGACGAAGCCCTCATTGCTCAGCTTCTTTTCAACCCGATCCAGCTCCATCTCCAGGTTGGCTTTTTCCTTTTCAAGCCGCTCAATTTCCTTTTCGATGTCGATCAGCTCTTCCAGTGGCAGGTAGATCTCCATGCCTTCCACCACGACGGCCACCGCGTCGTCGGCAATACCTGCCTTGTCCTGTCTGACCACCGCATCGGAAAGGGAGGCAAGTCGCTTAAAGGTATGGGCTTCCCTTTCCACAGCTGCAGCCAGTGCGGGATCGGACGTCACAAAGATGGCTTTCGCCTTCCGGGTAACCGGCACGTTCATCTCAAGCCGCACATTGCGGATGCCGCGGACGGCATCCATGATCACGCGCATGATACGCTCTTCCTCGGGATACAGTACACCTTCCCGGTATTCGGGCCATTTGGAGATCATGATGCTCTCATCGGATGTGATGAGATGCTCATAGATGGCCTCGGTGATGAACGGCATGAAGGGGTGGAGGAGCTTCATGGCGTTTTTCAGGACCTCATTGAGCACATAAAGGGCTTCCAGCCGGCCGGGAGCCTCCTGATCATACAGACGGGGCTTCACCAGCTCGATATACCAGTCGCAGAATTCATCCCAAATGAAATCATAGATCTTCTGCAACGCGATACCCAGCTCAAAGCGTTCCAGGTTCTCGGTAACTTCCCGGGCCACCGTGTTGATGCGGCTCAGGATCCACTTGTCGGCGGTGGTGAACTTGCCCGGATCCACCTTGGAGAAATCCGCATTCTCGTCAAAATTGAGCATGACAAAACGGAAGGCATTCCAGATCTTGTTTGCGAAATTGCGGCTGGCCTCCAGCTTTTCTTCTGAGAAACGCAGGTCATTTCCGGGCGACGTACCAATGGTCAGGGCATACCTGAGGGCATCGGTACCGTATTTCTCAATGACTTCCAGAGGATCAATGCCGTTTCCAAGGGACTTGGACATCTTCCGGCCCTGGGCATCCCGAACCAGTCCGTGGATCAGGACGTACCTGAAGGGTTCCTTCCCCATCTGCTCCAGCCCGGAGAAGATCATTCGGGCTACCCAGAAGAAGATGATATCATATGCGGTTACCAGCACATTGGTCGGATAGAAATACTCCAGTTCCGGGGTCTTTTCCGGCCATCCCAGGGTCGAGAACGGCCACAGGGCCGAGCTGAACCAGGTGTCCAGCACGTCCTCATCCTGATGCAGGCGCGCGGAACCACATTTCGGGCATTTTTCCGGCGCCTGGCGGGCTACGGTGATGTGATCGCAGTCATCGCAGTAATAGGCCGGGATCCTGTGTCCCCACCAAAGCTGTCTTGAAATACACCAATCCTGGATATTCTCCATCCAGTTGAAATAGATCTTGGAGAAACGTTCGGGCACAAACTTGATGGTCCCGTTTTTAACCGCCTCGATGGCCGGCTCTGCAAGGGGCTTCATCTTCACGAACCACTGGCGGCTCACCCTGGGCTCGATGACGGTGTTGCAGCGGTAGCAGGAGCCCACGTTATGCTGGTGGGGCTTGACTTTGACCAAAAGTCCGAGCGCTTCAAGGTCCTTCACCACCTGCTTTCTGGCCTCATAGCGGTCCAGACCGGCATATTTTCCGCCGTTTTCATTGATGGTGGCGTCAGGGTTCATGACATTGATCATTTCCAGGCCATGCCTGAGGCCGATCTCAAAGTCATTGGGATCATGGGCAGGCGTAATCTTGACCACACCCGTTCCGAAATCCCGTTCCACGTATTCATCGGCGATTATGGGTATCTCGCGGTTCACCAGGGGGAGCATGACGGTTTTCCCAATCAGGTGCCTGTAACGTTCATCCTCGGGATGGACGGCAACCGCCGTATCTCCCAGCATGGTCTCGGGACGGGTTGTAGCTACCTCCACATATTCATCCGTTCCCACGACAGGGTACCTGATATGCCAGAAGCTGCCTTCCTTTTCCTCATACTCCACTTCGGCATCCGACAGGGAGGTGCCGCAGCAGGGGCACCAGTTGATGATTTTTTCGCCCCTGTAGATGAGGCCTTTCTCATAGAGCCGTACAAAGACCTCAAGTACAGCCTTGGACAAGCCCTCATCCATGGTAAAGCGCTCGCGCTTCCAGTCGCAGGAGCTGCCCAGCTTCTTGAGCTGCTCCACGATGCGTCCTCCGTATTGTTCCTTCCACTTCCAGGCCCTTTTCAGGAATTCCTCGCGTCCCACCATTTCCTTGGTCAGGCCTTCCTCGGCCATCTTTTCAACAATTTTTACCTCGGTGGCGATGCTGGCATGATCGGTTCCGGGAAGCCACATGGCATTATACCCCTGCATCCTCCTGGACCGGATGAGGATGTCCTGAAGGGTGTTATTCAGGGCATGCCCCATGTGGAGCTGGCCTGTAATGTTCGGTGGGGGTATCACAATGCAGAAGGGTTCCTTGTCAGGATCAACCTCCGCGTGGAAGTAATCCTTCTCCATCCATCTCTGATAGATCTTTTCCTCTACTTTTGCCGGATCGTAGGTCTTTTCAATTTCATTCACCCGCATATTCCCAATCCTTTCCTGTTATAATGCACAGTTGATGTCTATATAGAAGAACATTATGGGCACCATCAATGAAGAAAAAATCACCTGAAGGCAATAAGAACAAGCACAACCCCAGGCAGGAGCGTGAACAATCCCACCAGCTTAACTATTGAGCACGCCTTCATCCGTTTGTATTCTTCCAGGGCTTCTCCGGTTAACTCACCGGCCTCCTTCACCGTGACGCGCTGTTCCAGCGCCAGGCGCCTGACGATATATTTTGCGCTATAGTTAATGGCAGCTCCTGCCATCATGAGCAGGATACCTGCTATTTTCAATGCGATCATGGTTCCTCCGTCATGTCAAGACCACCGGGCTAAACAGGCATGCAGATGTTTGCAGTATGCCTTTCCCTGTCCGTCAATGGGATCCCACGGCCTGGCCGGCCGCAATCATAAAAAAAACTTCCATCCATTCTTTGGACGGAAGGTTTTCCGCGGTACCACCAAAGTTCCCGTCAGCGTCGAAAGACACATGAACGCAACGGGCTCTTTAATGGGAATCTAACGGTTCCCACCCGGTGCGGCCTACTTTGGCTTACTCCATATCGGATGCTGCCGGTTCGACCGCCAGGCTCGGAAGCGACCTTCGGCAACACATTCCCGGAAGCGCTTGCAGCCAGGGCGCTTCCTCTCTGCAGGGCGTTATTGCCTACTCCTCTTCTTCATCGCCCAATATCGGTTTTAATAATGAATATAAACATAAACACAAAGTCTGTCAAGGCTTGCATTATCCTTTCAGCTTGGACCCGCAGAAGTTGCAGGTATCAATCTTTCCCACGACCACTGCCTTTTGCGCGCCGCAGCTTTTGCAATACACGATTGTATATTCCGGTTCGGGTTCATGCTCCCGAACGCGTGCCCGAACGTTCTCCTGCTCCTTCCTGTTGCTGTCAGGAAACACAACCGCACGGTGTGCTTCGCTTATGTACGCATTTTTCAGCAAACTCCGGTTGATCAGCCTGTTCAGGTAGCGGTAGACCTTTTCGTATGACAGGTTGAGAATCTGGCTGATCTCGTCGATACTGGTTATGCCGTCATTGACAACGATGCTGATCAGTTTTTTGTACAGGATGGCCTTCCTGTTGGCGATACTGGCGGCTATCAGCAGCCCGGCACAACCGGAAAGCAGGATGATAAACCCCGGAATCGCATCATACACGTATTTATCGTCTGTGATCAACATAAGAAGGATGAGGAAACTCATCAGTCCCAGGAGCGCCCAGGCAACCACCTTCAAAGTCGCCGATGCCACCAGGGTGGCCTTAAGATCTGAACGCATCTTCAGCCACAGCAGCAGAAGTCCCACCGGCCAAAAAGCAATTAAGCAAACCAGAATCACTACCCATTGAATCCAGTAAATGCCCGATTGAATGACCGTTGTTTTCAACCTCCGCACCTCCTGTATGTGTCGTACCTGAAAGATATTCCGACACTGCTTTGCTGCCACTGGCCGGTTTCTTCCCTGACCCATCGGCTGTCGCTGTCCAGATCGGGAAGGTGGGTGTCGGCTTCAAATGCAGCATCTATTCGTGTGATAAGGGCCAGGGCGCAATAATCCAGAAGCAGCCGGTAAACCGATTCCCCACCGCATACATAAACCTTTCCGGAATATCCGGAAATGGCGGACATGAGCTCTTCCAGATCATGCACCACTACCGCACCCGGGCACTGGTATTGCCTGTCCCGCGTCAGCACAACGTTCACCCTGTCCGGAAGGGGTTTGGCATCCTTGAAGGATTCCATCGTCTTTCTGCCTACCACGATCAGATTGCCCCTGGTCAGCTGGGCAAAGCGCTTCAAATCCTCGGGTATTCTTTTGAGAAGCCTGTTCTCATACCCGATTCCCCAGTTCCTGTCGGCTGAGGCGATGAGAATAAGATCCTTTCTGAACTGTGAACGCATCGGCATCCTCCCATCATACCGCAACAGGTATGTTCTTGATTTGCGGTCCGGCCACATAACCTTCCAGCCTGAAGTCGCTGACCCGGAAAGCATAGAAGTCCCTGATATCAGGATTCATAACAAATTTGGGCGCCGGATAGGGCTCTCTGCTGATGAGTTCCTTCACCAGGGGGATATGCCTGTCATAGATGTGGGCGTCGGCGATGACATGGACCAGTTCGCCCGCTTCCAGTCCGCTGACCTGGGCAAACATGTGCACAAGCACCGCGTACTGCACCACATTCCAGTTGTTGGCCACCAGCACATCCTGGGAACGCTGATGGAGGATGGCGTTGAGTTTTTTGCCTGTCACGTTGAAGGTCATGCTGTAGGCACAGGGATAAAGATTCATTTCCATCAGGTCGGCATGGTTGTACATATTCGTAATTATGCGCCTGCTGTAAGGGTTATGCTTCAGATCATAAAGCACCCTGTCCACCTGGTCAAACTCGCCTTCCTTATAGCGGTGCTTAATGCCCAGCTGATA
>Ga0209204_1004064_pt1 | contig 10249 bp, 11 predicted proteins | sample AD_JPNMR2_MetaG_FD_184425 | JGI IMG/M metagenome (GOLD analysis project Ga0209204, IMG submission 184425) | Active sludge microbial communities of municipal wastewater-treating anaerobic digesters from Japan - AD_JPNMR2_MetaG (SPAdes) (version 2) | ecosystem: Engineered > Bioreactor > Anaerobic... | reverse complement strand
AGCGGGTCACGGCATACCCAGTCCCACTTTATTGAATCGGCCAATCCGCCACGTTGACCTGGGCAGGCAACAGAATCAATCCGGTCAATTCGGCGCTGCTGTCCCAGTTCCCGGCCCGGTTGGTGGTATTTTGCTGATGCTCCCGCGTGGGGGGAATGTCGAATTCATCCGCGTCGTTTTGCTGAGGACTCAGGCCAATGACATCATGGTCCCGCAAAATGTGAATAACGTGGACGGCATCCTCAAAGAAATCCAAATATCCATTGTCGATGTTGGCCTGATCCGCCATATCGATCCCCGTGGCGCTGGCATTGAACAATTGCTCGTACACCACGATCTTGAATTCCCAATTCCATTCCACGGGCGCCTCCATCCAGGTGTCAACCTGGGGATCCGTAACCCGGATCATCGCGGCGGACTGGACATATCCATCATTGAGATTGAACGGCCAAACGGATGGAATAATGCTTCCGTCGATGCCCTCCAAAACCGGCACCGCGATGAACTCGGTACTTACGGGGATATCCGCCAACCCCACCGGAGAATCATCGATGGTGTTGGGCAAATCGAACGTGTATTGCGTATGAAATTCCGAATTTTCCCCATGACTGGCTTCTCCCGTGTTAAGACCGTTGAGGATGAGTTCCATCCGTTCGTTTTGCCAGCCGCTGCTTCCCACGGAAGACCCCAAGCCCAGCACGTTCACGAACACATCGTCCTTTACGTTGAACGCGAAATACAGTGCGTTGGTCTCTTTGTCCCAGGCCACCTGCATCGTGATGTCCAAATCGCCCGGCGCCGTGGCCGCGGGACTGTCACCGCTGCCGGTGACACGCACCGCGGGAACTTGCGCCCAGGCCGGATCATCCAGGTTTCCGTCGATGACAGGAACAACCGCCAGCTCCGGTGCCGTGAGGGTATTCACATTGACACTCGTGTCTTGCGCACGCGCCATGGTTCCTATCAAACCAAATGAAACCACCACGAAACTTACTAGAATCTTCATGGAATTCTCTCCTTTGGATTTTCTGATGAACAAACGGCTATCGGTTACCTTACTGGATTTTTTCCGCTGATCAACGTTCCTCCCGGCCTGGGTTGAAGCCAAAGGAGATTTGGATGGATTTTTGTCTAATTTCTCCACTGTTTGGGTATGGCGCGGCACGGTAAAATCAAGTAATCTTATATGAATTTGGCTGACTCGAGCCAGCATGGATTAAATCACAGCTCATATTCATTCAATGGAAAGGAGAATAAGTCATGAAAAAACAAATGGTTTTCCTCGTGGGGTTCTCTTGCCTGCTCCCGCTCGCGCTGACCGCGGCGGAGATAGCGGTCCCTCCCCAATCACACCCGGATACCAGCGAATGGGCAAGCTTGTTCAAGCCGGATCTCTCGGACGCCCTCTTCCCCGAAGGCGTGTGGACGGTGGAAGATGGAGTGCTCACTGCCAGTGAAGATCAGGCGATCTGGAGCGCCAAGGACTACAGCAATTTCATCCTGGATCTGGAATTCAAAAACGCCGAGGGGACCAACAGCGGCGTGATTGTCTATTGCAGCGACATGAATGACTGGATCCCTAACTCGATCGAGATTCAGATCGCCGACGATTTCTCCGAAAAATGGTCCTCTCAACCCAAAACTTGGCAATGTGCCGCCATTTTCGGCCGCCTGGCCGCCAAGAAATCCGCGGTCAAAAAGCCAGGCGAATGGAACCGGATGACCATTACCTGCCAGGGCCCCATGATCTACGTCATGTTGAACGGCGAACTAGTCACCGAGTTCGACATGAAAAAATGGACCGACGTCAAGAAAAATCCGGACGGCAGCGAAATTCCCTCCTGGCTCAGCAAACCCGCGGCCGAATTGCCCACACATGGCCGGATCGGCCTGCAAGGGAAACACGCCGGCGCCCCGATCTTCTTCCGCAACATCAAGATCAAAGAACTGGACTCTTGATGAATTCCAACTAATTCTTGATATCCTGTTTCGCATTTCGGGAAGAAATAAAACGCCTTCCGCGCAGAGTATACCTAAAAATGAACTTCGCAGGGGCGCATGGCCACGCGCCTCTGCTTTACTTTCAGGCTCTGTTGAGTTTTCGTCATGGATGAGTCCCAGAAATGCGGAAGAGGACCGTGCCGGCATCAACGGCTACTTTAACCACCACCAGGTCTTCAACCCGGACACCCAAGTTACCCATTCCCTCTCCCTCTGGATGAGAGGCACGGTGAGGGTATTTTGTCGAGGAGTGCCTTGGTGCCTTCAATCATTCCGGAGTGCATGGAATTGATTTCACCTCATGAATACACACTTTCCGGATGAATCATAAACAAGGGGCACGTGTTACGCGTGCCCCTTTTCAAGCCGGCATTCTCGCCACCCGTCCCATTCTTAGGTGGTCGAACCTAAATCTTCCCAGGTGACCACTTTGGGATCGAAAGTCTTGGTCTCCCGCTCGTACATGGCCTTGCGGGCCATCAGCGACATCAGGGTGGAGACACGGCCGGTTTCCTGGTTACTCCGGGATTTCTCCCCCTTGCGGATATGATCGGCAAAGGCGATCAGTTCTTCCAAGGTTCCATACTCCCAATCGGGAACCTTCTCGGCAATCCGCTTCGCCTCCCCCTGGCCTTCCCGCGGATAAAACATCCCTTCCCGCAGATCGACTCCGCCCTTCTTCCCGTGCACGACCAACTGCTCGCTTTGAAAATGATCAGCCAAGTAAAACATGTGCGTGTAGCTGAAAATGGTCCCATCGTCCCACAAGAAAGTTACGGCGGATTGATCCTCGGAGTTGTGTTCGTTCGATCCGGGATTGGGGCGGGTGATATGGCCCACGGCCACGCATTTCACCGGCGGCTTGCCCTGCTTGACCCAGCTCATGACATCCATGTGGTGGCATGCCTGCTCGACAATTTCGCCGCCGGACATATCCACATCCGCGACCCAGCCGCCGACTTGCCACGGCCAATGCCAATGCCCCTGCATAATAGTCACGTCGCCGATTATACCCGCGTGAATCTGGCCGATGCCGTCCACGAACGCGGGGGCGTACCGGCGCTGGAAGCCCACCTGATAGATTCCCTTGGCCTGCCGGGCCGCCTTGACGATGGCGTCCACCTTCTCCACCGTACAATCCATGGGCTTCTCGCTGAAACAATGCAATCCCGACTCGAGGACGGGGATGACGCACTTGGCGTGATTGCCCACCTCGGTGGCCACGATGCACCCGTCCAGTTTCTCCTTCTCCAGCAGTTCTTCGAATTGGATGTATTTCTTGGCGTCCTCGAAGATCTGGCCGGCTTGGTTAACCCGCTCTTCCCGCAGGTCGCAAAGGGCTGCCACCCGGACATGGGGCACACGGGTTAGACGCTTCAAGAGGCTTTGCCCCCGCCCCCCGGTGCCAATCATGCCCAGGATCACTTCGTCGTTCGCGCCCAGTACCCGCTGTGAAATCCCCAGGGCCAGCGTGGACGCGCCAGCTGCCGTGGCTTGAATGAATGATCGGCGTGAAACCTCTTTTTTCTCAGACATCGTATCCTCCTTAATGATCTAAAAACATATGGTGAACGGATTGTTTTTAAATGGATCAGGTATCAATGCTCTTTCCCTGAATACGGCACTTTCTCAATGCGAAGTTCGCGATATGTGTAGGCATCAGAACATTGACCAATTCCCTCCCCCTGGGAGAGGGCCAGGGTGAGGGTACTTTTAAAAGGGTGAACCTGGGTGTCCGCCCTCATCCTGGAATAAATGGAATCATTCGTACTTCATTTGATACGCACTTTCCGGATGAATCGGAATGGAATTCTGGCCTCTTCATGAAATCCTTCAACTTCCTTCCTCGATCATCCAGCCCTCCGTTCTTCCTGTCAAGCCGCGGACCGGCGCGGCCGGAGCCGGCTCATGTGGCCGATCCCAAGTCTTTCCAGTATTCGACGGACGGCGTGAAACTCCGTTCCTGCCGCTTGTACATCGCCTTGCCGCCCAGAATCCCCATCAAGGTGCCGATGCGCGCGGTCTCCGCGTTGCTCAAGGGGGTCTCGCCGTTGCGTATATGGCGAACGAAGGCCTCCAGTTCTTCATACGTCCCGTTATCCCAGTCACTGCTGGCCTCGGCCAGACGCATGGGCTCCCCCTGGCCGGCCATGGGATATTTCATTCCACCCGGCAGGTCGATTCCTCCTTTCTCCAAATAGACCCACAATTTCTCGCCGCAAAAGGCATCGCACGCGTTCATGACATGAGTGTACGAGAAGATCACATTCCCAGAAAATTGGAAAAGCACTCCCGAGTGGTCCTCGGCGCAATGCACAGGCGGATTCTCGTTCTTCTGGGTGATCGCGCCCATGGCGGCACAGCAAACCGGCGGCTGATCCTTCATCACCCAGGCCATGACATCAGCGTGATGGCAGGCCTGCGCCAAGAACCAGCACCCGGCGAAATCCATGTCCAAATACCGGCCGCCCACCCCATACGGCCAATGCCATTGTGCCTGCAGATAGGTCACGTTACCCATGTTGCCGGAATGAATCTCTGCCATCGCTTTTTGAAACACGGGAAGATAACGCCGCTGGTAACCGATCTGCAGGATGCCTTTGGCCTTTCGGGCGGCTTGTACCACCCGGTCGACCTTCTCCACCGTGACGTCGATGGGCTTCTCGCTGAAACAATGCAGCCCCGCTTCGAGCACGGGAATCACGCACAGGGCATGATTGCCTTCCTCGGTGACCACAAAACAAGCGTCCAACGTTTCCTCGGCCAGCATCTTCTTGAAATCCGTGTATTCCCGGACCTTGGGCTTGTACTGGCTGCAGATTTCCGCGGCGGCAGCGGCCCGGTCCGGCACCAGGTCGCAAACGGCGGCCACCCGGTATCCCTTGATGTTGGTGATCGCCTTCAGCAGGCGCTGTCCACGCCCCCCGGTGCCGATCATTCCTATCACCACTTCTTCGTTCGCCCCCAAAACCGGGGGTACCGCCCCAAACGCCAAGGCAGATGCGGTGGCGGTGGTTCGCAAAAATCCCCGGCGGGTCACGGATGAGCGGGTTTCGTGAGTTTGATTCATGTCGGTTCTCCACCCTTCGCGATGTGAAATTCACTCGGATTCGATACCGGACTCGATCATGGAAGAAAGGGGCCAGGCATGTCAAGCGGCCTATCCCGAAATGAAATCGGGGCGGGGATCATCCACCGCCCCAAACTTATTCAGATCAGGATGGAAAAAACCTGGCTACCTCATTCCACATTAAAGGGATTTTTTGCAGAAATACCAATCGACATACTCGTAGCCTTCATCCTTGCGCTTTTCCGCGTCCGCGGCGGTGGCGGGAGGCGGCACGATCACCTTGTCGCCCGGTTGCCAACCTTCGGGTGTCGCGACCTTGTACTTGTCACTGGTCTGCAAGGCCTGGAGCAGACGGAGGAATTCATTCACCGAGCGCCCGTTGCTCATCGGGTAATACGCCATGGCGCGCAGAATCGAGTGGGGATCGATGATGAAAACCGCGCGCACGGCAGAAGTGTCGCTGGCGCCGGGTTGAATCATCCCATATTTGAAGGCGACATCCATGGATAAGTCCTCGATGATCGGGAAAGGAATCTCTACGCCGAAATTTTGCTTGATGTTGCGGATCCAGGCGAGATGAGCGAAATTGCTGTCGATCGAAAGCCCCAAAAGATCACAATTCAGACTTTGAAACTGAGGATAGGCCTTCGCGAAAGCGATGAACTCGGTCGTGCAAACCGGTGTGAAATCCGCCGGGTGTGAAAACAAGATCAGCCACCGGCCTTGGTAATCGCTTAGTTTCTTGATTCCCTGCGTGGTCTTGGCTTCAAAATCGGGAGCGGGAGCGTTGAGTTGAGGACTGAGGCACATCGGTTCTTCATCCATGGGACAAGTATGATTGTTTGTCATGGTGCGTATCCTTTCTTTTTTCTCATACGATAGTTGCCATTATGGTAATTCTATGGGATTTCATTTCACGATACTATCAGTAAACCAGCCGATAGACATAACCGGAAGGCCGGAGAATGATTTTGACGCATAATTTTCAGATTAATTCCTATTTAGTATCCAATACCATATAAGCGGCAGATTCCCCCTCCCGATTCGTCCCAGTCTGCTATCCATGTTTCTAAGGCAACCGGCAAAACGCAAGATCTCTTGCGCCACTTGCCAACCGCGTTTAAATGGAATCCACGCGAAATCATTCGAAATCGCCACAGAGATCAATGAGGACTGGAAATGGCATCGTCCATTGCGATGGGGATTATCACGGTTTTGCTTGTAACGGGGATGCTTGTCTATTCCGTTTTATTCTTCTATAAACGCCAAAAAATCCAGAAAACCAATCTCGATCGATTCAAGAAATCCCCGGCGCCGCATACCTATTTCGACAAATACGCGAAGCGCTCGGATTTGTTGAATGCGGCTTATCCCACAGAATCCGATTCCGCGGCTCATCCACCTCAACCCCATTCACATTCAGCTGAAAAGCAATAACTCTATCCAGAATAGAGTCAAACTACTGATGCTGAACATCATCCCCTCAGCCTCACCCCCTTCATGAACACCCACACGGGTTCCATCCATGCCAAGCATGAAATCATCCCTTTTTCGCCTGCGTTTTGGGGAGTACTCTTTATGTTTATCAGGTAAGGGATTACGATTGAATAGCTTAGAGCTGATGAAATAAAAATCAGGTTAAAGTATGGAATTGTTACCACAAATGATTTATAATTTTGGACGAGAACTTGCCAGGTATTCTTGAACGGCTTTGACTCAGTCTGAGAATGTGGCTTCATCAGTACCAACATGGAGTGGAATGGGACACACAGGTCAAGGCAAGAACCTCTGCTTGAATAAATTACTTTCTTTGTGATTGATTCACTGGATAAGTAGGATTGGAAGTACTAAACCGTTTCCTCTTCCTCTGGGAGAGAGGCAGGGTAAGAGAAATCCTGATAGGAACAAATCGACTCTTTCTCTGCAAACAAGTACTAGAAAAAATACTTGATTCAACTTGATCTATCCTACTATTTTTCAACATGTTATAATCATGGCGAATAGAACCCGGCCACGAACCATACGATTGGACGAAATCCCCAAAAAGATTTATTACTCCATCAGCGAAGCCAGCGATTACACGGGCGTGGAACCGCATGTGTTGCGCTATTGGGAAACCAAGTTCAGCAGGCTGAATCCCAAACGGGTAGGAGGAAACCAAAGGAAATACACGCGGGGTGATTTGGAACTTCTACTTGAAATCGTCAATCTACTTTACAACGAGGGGTATACCTTGGACGGGGCGGAACGCAAACTGCGGGGAGGCCTCCAAGCCCTGCGCGCCGAACGGAACAGTGAAAAAGTAGAAGCCGCCCCGCCGTCAGAAATTCCCGCTAGCGATTCAGCCTCCCCCGCGGCCCGTGAACCTTACGATCTGGCCGCCATCAAGCGGGATCTGCAAGAAATCCTCCGGTTGCTTGAATAATCCTCGGCCTCCACGGTTTTCCTGGCTTCCAAATCAATCAAGAATATTCTGGGGCGGTTCCAATTTGATCTTGGAACGGTCGGAGATGAACGTCCAACGTTCCCGCGGGAATAGCACCTTATCCATCGCGCCACTGCCTCCGCCGGAAAAGACCAAACAAAGGCATGCGCCGATCAACGCCATGTTGTATTCATACCCTTGGTTGGCATTGAAAAAACCGTTCTGACCATGGACAGTCAGCACCGCCCCCACCATGATAAAGGCCAGAAAGAGGGCGGATTCCCGGGTAAACAATCCGAGAACCAAAAAGACCCCGCCGGTCAGTTCACCCAAAGCCACCACCCAGGCGGTAACGGAAGGCAGATAAATGCCTAAATTCGCGAAAGATTGGATCGTGGCGGTCATACCCCCCGTTTGAAATATTTTAGAAAAACCATGAACGGCAAAAATGATCCCGGCCGTGATCCGGAGAATCATCAAACCCAAATCCTGATATTTGCGCAACATCCTTTCCAGCATCCTGCTTTCCTTTCTGAGGGAGAAATCCACCCGGGATTCCTTGGGGCCACAACCTCTTGAGCTTTCTTGTGTTCCACCAGCTCGCCAACCAGCCGCTCCTCAAACTTCCTTAATCGGCCGTTATTTTCAAGGTCTCGTGTGCTACAATCGGTTTTTATTCCAGAATAGATGATCGGGTATCATTTCATTATTGTTGATCAGGGACCTTCATGATTGCGCAACATCCAGGTGACCGGCTCTATCAAAAAAATCTCACGGTTTTGCAGAAAACAAATCCAGAATTGGCCCGGCGGATCTCGGCCGAGCCTCCCTCCCCCATCATCCATTGGTTCCATTCTGACACATTAGCGCCGACGATGGAACTCACCCATCCCGAAAAAATCGTGCTCTATCACAGCCGGCACGATCCCCGCCGGGAGGCGCAACGGCAGATCGAAGCGTTGGCTTTGGATTCCCCATCCGTTTTCATTTTTCTGGGGACCGGCTTGGGATACACGGTCGAACATCTGGTGGAAACGTATCCACAGTTCATCTCCGCCTTATTGCTCGTGGAACGCGACCCTGGCGTATTCTACTATTTTCTCCACCGGAAAGATTGGACCTCCTTGCTGGAAAATCCCCGGGTGCGGATTGCGGTTCCCGAAACCATGGGAGATCTGACGGCCGCGGCGCGGGATTTGCTCCCTCATATCATGGGCAACGGCGTCCGGCTGGTCGACCATCCCCCGTCGTTCGAAATGTATGGTGAGTTTTACACAACGGCGATCGAACGGCTGCGCCAATTTTTGCAGCAAGCAGCAGCGGAGAGTGAATTTTTGATTCACCACGGCGCTTTGATCCAGCGCAACGCGATAACCAACCTTCCGGCCATATGCGCCAGCCTAGGACTCGGCCCCTTGCGGAATTTTTATCAAAACCAGCCGGCCGTCTTGATCGCGGCAGGCCCTTCGTTGGATCAAAATATTCACCACATCACGGCTCATCAAGAGCACATGCTCGTTTTTTGCGTGGACACTGCTTACCGGATTGCCCTGAGTCATGGCATCCAACCCGATTTTGTGGCCGCCACCGATCCCAGCACTCTCAATCTCCTTCATTTTGAAGGAATCGATAATCCCAAGCCGCCGGTGCTCATTTTCGAATCAGACGTGCATCCCGCCATCCCCGGCCGATGGAAGGGCCCCCTTCTCTTCCTGAATTCCGAAAAAGCGCGAATCAATCGCTGGATCGAAGAAGTCGCGGGCCCCTTCGGTTCGTTCGATCAAGGCTTGTCGGTAGCGCATACCCTTTTCAACGCCGCCGAATGGCTGGGTTGCGATCCCATTTTTCTGGCGGGTTTCGACTTAGCCTATCCCCGCAACGGCGGATTCACCCACGCGAAAGGCGCCGCTTTGAACCGGGAAGTGAATCCCGCCCAGGCAGGGGATACCCAGATCCTCATCCAACCGGGTCCCCATCACCCCACCGTCACCTCAGAAGCAATCACATGGGTCATGGGGATCGATGGCCAGCCGATTCCCACTTCGAAAACCATGGCGGTCTTTCTCCATACATTGTCGGAACGGGTGAAACAATCCCATGCACTGGTTTACGACACAACCGAAGGCGGGGCGTTGATCGAAGGGACGATTATCCGGAAACTGGCCGATGTCTTGCCTCAATTCGTTTCTCCTTCGCCCAAATCTCCCGTGGCCCCGGCTCTGCTGGAACTCCGCAACCCGCAATACGCGGCCTGGGTAGAGGCGATCGAGGAATTGACGGGGGCTTTGCGTTCGATCCGGCAGGAAGCGGAATCCGGATTGGCCACTACCCAATTTTTACATAAATTCGCCAGCGCCGCGGATCCCGCCGAGTTGCCTTGCACTCCCGAATGGAAGAAAATGGACGATATTTTCTGGAATCTCTACCGGAATCCCGCCTTGAAAACAGCGGTGGAACAGGCCTTGTTTTCGAGTCTGTTTTTATTCATCCGCCAAGAAAAAGACGAGACACCTCTCGACCGGTTGAATAAATACGCCCAGTTTTTCCAGTCGGTGGCCGGCTACAGCCAGGAATTTATCTCCTGCCTCATGGATGCCCAAAATCAAATCTCCCAGTCCGGGCGGGAGGAATGAAAAGGCCCCCGCTAGTACTTCACGATATGAGTACTTCACGATACTAACTCCATGGAATTCCCCACCAACTTTGGGGAAGACATGCCATCGACTCCCCTCCGTTCCCAACAACTCCTCCCC
>Ga0209204_1004056_pt1 | contig 10258 bp, 9 predicted proteins | sample AD_JPNMR2_MetaG_FD_184425 | JGI IMG/M metagenome (GOLD analysis project Ga0209204, IMG submission 184425) | Active sludge microbial communities of municipal wastewater-treating anaerobic digesters from Japan - AD_JPNMR2_MetaG (SPAdes) (version 2) | ecosystem: Engineered > Bioreactor > Anaerobic >... | reverse complement strand
GCATATATGCCATGATAGAAAAACTTGCTACTGGTAGAGAAGATTTTCTAGAACCGTATTTAGTTGTAGTAACGAAGCAACAGCCATGCGATAAAGCTATATACAATGGATTTTTAAGTGATATGCAGGCTGTAATGTGGCACATAGAAGAACATTTACCAAGAATTATAGCACTGAAGGAAGGCAATGTAGAGCCTATACCATGTGGTAAATGTGAATATTGTAGAAGTGTAAAAACAGCAGAAATAATGGATTATCATTATTTATTGGGGTAGGGTAAGATGTATCCCTTTGAGATAAAACAATATAAAAAGGCTGATGATGGAGTTTATCTACAAGTTTTTATTCAGGATAAAGAAATATTAAATGAAATACTGCGAAACAAGACTAAAACAGGCAGTATAAAGCTAGATGATAATAGAAGAATTACTGCTAAACAACAAAAACGAATATATCTCACTATAAAAGACATTGCAAATTATTTAGGCTATTTTGAGAAGGAAGCCGAACAATTGCTGATAGATAACTTCAACATCAGCCATAATGAAAACTTAACCTGTATTCCAGAATGTTCTATGGATTTAGCAAGAAAATTCCTTGCTTATCTGTTAGAGTTCTGTTTATCTATAGATATTCCATTAAGTGATTACGCAGTTAATAGAATAGACAATATAGAAAGCTATATTTCATTATGTTTGTTGTATCGTAAATGTGCAATATGCGGTAATGATGCAGACATTCACCATGCACTTGACGATAAAGTTCAAATGGGAAACAACAGGAATAAAATTAATCATGTAGGCAGAAAAGTTATACCATTGTGCCGAGTTCACCACACAGAACTTCATACTATGAGTGAAAATGAGTTCTATAAAAAATATTCTATTAAACCCATTCCTCTAACAAAGGAAATGGCTGATAAAATAAAAATATAAAAACGGAGGTATTTATGATACTATTTAATAATGTTTATGCTACTGTTTGGGAAGTTGAGGACAAAGGTAATTTTGTAAAAGGCAGGATTTCAACCAGTGAGAAAAACAAAGAAGGTAAATATGTTAATTCTTATTGGTTTGTTACATTTGTAGGCAAAGCAAAAGAGCCAGCATTAGCACTATCCACAAAAGACAGAATTAAAATTACAAGTGGAAAAATTAGCAATACAACTACAGGCGAAGGAAAGGATAAGAAATCGTATGTAAATGTAACCATATTTGATTTTGAGAGTTTGAATAATTCACAAACAGATAGTCAGATGGATGAGTTGCCATTTTAATATGGGGGAGGAAATCTCCTTCCCTATATTATCAAAATGTAATGAATGGTGGTGGTTAATATTATTTTAAAAGAAAAGATATTAGAAGCGAAACAAATACTTGGAGAAAAAACAGCATATATTATTGCAGAAGATTTACATATAGATAAATGGGATAGTAAATCATTAAAAGGATGTTGCCCATTTCATAAGGAAGATACGCCCTCGTTTATATGGAATAAAAAAGACAATCATTTCAAATGTTTTGGTTGTGGTATAAATTATGGGATTTTAGACCATTACCAGCGTCAAGGTTTATCATTTAAAGAAGCAGTGCAAAAATTATTTAATGAAACTAATACTATTGTAGATGACTTTGAATTTATTAATAAGAGCAATATAAAAGATAGTAATTATTTTGCGAATTATATTTATCCCAAAGAAGAAACAAACACAGACAGAACTAAGGTAGAAGAATATTTAGCAAAAAGACATATAAGTAAAGAAACACTTGATTTTGTAGGTATTAAACAAGATGTATATGGTAATATAGTATTTGAACATAGAGATGTAGATGGAAAATTGCTTTGTGTTAAATATAGACCATCAAGACCAGTAAGAAAAGGCGAAGATAAAATGTGGTGGCAGAAAAAAGCAAGCACATGTCCTATTTTATATGGTGTTAATCAAATAGATATTACTAAACCATTATTAATAGTAGAAGGTCATATAGATAGATTATCCTGTATTGAAGCAGGTTTTACCAATGTAGTTTCAATACCACATGGTGCAGAAAATTTAAGCTGGATAGAGTTTAACTGGGAATGGCTTGATAATTTTGAAACTATTATACTTTGGTATGACAACGATACAGCAGGACAAACTGCATTGAAAAATGTAATTGTACGATTAGGTGAACATAGATGTAAAATAGTTGAACCAGATCAAGTAGTAATTGATAAGATTAAAGAATTTTATAAACAATATAATGTTGATATAAATAAAGCTGATGCTAATAATGTTCTTATAGCATGTGGAAAACAAGAAGTATTAAATTTAATTAATAATGCAAAGGAAGTGCCTATATCAGATGTTGTTGATATTATGGATTGTCAAGATGTAGATATACAAAATATAAATAAAATATCAACTGGATTTAATGAACTTGATAAATTAATTTATGGGCAAATAGAAGGTACTTTAAACATATGGTCTGGATATACAGGACAAGGAAAAACAGTAGTTATTGTTCAATCTGCAATTATTGAATCTGTAGAAAATGGACATAAAGTTTTTGTTTTCAGTGGTGAATTAGAAGGTGGACAATTAAAAAATTGGCTTATTAAACCTTGGGCTGGAGAAAAACATACAATAGAATGGGATAATGGAGAAAATATGCCAAAAGGTTATACAGTCACAAATGAAGCAAGAGAATATATTAAAAATTATTATAAGAATAAAATATTTTTTTATGATACATATTTAAACACAAAACCAGAAGCTATATTAAACAGAATGGAATTTTTGTTTAAAAAGTATGGTGTAGATGTTTTTGTACTTGATAATTTGATGTGTGTGGATTTTTCTGATTATAGCGATGAATGGGCAGCACAAAAGAAGTTTATATTAGATTTGTTAAAATTTACAGTAAAATACAAAACATATACACACCTCGTATGCCATCCAAAAAAACCTGATGGAAAAAATGCTAATTCTGCTTATGACATATATGGTTCATCAAATCTTGGAAATTTAACCCATAGATTATATTGGGTTAGTAGAAACAATAAACAAGAAGAATTACACGATTCAGAAATAAGTATTATAAAAGATAGACCAACTGGTATAACAAATAAAAAAATAAAATTATATTACAACAAACAAACTATGAGATTAATAAGTAGCGAAGAAGACAGAAATAGAAAATATTTATGGGAACAAAATATAAGTATAAAATATCCTAAACATATTCAAGAGAAATTAGTGTGCAATATTAACAAAAAAGAAGAAAAAGAGGTGTTTGGATAAAAAATGATTAAGTTTAATAATGATGATATTAGTCAACTACCCCCGTTTATAGAAACGGAGGCTTGTAAAGGCATTAGTTGACTACCCTAAGTCTTAACTGACTACGAATGTTTTCAAATCCAATAACTAATATAAATCTGGAGTTTTAGTACAAAATATAACTTTACAAGAAAGGGAAGTATTCGGATGATACACACACATGTACATACCAAATATAGTTTAAGAGATAGTATTATAGATTATGATGATTTAATTAATAGGTTAAAATCTATTAATCAAAATGCAATTGCCATTACAGATCATGGTAATATACATGCTTCAGTATCAATTTATAAAAGACTAAAAAAAGAAAATATAAAATATATACATGGCTGTGAAATGTATATATGTGATGATACTAATATAAAAGACCAAAATAATAAATATTATCATTTAGTTTTACTATGTAAAAATGAAACAGGAAGAATTAATTTAAACAAACTAATATCAATATCTAACCTGTCCGAAAACTTTTATAGTAAGCCAAGAATAGATTTTGAGAAGTTAAAACAACACAAGGATGGATTATTGGTTTTAAGTGCTTGTTTAGCAGGGGAAATAAGCAAGTTTCTCTTGATTGACGACTATGAAAAAGCAAAGGAAATAGCATTAAAATATAAAAATGAATTTGGTAATGATTATTATTTAGAAATACAAGCAAGAAATGATAATAAACAAATAGAAATTAATAAAAAAATTATTGCATTAGCAAAAGAATTAGATATATCAATTGTTGTAACTACTGATGCTCATTTTGTTACAAAAGAAGATAAAAAATATCATGATGTTTATTCTTTTAATAGTTCATATAAAGAAGAAGGAGAAGGATATATTGATTGTTATATTCAAAGCGAAGAAGAAATACGAAATAATTTGGCATATTTAGATGCTGAAATTATAAGTCAAGCAATTAATAATACTCATGAAATAGCAAATAAATGTAATGTTGAATTACCATTGTCTGCACCAATTATTCCACATATAGATGTACCAAGCCAATATAGCAATGAAAAAGAATGGGTAATGGATCTTTGTCAAAAAGGTTTTGAAGAAAGGGGAATCAATAAATTACCAGAAAAAGAACGTAAAGTATATTATGATAGATACCAATATGAACTTAACGCAGTAGAAGAAATGGGGTTTTTAGGATATTATCTTTTGGTATATACTTACGCAAATAAGGTTAAACGTAGAGGTATAGCACGTGGTAGTGGTGGAGGAAGTCTGTTATGTTATTTGATGAATATTACTGATATAGACCCCATAGAACACAAATTATATTTTGAAAGATTTATTGATGTTGGTGCTTTGGATGCCTTACGAGAGGGTAAAATTACGAGAAAAGAATTAAAAGTGCCTGATGTAGATTTGGACTTTGGCACGCATGATAGAGAAAAAATTATACAATTTTTGATTAATAAATATGGACAACAACACGTAGCATGTATAGGTAGATTTAATTATAATAAATCACGAGGCACTTTAACTGATATAGGTAGAGCGTTGGGTATCGAATTTAATGAAGTCAAAGAAATTACAAAATCATTAGAAGATTATGAATTAAATGATGTATTAGATTTAATAGAAATAAATAAAAATAATCCCAATAAACCTGATATAGTTAAAAAATTTGAAAAATATATAGAAAAATATCCTGAGTTATTTGCAATATCAAAAAAATTAATAGGACTTCCCATTTCTTTCGGACTACACCCTTGTTTTACTGAAGATACAATGGTGTTGACAGATAAAGGATATAAGTATATTAAAGATATTAATATAAAAGATAAAGTATTAACTCATACTAATACTTTTCAAGAAGTTCAAAAAACTATGCAAAGTATTTCTAATGATGTATATACTGTAGATATTATGGGTATACCTCAATTTAAAGTAACTGGCAATCATCCTATTTATGTGAGGAAAAAAACTTATGTAGGTAGAAAAAGAAAATATAGTGACCCACATTGGATTAATGTATCTCAGCTAACATCAGATTATTTAGTAGGAATGGCTATTAATCAAAATAATGATATTCCTGTATGTGGCAAATTACCAACAAGTAACGAGAATTTTTGGTGGATTATAGGAAGGTATATTGGAGATGGATGGTATGAAGATGTTAAACACAGAAATGAAAAAAGATTAATTATATGTTGTTCAAAGTACAATAATGAACTAGAAACCATTACAAAAAGAATAGATGGCATATTTGATTATAGGTATGTTGAAGAAAATACAACTTACAAAATTTTTATTAAAGATTTAGAATGTTTTGAATATGTTAAGCAATTTGGTAAATATGCTCACCATAAAAGACTAACTAGCGATATATTGAACCTACCAAAGCATTTATTGAAACAATTTTTGGAAGGATATTTGAGTGCAGATGGTTCATATAGAAAAAAAGAAAAAGTATGGGGATTTAAAACAACAAGCAAAGAACTAGGTTTAGGAATAGCACATTGTATAGCTAAAGTATATAATAGACATGCTTGGTGTGCTTATGTACCACCTAAAAAAGAAAAAATAGAAGATAGAGAAATAAATAGTAGGGAAAAATGGTCATTTGAATTTACATTAGATAAAAGAAAGAAAGATAATGCATTTTTTGATCAAGGATATATATGGCTACCATTTCGTAAGAAAAAAAAACTAAAAGATGAATATGTTGTATACAATTTAACTGTTGCCAATGATAATTCATATACAGCAAATAATATAATTGCACACAATTGCGGTAGGGTTATTGTGATGCAGGATTTAGACTACTATACTGCTTCATGTTATCATGAAAATGGAGAGCGATATTTACAAGGAGATATGCATGATATTGAAGATTTAGGCATTGTAAAAATAGATGCATTGGGATTAAGAACTGTTGATGTTATTTATGATACCCTTGAGTTAATTAGCAAGGATTATGAGTATATAAATCCTAAAAAATTAGACTTTTCAGATGAAAAGGTATTGGATATTTTTAAAAATGGAGATACTGTTGGAATATTTCAGTTTGAATCATATGGTATGCAGGCTACATTAAGAGATATGCAACCAACTGGTATTGAGGACTTATCTGTTGCTAATGCATTGTATCGTCCAGGTGCTATGGCGTACATTAAAAATTATTGCAACAGGAAACATGGGAAAGAAGAAATTACATATTTACACAAAGACCTAATGCCAATTTTAAGCAATACTTATGGCATTATGGTATTCCAAGAACAACTAATAGAAATAGGTAGATTAGCCAACCTTAGAAATCCAGATAAATTAAGAAAAGCCACTGGTAAAAAAGATGAGAAATTATTGATAGAAGTACATGAAGAACTCAAACAAAACTTGCTCAATAAAGGATGGACGGAAGAACAATTTAATCAATTATGGTCAGATATGCTTCAATTTGCTAAATATGCATTTAATAAATCTCATTCAAGTGCATATGCTATTATAGCTTTTATTACAGCAAAACTAAAAGCATACCATCCTTTAGAGTTTTATGTTTCGTTAATGAATTCTTATATAGAGGATTCATCTCAATATATAAAAAATAATGCAACTATTATATATGAAGATATTATTAATCATGGATATGTAATGAATAAGTTTGACTTTAGACAAAATCATAAAAAATGCAATATATATAATGGGAAAATCAATTATGCAATACCATTAATTAAACATTGTAATCGGCAGATAGCTGAAGAGTTATATGAGATAAGAAATAACCAATATAATAATTTTATTGAACTGTTATATGATATTAACCAAAAAACATCTATTAATTCTGTACAATTGGATATTTTAGTTAGATTAGGTTTTTTTAATGAATTTGGCAATAGTAGATTATTAAATGGACTAGTTGAATATTTTAACTTTTTTAAGCAAGGTTCTGCTAAACAAATTAGTGTAGACAAAATAAAGGACAACCAAATACTTGATAATATAATTAAAAGACATTCAAGATTATCTCCTTCTGGTAAAACATATATGGATTTGAATGTTAAAGCAATATTAAATGACATTGAAGAATGGATGAAGTGTAATAATGTGCGTGATTATCCTATTAAGGAAAAAATAAACACTCAGAAAGAGTATTTAGGTTTTGTTAATTTAACCACAGGAAAAGAAGAAGATAAACGAAAGTTATTAGTATTAGATGTTAAACCATTAGTAAGTCAAAAATATAATAAAATATGGGCATATGCAATTGATGAAATATCTATTGGTAGTGGAAAAAAGAATAGGTTGACTATATGGTCTAATAAATACGAGAAGAAACCACTACAAGTCAATGATATTTTATATGCTTATAAAGTAGAAAAGAATGATAAAGGATATTGGTATTTACAAGATTATGACATTATAAATAGTGAGTTTTTATAAAATATAAATATAAAATTATACTTGACAAATATAAAACTTGTGGTATTATATAAGTAGGTGATAAGCCTACTTATATAAAATATGTTTTTTATTCAAATTTAAGAAAGGGGTTTAAATATATGATTGGTGGAGAGATTTGTGTTAAAATTAAAGAAATAATTATCAGAAAATTTAATAAAAGAAGCATTAGAAAATATTAGAGAGGTTCAAATATAAAATATGAGAGTAATTATAGCTGGTAGTAGAAGTTTTAATGACTATGAATTCCTAAAAACAAATTGCTTGAATATTTTTAGACAATTAAAAGCAGAAGGATATGATACTAAAAGAGAAACTTTAGAGATTATTTCAGGCACAGCTAATGGTGCTGACAAAATGGGAGAACGATTTGCTGAAGAATTTAACCTTAAAGTAGTTCATTTCCCTGCTGATTGGAATAAATATGGAAAGAGGGCAGGTTATATAAGAAACGAACAAATGGCTTTATATGCGAAAGAAGATAATGGAGTATTGATTGCATTTTGGAATGAAACGTCTAAAGGAACAAAGCATATGATAGATTTAGCGAACAAACATAGATTAAAGGTGTTTGTTGTGAAATTTAGATAAAAATGTGTTTTTATCGAAAGGAGATAATATTATGTTTGCATATCTTATAAATTTAGGCTTTACCGAAAAGCAAATTGTAGATTATGTTAGAAGTACAGATTATAGTTTAGATCAATTATTAAGTGACGTAAATGTACAAATTGATACTGCAATCAAACGATTAATATTAATGTCATCGTGGTATACAATGTATGAATGTAATTTTAAATAAAGCTCAGATTTGATTGAAATTTTTTGGAGGTCTGTATGCTCGTTCTCCCATTTTGTCAGCACCTAAAATTAGTTGAGTTTATCAAGAATAATGCCGATTGGGAAGCAAAACTTCAAGACAAACCTTATTGTATAACCATAAAAAGAAAAGATAATTTTATAATATTTAATTATAATCAAATTGAATCAGATTTTTATAATCCAATAGTAAAAGAATGTAGAGGTATTATTCTTGAAGATGTTACTTTTTATGATTTGTTTATAAAAAGAGTTTATTAAAAATATGAATTCAAGTATAGAAAAAGCACAAAATACTTTATTTCTGACAAGGAAAGACTTTGCTGAATTTGCCAAGACTACAAAATGTCCAGCTTTAATGTTTAATTGGTATGACAAAAGGGTTTCCACAGCAGAAGAATGGTTGTGGAATCAATCCAATGAAAAAATAGTAATGTGGATAGGAGAATAATGTTATGGCTAAATTGTACATGATGGTTGGGTTGCCTGCAAGCGGTAAGAGTACATACGCACAATATATAGCAGAACAAGAAAATGCAATAATTCATTCTTCTGATAATATAAGAGAAGAATTGTTCGGAAATGTTGGAGAGCAAAATAAAAATGATGAATTGTTTAAAGAGTTACATAAAAGAATTAAAGATGATTTAAAAGCAGGTAAAAATGTAACATATGATGCGTGTAATGTTTCATATAAGCGTAGGAAAGCCTTTCTTGATGAACTAAAGAAAATTAATTGTAAGAAGATATGCTATCTTATGGCAACACCATATGAGAAGTGTTTAGAACTAAATCAAAAAAGAGATAGAATAGTGCCAGAATATGCAATTAAAAGAATGTATTTAAATTTTGATGTTCCTGCTAGTTTTGAAGGTTGGGATCACGTTCATATTGTTTATAATGATAGTAATAAATATCAAAGAAATATAAGTGATTTATTAAATAAATTAAGTTTAATTAGCCAAGACAATCCACACCATACACTTTCAATAGGAGAACATTGTAGAGTATGTGCTAGAAATGTATGTAAAATATTTAAAGAAAGAATGATATTTGATGCAAATCTTATTTATGCGGCTTGGTTACATGATATTGGAAAAGAATTTACAAAACAATTTAAGAATTATAAAGGCGAAGATACTGATATTGCTCATTATTATAATCATGAACACGTGTCAGCATATAATGCTTTATTTTATTTGAGAAATGATAATTTTACTTGTTTTGATTCTATATTGGATATTTGTCAATTAATAAGATGGCATATGAAGCCATACTTTATCAAAACAGAAAAAGCGAAAAATAAATTTATAAACTTAGTTGGACAGGATTTTTATGATAGACTAATGATACTTCATGAGGCAGATATTAATGCAAAGTCAACTACCCACCGCCTATAGAGGCGGGGGCTTGCGTTAAGCAAGTCATAGTTGATTAGCCTAATCTGAAGGGTTTCTTTCAGCTACGTTACATAGGAATATATAGGCACCATGGGATGCTCCACAAGTCCTATGCTCTGCGAGTAGATGTTAAATCATTTGGATTAAAAGAACACGAATTTATAATATTATTAAAATAAAGGGGGAATAAATTATGAGCGCAGATAATGGCATATACATATTAAAAACTAAAGACCAGTATAGAGTTATACATGCTCAAGCTATTGAGAATCTTTATCATTCACATATTAATCCTTACAATAGCGAGTTAGTT
>Ga0209204_1004055_pt1 | contig 10260 bp, 12 predicted proteins | sample AD_JPNMR2_MetaG_FD_184425 | JGI IMG/M metagenome (GOLD analysis project Ga0209204, IMG submission 184425) | Active sludge microbial communities of municipal wastewater-treating anaerobic digesters from Japan - AD_JPNMR2_MetaG (SPAdes) (version 2) | ecosystem: Engineered > Bioreactor > Anaerobic... | reverse complement strand
TGGATTCTCAAAGGGATGCTTATGCCATTCCCCAAGATTATCATAGCCTAAAATTCTTTTCCCTTGATAGATAATAGCGAAATCTTTTCTATCATTTTCTGCATTATAGTAAGTGTCAAACAAAATATCTTGCTCTAGTTCAATACGTACTTTTATAAAATTGATCCTTTTCCTTATGATTATCAAATTTAAAGATGGGAAAAACCTACTTTTAACCCTTTCTATCTCTTCTAAAAAACTCTCAAGCTTTCGTTTTATCTCTGGAAGTTCCATGCTAAGTTTTCAGTCTTCTCAATAAAGAGAGCCAGTGCCTTTTTTCCATTTCTAAAGCTTCCCACTCAATATAGTCTGCTTCAACTTCAGTAGAATATTTATCTTTTATCTCGCTCTTATCCCATAAATCTTTAAATTCTTCAAAAGTCATTCCATATTTTGACTCGTACTTCAAAATTCCCCTATTACATTCCTCCAGATCAGACTGAACCTTTTCCACAGCTAATATTCTTATTTTTTCTTCATATGTTTCACCCTGAACCATATCCAAAATTTCTAACACATCTTCTGGTAACTCAACAATACTCACAGTTCATCACCCCTGTTTGCGAGTTTCCTTATCTTAATTATACTATATTACTAAGTAGTTATCACCTCTTTTAGAAACTCTTTGAACGTATAGGGGCAAACTTCATCTTTCATAATTACTATGGAATTTTAGTCAATAAATCGACAAACTCAATAAGCGAGTTAACAGTATAATCTGGTTCAAAATCTATCCCTGGAGAAACTGCATCTTTGTAAATACCTTCTTTTCTTATAACTCTCACAGAGAGCATACCAAGATTCTTAGGACCTTTAAAATCTTTTTCTATATTATCCCCTACATAAATAGCTTCTTCTGGTCCCAGTTGAAATTCATCAAGCATATCTTTAAACGGTAAAATAGAAGGCTTGGAATAACTTTCTCCTTTTTCCCACGTATATATAGCTTTATCAAAATACTTCTCAATATTTAAAGTCACAACTTTTAATCTCTGAGTTGAAGGAAAACCATCGGTAACAAGTCCCAAGAGGAAATTTTTCTTTAGGAGAGGAAGCACAGCTTTAGCATCTGAATAAAGATGTATCTCAGGTTTATGATTCCTATACATAGAAATTATCTTATTTAAATAAGTCTCATTATTGATTCCTAGAAGTTCTAATACTCTGTTGAAAACAAACTTTCTATCCTTATTAAAGGCATCCATAAGTAAATCATAAATTTCATCTACTTTAAAACCAAAATCCTGAGAAATAACATTAGCTACCTCTCTAAACCCGCTTTTTACAAATTCTATCTCTGGATAAAGAGTATCATCCAAATCAAATATTACTAATCTTTTCATAGTAAAATGTCATCTTTATTTATATAAATTCCCTCATCATATCTTAACATCAAGACTCCCTCTTTATAATTTCCTATAGCTGGTTCTACTTTCTCCCCTTTTGCCAATTTAATAATCATCTCAGGGAAATTTGCTCCTGCATAATAACTGAGGGGATAGCCCCCTCCGAAACGAGGGTTGATCTCTGTAAAATAAAAACCTTCAGAAGTTGAGAAACATTGAATATTAATAACACCACAGGGTTTTAACTTTTTAACAAGCTTCAAAGTAAGCAAGAGAAGGTCATAATCTTTTATAGTAATTCCTCTTTCAACTTCTCCTGCTCTTGTTTTAAGCCTCTTTCTTTGTACAATAGAAAGAGGAATACCCTCAAAATCGCAGAGAACATCTATAGTTATCTCTTCTCCTCTAAGAAATTCCTGTAAAATTGGTTCAGAAATCTTTTTAGAATAAAATTCTACATCTTCAAAATCTTCACACCTTTGAACCCCAATACTTGCCGAGCCAAAACGAGGCTTTATTATGATAGGGAAATTCATTTTATTCCTAAATGATTGAATATCTTTATCAATCACAAAAGTTTTGGGAGTTGGAAGAGAATTCTTACTCAAGAATTCATAGGTAAGAAATTTATCATAACCTATTATAACTGTTTCATATGAAGAAATAAGGGGAAGTATATCCTCTTTTAAAAGTTCTTCTCTATTTTTTGCCAATATAGGTAATTCAGGATCAATGAGAGGAATAATAAGTTGTATATTCTCTCTTTTACATTTCTCCAAAAGAAAAGGGATATAGTCTTTATCAGTTACCTTTGGCACTAAAAAACTCTTATCTGCCACATAAAGTCCTGGAGCGGTAGGGTCGCAATCTGTAGTATAAATATATTCATCTCCCTTAAGAACTTCTTTAAAAAATTTTACAAGAGAGACTCTTCTACCAACTGAAGTCAAAAGGATATTCACTCTTATCTTTCCTCCATATTTTTACTTCCTACAAACTCAGGCATCGTAGCATAACCTTCAGCACTAACTCCTTCACGCTTAAATACTTTTAAAATAGTAAGGAAAATTATCTTCAGGTCAAGAGGGATATTCCAGTTATCCACATACCATACATCAAGTTTGAATTTTTCTTCCCAGGTTATAGCATTTCTTCCGTTAACCTGAGCCCAACCTGTCATACCTGGTTTAACGTTATGCCTTCTTGCCTGCTCTGGAGTATAACGGGGAAGATACTCCACAAGAAGAGGTCTTGGTCCAACCAGACTCATATCTCCCTTTAAGACATTCCAGAATTCGGGAAGTTCATCCAGGGTGGTACTTCTCAAAAACTTTCCAATTGCTGTAATTCTCTTTTCATCAGGCAAGAGATTTCCATCTTTATCCTTTAAGTCAAGCATTGTTCTGAACTTATAAATTACAAAAGGCTTCCCATTTAGTCCAGGTCTAAGTTGCTTGAAAAATACAGGTCTTCCCATAGTAAGATAAATAATAAGAGAGACAATAAGCATAATAGGACTAGAAACAATAAGTCCTACTAATGCACCAATTATATCTATAATACGTTTAAGGATGGGACTTCTCATTTTCTTGTGCTTATTATAGCACTTCCTGAATTACTTTCTCTAACTTATCTACCAGAACAGGAATATCATGATATTCCTTTACATATTTCCTTCCATTTTCTCCCATCTTTAATCTCTCTTCTTCACTCATTTTATATAAATTTATTATTGCTTCTGCAACTGCTTCTGGATCTTCAGGTGGTACTGTAATTCCTGCTTTCACTTCCTCTACCGGATTATTAGAGGCATTTGAAGCAGAAATTATAGGTTTTCCAGAAGCTAAATAATCAAATAATTTATTAAAACTCATCCCATACTTATAGATATTCTTAGCCAAAAGATTAACAAAAAGGACATCTGCCTTACTTAGAATTTCTGGAACTTTATCCTTTTTTACAGGGTCTTTAAAAAAAACATTATCCAGACCTTCTTCTAACGCTCTTTTCATAAGACGCTTCTTTTCATACCCATCCCCCACAAGCTCTATAACAATGTCACTATAGCCTCTCTCCTTTAAAATCTTCGCAGAATCCAAGAGAATATCTAATCCATCTGTAATTCCATGAACACCAGTATAAAGAACTTTAAACCTGGTTTTCTTCTCAAAATTATTCTCTATATGTTCAACCCTTTTTAAATCTACCCCATTAGGTATCCATTCAATCTTCTCTAATGGAATTCCTAAAGATGTTATATACTCATAAGCTTTAGGCAAAACAGAGATAATTTTTTGGGCTCTTTTATATAAGAATTTTTCGAGAATACCTAAAAGTATAACGAAAGGATTCCATCTTGAAACTCCCATATCAATTAAAGTCTGAGGCCATAGGTCTCTGACCTCCATAATAAAAGGAACTTTATAATACTTTGATAACAGATATGCAGTATATACTGCAAAAAGATGAACAGAAGAACCAATAATAACATCTGGTTTTTCCATATCTATCTTTTTAGCTACATTATAGGCTCTTACAGAATAAGATAACATATTTAAGACTCTTCTCCAGTCATTTTTTGAATAAGGAAAAGTCTTTATCCAAACAAATTTTACTCCATCATAATCTTCTATAATATAAGAACTTTTTCCATAATCCTTTGTCTCTCTTAATAAACTATAATGAAAGCTGGATGCAAAGATAGTTACATTATAGCCTCTCTCAGTAAGCTCCTTTGCAAAATCGTAATGCCTCGTTCCTCCTGGTAAATCCGGAGTAATGGCATAATGGTTAAAAATCCAGATATTCATATTTTTATCTCCATTCAGACGTCTAATAAATTTTCTACTATAACTTCTACTTCTTCTATATCCAATAAAGGATAAACAAGCAGAGAAATTACTCCAATATTAAATTTTAATTGTTCTAACTCTCTCACTCGATATATATCTAAGGCAGTCTCTATATCTGTCATTATGCCTTACTCATAAGCTCACTTTCCAATATTTCTAATTACATCAGCAGAAAGTTTGCCTGAATTAAATAACAAATCTATTATCGATAAGTTTGGGATAAAACTTCCATATAACTGATTATAAATAGGATGCTGAAAGTCATAATAAACCAACTTAATGCCTGCCTCTTCGAATAATCTCTCTTCTTGATATTTTGCTCCCCCAAATCCAGAAAGATATACTTTACCATTAAGCTCCTTAACAATAGAAATTAAAAGCTCTGTAGCTTTCCCATCAACACTTAAATCTGAAGACCTTATAAATTCCCTCTCAATATTCAAGTAATTACAAATTTTTAGAATTAGTTCGATATTCAGGTCTGAAATGCTTTCCCAACCATCTTTATAATAAACTTCTTCTATAAGTGAATAAATCTCATCAAAAAAAGGTGCTTTTCTGTAATTTAATTCTAAAGTTTTTAGATGTTTTTTCCGCCAGTCGAAACTATTATCTATCTTAACTTCAAAAATTTTCTGCCCAAAATGAAAAGATACCGGAACTGTCAACCATAATTCTCCTTGACTTGTTTTTATCTTATTTCTGTTTATAAAGCTATTCTTTGTATACTGTACATTATCTAAAAAAACAAATCTTTCACATTTTAAGATTTTATAAAAGTAGCCAATCCAAGGCAAAAAATTAGGCTGATGTATTGTAATTATCATCTTTTCAAATTCTCCTTACATTACCCATCTTATCACCTCAAAAGCCTCTGCATATTTGGCACTAATCTGAGTTCCTCTTGTAATAGCTAAGCTTCTTATAAAATCCTCATTAGCATAATATCTATTCTGTTGTGACTTATACGCCTTCAAGGCTTCTATTTTCTTCGTTATATGCTGTTCTTCTAAATTAATAAATGCCTGAGTGTGAAAAGTTATATTATTCCATGGAAGCTCATATCCTAGGATACTAACCTGCTTAAATGCCCTCATTCCTTCCATAGCCACAGTATAATGATCCTGATGTAAATCATTAGGAGATGGTATAAAAACCAGGTCTGGGTTAATCTTGCTCTTCAAGCTTACCAATTCTTCCAGTATTTCCTGCCTTACATAGTTTAATTTTCTTACCTGAAACTTATAAATTATTAGGTTATTAGGGTTTATTCCCAGTATCTTAGTTGCCTCCCTTACCTCTATTTCTAAAATATTTTTAGGAAATCCATCAGGGACAGAATCTTCTGCAGTAGAAAAAGCTATATAATAAACTTCTTTACCCTCTTCAATAAATCTAGCAATACTCCCCCCACACCCAAATTCACCGTCATCTGTATGAGGCGCAAGAACTAAAATTCGATTAAAATCATCCGTCATAATATCTTCCTCCTACCAACAATTTCTATTATATTATACATAAGCTATCCAATGTAAGCTCTATTAAATCTCTAACATTCTTTTCTATATCAAACTCTTTTTCCACCTTTAATCTTCCCTTTCTACCCATCTCATATCTATAATCTCTATCATTGATAAGCCTCTCTAATGCATCTGCTATAGCCTCAGGGCTCTTCTCCTCCACCATTATACCACCCTGTCTAAATCTTAGCTTTTATTCCAAAATAAAAGTGTTTCATAAACTTTTATAAGTTTCTTGCTCTCATTTTCCCAATTATATTTTTCTTCTACTGCTCTCCTTCCATTTTCCCCCATCTTTTTAGCTTCTTCAGGATGCTCAAATAAATATCTTATTGCTTCTGCAATTTCCTTTGAACTTGATGGATCCACAGTTATCCCACATTTATTTTCCTCAATTATATTTTTAAGCCCTTCAAAATTGGAAGATACTACAGGCAATCTTACCATCATATATTCAAAAATCTTTACACTATTTTCTGCTGCATATAAATAGGCAGGAACAGGCTGAAGTAAATTCAAACCTATATCAGCCATTGCAAGAGTTTTCATTACCTCATCCCAGGTTTTATACCCTAAATATTTAACTTCTGAATTTCTAAGAGCATAATTTTTAATATACTCATTTTCCCATTCGCCGAGTAAAATAACTTCTACCGGAATATCTTTTAGATATTGTAATGCTCCAACAATTTTAGCGATACCCCTATCCTCACTTAAACCTCCACTGTAAACACAAATAACTTTACCATCATTTCTCTGAATTTTTCTAATATCTAAAAGTGGTGGGAAGTTTGCAACCCTATACACGTTACCATACCTGAACCTTGATTTGACATAATTATCAGCAGTTATTAAAGCATCAAAACACTTAGAAGATTGCTTTTCAAAAAGATCAAAAAGGGTAGAGATAATCTTTCTTAAGGGCGGAGTTATATACGATTTTGACAAGATTTTACTTTTGTAGTCCTCATGAATATCATATATAACTTTTTTCCTGTAAAGTTTTAATATTAAGCCAACTGGAATTAGCTCCGGGTCATGGAAGTGATAAACATCTGCTCCTTCTTCCAAGGCTTTCTTCAATATGATCAGAGGTAATCTTACCATACGCTCCAACCTGCTTTTAACTTTTGGAAGAGCTTTAATTTTAATTCCATCAACAGTTTCATCTCTTTCATGTTGTGCTATCAATACTACATCATAACCAGCCTTTAATAGGCTTTTACATTCTTTATAAAATATACGAACATCAAATGGGGAATGAACTGAGGTTAAGTGGCAAACTTTAGAATATTTATTCTTAATCATATATCACCCTTCCATCGAATGAGTTCTTTTTTTACCATTCTAGCCAAATCTTCAATTCTTCTCTCATAATTTAAAGTATTAATATATAATTTTACATTTTTACAATAATATTCATAATTTTTCTTTAGTTCTAAAATTCCTTCTAAAAAATCATTAGTGCTTACACCTATTTTATACTTGTCACACAACCTCTTCAGGGGTGGATTTGTAGATGTCAATACTGGCTTCCCTTCAAATAGACTTTCATATAATTTCCCAGAAGCACAATAAATATTATTTATTGTGTCCTGAGAAAAAGCTACTACGCTGATGTGAGATTTACTTAAGATATATTTCCATTCAACTCGAGGTACAAAACCTAAATAAACTATATTAGAAAATCTATTTTTTTCAATCATCAAATCAAATTTCTTTTTATCTTTAGGATTATAGTTTCCTAATATTATTAACTGATATTCATCTCCCAACTTGCCAACTACTTCAGCAAGTTCAAAAGTCATCCTAGATCTGCTTATGCCTCCTGCATAAGCAATGTAAAATGTATTGATATTCTTATTGAATAAATAACCATATTTTCTATTATATTCATTAATATCATACTTATCTTCTATTCTATGGATATTATCAAAAACTATAGGGGGCTTTTTCAAATGAAAATAATTTTTCATAATTTCAGCTCGTTCATTATTAGCTGCAATCACTATATTAGCATATTTCAAGTATTTTTTTTCAAAATAATTCATGTGCAGTGCAATCAGTTGTTTTAATGACTTAGGTTTTATATCAATATATAACTCACTTGAATCATATATTATAAAAATATCTTTTTTTTGTTTATATAGCCATCTAAGTATAGCTGCAGTATAATTATCATGTAAAATCAAAATATCTGGATTTTCATCTTTTATAGCTTTAATAGCCTCTTTTATGAAACAAAAATATTTCCTTTTACCCTTACAAGCTTGAATAAACTTAACTTTAGGATCATCTTCAAATGGTTTCCACGGTGAAAATAATATAACTTCATCCCCTAGTTGTTTTGCTAATTTTAAAATATCTTGTGATCTTGCCTCGCTTTTTATATCATGATAAACTATAAACATTATTTTCATTCCGCTCTCCTTTCGTTATTCACATTCATTAGTTTTACAAGTCTTATCTTTCACTGAAATCACTCTAAATAATCCCATATAAATCCAAAAAATGTTAGAATAACTTATTTCATTAAATAAATGAGATCCTCCTATTGCATCTAATAAAAAAGCAAAAAAAATTAAATAAGCTGTATGTCTTAACGATCTTTCTTTTATATATGAGATCCTTTTAAATAATATTAGGAAAAAAAGAAATAATATAATAAAACCAATCAACCCTGTTTCACTTAAAATAAGTATATACATATTGTGCGGATCAATTAAGGCACTAATTCCATCTACTGTTATATAGCGATCTATATAAGCCCTTTTAAAAAAACTTCCCATACCTGATCCAAGAATCGGTTGTTTAGAAAAAATATATAAACCCAAATTAGATGCCCTTAATCTTTCTTGTATTGAAACTCCAGATTTATAAAGCTCAGTTGATATTAAACGGGAGAGATCATAATTTTGAAAAGCATAAACAGATACAACTATGAACAGCATAAATAATACTATGTTTTTCCTATAACTATTATTCCTAAAAATTATACTATATAAAATACCATACAAAGTTATAATAATCATGCATAAGGAGGCCATACGAGATAGTAATAAAAAAGTAGCTAAAACATTTGTAGCAATTGAAAAAAACGCAATAACACGCCATACTTTTTCTTTCGAGTAATAAAACATATAGAAGCATAAAGGCAACGTTAAATTAAAATAATAACTCACCGTAATAGATGATCCTAGCATCATCCTTGGTCTAGATTGAGAATAATATATATACTGACCGCCTTCAAGTCCTATCAACTGAATAAAAAAAGCATATTTTCTTACTAAAATAATCGCAAAAGTCGCATATATAAGACACACAAGAACAGCTATTTTAAAAAATAAAATTACATCACTGCTACTCAGATTACTAAAAGAAAAATACAAGAGAATTGGTATCACAAATAACAATATGGCAAGAAAATATTGAGATATAGAATCAGTATTAAATCCTCCTATAAAAACATCTATCATATACATAAGCAGACAAATTCCTAAATAAAGATCATATCTATATATTTTCTTTTTATCAATAATTACCAATACTATTAACAATACAAGCCAAATCTCATTTGTAGTAGGGATTCCATCAACTTTAAATGAAAGTATGCTTTTAATTCTGTCCAAAGCAAACAGTGAATACAAATAAATAAAACATATCAAATACAAGTAAATTGAGTGTTCTTTTAAATTAACACTCTTCTTTCTCACTTATTTACTTCCCCCCAATATTTCCCCTACTCTCTCACATATCTTTCCTGCAGCATATTCATTCATAAAATCAACATTCTCTCCTGGCTTTATATTCAATGCTGCATCCAATATCTTCTCTTTATCCGCTCCTACCAATCTATTCCATCCATATCTTACTGTTTCTACCCATTCTGTCTCAGCTCTTAAGGTTATACAGGGAACTTTAAGCCAAAAAGCTTCCTTTTGAACGCCGCCAGAATCAGTCAGAATAGCATATGCATTCTTCTCCAGGGATATCATATCCAGATATCCCACAGGTTCTACAGTTACAAGAGAACCTTTCAGGAGAGAGTCTAATTTATACTCTAATATTTTATTTCTTGTCCTTGGATGTACAGGGAAGATAACGGGCTTATCTAAACTGGATAGTGCCTCTAAGATATTCTTAAGTCTCTCATAGTTATCGGTATTCTCTGCTCTATGTATTGTTGCAAGATAATACTCTTTGGGCTTAAGATTGAGAGTCTCTATAATCTTACTTTTTGTATCACTTATCCTTAAAAAGTGCATCAGTGCATCAAACATTATATCTCCAACAAGATATACCCCTTTTTCTATACCTTCCCTTTTCAGGTTCTCAACAGCCGTCTCTGTGGGAGCAAAAAGAAGGTCAGAGAGATGGTCTGCTACAATTCTATTTATCTCCTCTGGAATATTTTTATTAAAGCTTCTCAGCCCAGCCTCAATATGGGCTAAAGGGATGTGAAGTTTTGAGCTTGCTAAGGCTCCAGCTAAGGTAGAATTTGTA
>Ga0209204_1004052_pt1 | contig 10267 bp, 11 predicted proteins | sample AD_JPNMR2_MetaG_FD_184425 | JGI IMG/M metagenome (GOLD analysis project Ga0209204, IMG submission 184425) | Active sludge microbial communities of municipal wastewater-treating anaerobic digesters from Japan - AD_JPNMR2_MetaG (SPAdes) (version 2) | ecosystem: Engineered > Bioreactor > Anaerobic... | reverse complement strand
GAGCCAATTATTTCCCGATTGTTCAAAATCTCTGATTTTCTGCTCAATATCCAGTTTCTCGTTGAGCAGTTTTTGTTTCTTGGCTTGGTATTCTTCAAGAGTCAAAGCTCCGCCGGCAATGTAGAGGTCCAACAATTTTTCAATTTTCTGTTCAATTTCGTCTTTTTGAATTTTGAGATTTTGAACAATAATTTCACTTTTCCTCTTGGCTTGCTCTTTTTCTTTGTCCAACTCCAAAATCATATTTTTTGCCCAGTCATCAGGCAAAGAAACTTTTTGAATAAAATCTTTCATTTGATCAATAAGATTTTCTTCCCTTAAATACTTTTCATCGCATTTTTGCTTTTTCTTGGTGCATCGGTAATAGTTATGACCTTTTTGTTTTTCAGCGGTTATCATACAGCCGCAATTTCCGCAACGCATAAAGCCTGAAAAAGCAAATTCATGCTTTCTTTTTCTCTTTTTCTTGCCCCGGTTATTCATTACCTGCTGGACAGAATCAAAAAGTTTCTTGGAAATAATTGGCTCGTGCATGCCTTGATAAACTTCTCCGTTAAACTTAAAAACTCCGTAGTAGAAATGATTTTTGAGCATTCGCTGGACACAGGAAACAGAAAGCGGTTTATTGCGGTAGCTTGTTATTCCGCTATCTGCCAAAAACTGCTTTATGGCTTTGAGGGTGTAGTCGCCGGTAGCGTAAAGTTCAAACGTTTTTTTGATAAACGGCGCTTTGTCTTTATCTAAATCTATCTCTTTTGTTCTGTGATTATTGAGATAGCCAAGCGGAGCAAAGCCAGGCCAAATTCCTTTTCGCAGTTTTTGGCGGTGTCCTCGTTTGATGTTCTCCGAAAGGTTGTCAACATAGTATTTGCTTTGCCCGAAAGCGATTGAGAGCATAAATTTCCCTTGCGGTGTGTTCTCAAACCAGAAAGTCGGAAATTTCAAATCAAGCAGTTTTCCTGTGTCCAGCAGGTAAATGATTTTTCCGCCGTCAATGGAATTTCTGGCAAGGCGATCCGGATGCCAAGCCAAAATTCCGCCGGCTTCTCCGGCGCAAATCCGGTCTAACATTTCTCCAAAAATTTTTCGGCCAGGTTCTTTGGCGGTTTGCGCCTCGCAAAGCGAGGCGACGATTTCAAGTTTTTCTTTGGCGGCAAATTCTTTTAGCTCGGCAAGCTGAGCTTCAATGGATAAAACCTGCCTTTCTTCTGAATCCGTTGATTTTCTACAATAGATAAAGTATTTCATAGGTTCAAATTTAATTTAGAAAAGCCCGCTTCTGGCGTTCCGCAAAGCGGAACAAAGACAAAAAATTCAATTTTGCGCCTAAAATCGGCTGGCGAGTCCTCGCAGAGGGCGAGCCAACAAAGACATTTCCCAACTGGCGGTGTGCGTTCGAAAAAATTCGAACTGATTTCGCCCAAAATTTGTAGGGCGGGCGGAATTCCCCCCAGACCCCCCTTCCGCCCGCCCGCAGAAGCGACCCTTTCGGATTGAAAAACTGCCAAAGAACCTGAAAAAAAATCGGCTCGAACTTCATTTTGGGCCAAAAGCGGGCTTCCCTCATTTTTAATTTGATCGATTTCATTTTATTTGTTATCATGTTTATGAAGGGTTAAATAAGCACCCATATTAATACTATCATACTTAGGAAACTATGAAAAGTCAGAACAATAACGAAACCATTGGGGATAAGATAAAACAGCTTAGGAATAAGCAGGGGTTAACGCAGGATGAACTGGCGAGAAAATCCGATCTTCCCTATACAACGCTGACTAAAATTGAAACAAATGTCATTACCAAGCCCTCTATCCAAACAGTCGTAAAGATTGCCCACGGACTTAATCTAACAATAGATAATTTAATGAAATAACAATGAATAATTTCGCTAAAGAAGATATTATTCCAAGCCAGAAAGAAGGGGTACGGCTTAAAATCAGGGAAGATACAAGTTTAACTTGGTCATATTTGATTATGAATGTGTTGGCCGCGACCTTAGCCTGTTATGGCTTGTTTGCGAATAGTCCTGCTGTTGTGATTGGAGCTATGGTTGTCGCGATGCTTCTGGGTCCTATTATAGGAATTAGCCTTGCATTGGTTGATAATGACACAAAACTACTAAAGATTGGTTTATTCACACTCGCTAGTGGAGCACTTAGTGTATTTGTAATCTCTTTTGTTTTAGGAACAATCCATAAAGATATCCCTTTAACAAATGAGATTTTGGCGCGAACATCACCTAATCTAATCGACTTGATGATCGCTTTGACTGGTGGGGTGGCAGTAGCGTTTGCAACTGTATCTCCTCGAGTTAATATCACCTTTATTGGAGTAGCTATTGCCACAGCTTTGGTGCCACCATTATCTTCAGTTGGTATCCTAGTAGCTCGTGGAGAGTTTGGTTTGAGCTTTGGAGCGTTACTTTTAACTTTTACCAACGCAGTTGCGATCCAATTTGCGTCATCGGTAGTTTTATGGCTTACCGGATTTCGACGAGTTACACAAAATCTAGAAAGTGGTTTAAAAGTATTTATAAGGCGTAACTTTGCTAGCCTGGCAATATTGGTTTTACTTGGGGTTGCGCTAACCCTTAATCTCAATCGAGTAATTGCGAAACAATTGTTTGAAACAAAAACACGCAGGATTCTACAACAAGAGATATCGGTTGTGGATGGAAATTTTTTGGCAGAAGTTAGATTCGAGGACCAAAACACGTCTACCATTATACATGCGGTTGTGCGTGGGCCAAATCAGCCTAGTATTCAGCAAGTAATAGCATTAGAGAAAAAACTACCTTTAGCACCAAATGGCAAACCCATTGAATTGAGGGTAAGGTTTGTTTACACGACGGTTATCAATCGAGAAGGATATTTATATCAAGATGTTAGTCCTTAACGAGATAAAATTTATATGAATAATTTGCCAAAATTAATTAAAATTGCAGGAATTGTAGGAACAGTCGGAGTTTTTTCATCAGTAATATACATATCTGCTAATCGTCTTCATAAAGCTGAGCTGTTACCCAAAGAGCAGTCAGTCATAGAAAAACTAATTGGGCCAAAAGGAGACCGGGGGGAAACAGGTGGCTTAGGTAAAAGTGGGACAAAGGGAGATCAAGGCCTCAAAGGAGACAAGGGTGATAAAGGAGACAAGGGTGACACTGGCAGTTCTGTGTCACTTTTAACTACTTGCTCAAATGGACAGGTACTCAAGTGGAGCTCGAGTAGCTCTACTTGGATTTGTGCTGATGATATAAATTATTCTAGAAAATTCATACAAGTTTATGATTCAACAGGTGGTATTGACTTGAATTCTACTACACCGACAGCTTTGACATGGGATTCTCAATCCTATGTCAACACAACCTATTTTACTCATAGTACGTCAACGAATAATTCTAGAGTGTATCTTGTGGAAGCTGGTTGGTATAAGCTGTCCTACGTTGTTGGAAGTGATAATAATACTGCAACTCGAGCAAATATACGCTGTAGGATACGACTAAATGGCACTACATATATCACTCCGGGTGGGACATTCTCATACTCAAGAAATGATACAGATGATAACGCGACAAATACCTCAATTGTTTTTGTTCAGACAACGAGTGCTAACGAATATTATGAGGTGCTTTGCGACCGTGCTGGATCATCAGGAGCATCAACTTCAATTGCAAATAGTAGTTGGACTACAGCAGAGTATGTTAATTAAGACTTTATCTCAAGAATTTGCCGCCAAAGAAAAACTTGAAATCGTCCAATCCGAAAGGGTCGCTTCTGCGGGCGGGCGGAAGGGGGGTCTGGGGGGAATTCCGCCCGCCCTACAAATTTTGGGCGAAATCAGTTCGAATTTTTTCGAACGCACACCGCCAGTTAGGAAAAGAGGTTGCTGGTTCGCCCTCTACGAAGGATCACCAGCCGATTTTAAGCGCAAAATTGAATTTTTTGTCTCTTTGTTTTGCGAAGCAACACAGCCAGAAGCGGGCTTTTCTTTTTCTTGTCATTTTTACTTTTATTTGTTATCATATACTTGTGCATCAATATAGCAAAACAGTGTAATGTTAGCAATTTATGGAAAATAACCAAGGAAATAAATCAGGTAAGAAAATAAAAGCATTACGCCTTAAACTTGATCTGTCTCAAGATAAATTCGCCAGAAAGGCTGATATCCACTGTACTACACCAACAAAGATTGAAACCGGCGTTATCAAAAAGCCATCGGTGTTTGTGATGGCAAAAATCGCAAAAGCATTAAATACTACAGTTGATGAGTTGATTAAATGATTATGACCACTAAACATAAAATTATAATTGGCGACTCAAGAAAGATGGGAGAAGTCCCAGATCAGTCAGTTCATCTTATTATAACCTCTCCACCTTATTGGCAGTTAAAGGATTATGGCGCGGAAAACCAAATCGGTTTTAATGATTCTTACGAAAGTTATATTAATAATTTAAATTTAGTGTGGAATGAGTGCTACAGAGTATTATACGATGGTTGCCGTTTGTGTATAAATATAGGCGATCAATTTGCCCGTTCTGTTTATTATGGAAGATACAAAATTATTCCTATTCGTACTGAAATAATTAAATTTTGTGAAACAATTGGATTTGACTACATGGGCGCTATTATTTGGCAAAAACCGACAACTATGAATACTACCGGCGGTGCAACCATAATGGGTAGTTTTCCATATCCTAGAAACGGAATCATAAAGATTGATTATGAATTTATATTAATTTTTAAAAAATATGGCAATCCGCCAAAGACTTCAAAAGAATTAAAAGATAAATCAAAACTTAGCAAAGAAGAATGGAATGAATATTTTTCTGGCCATTGGAATTTTAATGGGGAAAAACAAACTGAACATCTGGCCATGTTCCCTGAAGAATTACCAAAAAGATTAATTAAAATGTTTAGCTTTATTGGCGACATTATTTTGGACCCCTTTTTAGGTAGCGGAACTACAACTTTGGCCGCTAGAAACTTAAATCGAAATTCAATCGGCTACGAAATAAACGAAAAATTTTTACCAATAATTAGAAAAAAAATTGGCATAAACGAAAAAGAACTTATCAAGAACTCGGATTTTGAGATTATTAAACAGAAACCACTAAAAGTAGATTGGAATTCGGAAATTTCAAAATTGCCTTATCAATTTAAGGACCCAATTAAATTTGATAAAAAAATAGACCCGAGAAAGCTAAAATTTGGTTCAAAAATTGATTTTTCAGAACCAACAAGAGAAGAATTTTTTTCGGTTAAAAATATTATTAACCCGGAAGAAATAATCTTAAATAATAATCTAAAGGTAAAACTGCTTGGAATAAAAACTAAAAAAGAGGTTGTTGATAAGGCAATAAATTATTTGAAAGTCAAATTAAAAAATCAAAGAGTATTTTTGAAATACGATAGTATTAAATATGATGATAACGGAAACCTATTTGTATATCTTTATTTAAAAAATAAAACTTTTATTAATGCTCATCTAATAAAAAATGGATTAGCAGAAGTTGATACTGGTATAGATTATCTTTATAAAGATAAATTTATTAAACTAAAACAACAAATTTATGGCTAAAGAATGGATTTTAAATAGCGCAATAAACCGTTGGGGACTTCAGAAAAAACGAATGGTTGGGGCTGTTTCTGATGAAATAAGAAAATGTTCACCAAAAACAGTTAAAGAATGGGAAGAATATTATTTTAAAAATGTCTATCCCAAAGAGCATTTAATTGAGATAGGAAAAAAACTTTATGTTAAGATAACAGAAGTTTTAAGGGCAGAAATTGATGAAATCACAGAAGAAGATTGTATAAATTATGTAATTAATCTTGTTGTAAACCGCACCTTTGACGGTTATATGACAGAAAAGAAAACTATCTATGAACAACTTCAAGATATTTTAGGAATAAAAATTGAGCCTGCGCCAGATGAGTGGGATAGATTATTTAATGTAGATTTTTTCATTAAAATAAAAGATAAGTATTTAGGATTACAAATTAAGCCGGCCGGCTACGCTTTTATAACACAAATCATAAATGAAAGAAAAAATCAAGAAGCAACGCACAAAAAATTTACCGCTAAATATGGCGGAAAAGTTTTTTATGTTATTTCTATCAAAGAGGGAGACAAGAAAAGGATTTACAATACCGAAGTTATTGATGAAATAAAACAAGAAATTGAAAGATTAAAAAATTTGTAAAAGAATTTGCCGCCAAACCGAGCGAAGCTCGGAGTTCCGCTAAAAGCGGAACGAAAAACTTGAAATCGTCCTTTTCGCTTCCGCTTCAGGGCTCGGATTTTTTCAAATACACACCGCCAGTTGGGCATATTCAGTGCACATAGGGTACACAACCTGGGATATTAATCCTAAGACAGGATGTTTCCATTTAAAATATGACGACGCCAGTACATTTACAATTTTATCATTTTGAAAAGGTATTTTTGCTCCCATGAAACGAGAACGAACCATATGGAAAATTTGAGTTTATCATTTGACTTTTAATTGAAAATTTCACATACTATTTGTAGTATGGAAATTTTACTACAATGTCAAGGATATGGAAAAAAGCATAATATTTATTAAGACACATTATCACAACCTGCTGGTGGTGTCTTGCACATAATTACAAACATTAAATCAGGGACTACGTCAGCCCCCAGCATTGAAAACGTCAAAAAAATTGCTGATGCTCGGAATATTAGCGGACACAATTATAATTTGAGAGAATACATACTATGAATCAAGAATTAGCAAATGTTATAAAAATTTACTCCACTGGTTCTCATCAAGAGCTAAGTAATTATTTGCTTGGAAAATCAAAAGACACACTTATAGGAATACTGGTAGATTTACTGACAATGTATATTAATGATAAAAATTCTTCAACCATAAGAGAATTTATTACTGTTACATTATCGGGGTATCAACATAAACTAGGTAAAGTTGGATACAATGGTTTTAGGCAAGACACTTTTGTTCCAGGCAAGACTATAAAATGTGAAGCAAAGCCTAAAAATATAGATACAGAAGAATTTGAAAAGTATAGTAGGGGCGAAAGAAAAACATCTCCTTCAAAATTAAACGGCGGTGGGAATTTTACCGACTATACACCTAATAGATTAGAAAAAGACATTAAAGAAAAAGATTTAAATATGTTGGTTAGTGGTTTTATTGATGGAAAACTGATTTATATAATTGAATTTCCATTTAATTGCCCAGATTTTGTAAAAAATTTGAAAATGCAAATTGAAAGATGGCAAGCCAAATTGAAGGGTAGCAAGAGTATAAAGGGGCAGTTTTTAAGAAGTGCGACCTTTGATTATAGAAATTTTATCAATTGCAAAGAATTAAAAATTGTTTTTCTTTTAAGCAAAAAAGAACTGCCAAAATATAGGAAATACATAGCTAATGGTTTTTATGAATTTTTATTAAAAAATGCAAAAAATGAATAAAGATTACTTAAACAAAATAATTTGTGGAAATACTTTGGTTATCTTAAAATCCTTGCCAGATGAAATTGTTGATGTTGGTGTCACATCGCCTCCGTACAACAAGGGAGAGAATAAGAAGGGGTGGTTAGTTACTAATGTAAAATACTCTGGTGCCTCAGATAAATTACCTGAGGATTTATATCAACAAAATCAGATTGCTGTTTTGGATGAAATTTTCAGAATAACAAAAACTGGGGGCTCCTTTTTCTATAATCATAAAATCAGATGGGAAAGAGGAAAAATATTGCATCCTATGGATTGGTTGAGAAAAACAAAATGGGTAATAAGACAGGAGATAATTTGGGATAGAATGATTGCGGCAAATATAAGAGGGTGGAGGTTTTGGCAAATTGAAGAAAGAATTTATTGGCTCTATAAACCTAAAGGAAATCATATAATAGGTGAAGAATTAAAGCCTCAACATGCGTTATTAACTTCTATTTGGAGATTCCCACCAGAAAGAAATAATCCTCACCCTGCACCATTTCCCCTGGAACTACCAGTGCGATGCATCTACTCAGTTATGGATGGAAAAAAGGAAGGAGTTGTATTGGATCCTTATTGTGGAAGTGGAACTACTTTAGTTGCAGCAAAAATATTAGGTTATGATTTTATCGGCGTAGATATATCAGAAGCATATTGCAAATTTTCCGAAGAGAGACTTGAAAATTACAAAAACGAAGAAAAATTTGCTAAAGTAGAAATAGCAAAACATTGTGTTTTAAAAACCTTTAAGGAGCGCAAAGAAAAAGGGGAATTTACTGGAAAATATGGAAAGAAAAATAATAATGTAGAATCGCAGGCGGTTTTAAAACTTTTTGAACCAAAACAAAATTATGAAAAAATTGCGAAAAAGAAGTTATCCATACGAGAAAAACGAAGTTTATAAATGTAGGACATTCATAAAGTAGGCACGGGATCGCTTAATCATATTAAAGATGGGTGTAGAGGTGAAGTAAAAAATTTGTACTGCCCCCGATTGCTAAGAGCAAAAAAAGGGAGAATTCAGTCCCTGGTTAACGGTGATTGTTTTATCTCTTTTTGTTCAAATTCCACTGGTGTCATATATCCTGAAGGTGAATGGTGATTGTCATAACTGGTAGATAACTGCTTGATTCCCGGAATAGATGGTTCTTTCATCAATTTCCCTGATGTCGGCTGTGACCCATTATCACTGACAAAAGACAAAATGCATCGTTACTTAATGGGTAGTAGTATAATTTTCTCTTTTTTCAAAATCCCTCCACTCGTTTCCCCCCTTTTCAAAATCGCCCTTTTGTTTTCCCCCTTTACAAATACCTTCTTTAATTCTCCCCCTTTTCAAAAGGTGGAGGACTAAGGGGGATTTCATTAAATCTCCCCCAGCCCCTCTTTTATAAAGAGGGGGGTTGAATGGGGATTGGTAAAGGAAGGAGACCTGAAGTTGGCGGGGGGATTCAGTTGAAGGGAAATTTTGTAAAAAAGGAGACCTGGCATTTCCTTGCGTATTCATAATGTCCTTGACAGATTAGCAAATTTCAAGGAAAATTGTTTGTACCATGGACATAAAAGATTATGCAAAATCAGGCATAGAAGAAATTCTTGTGACTTCATCAATAGATGGCTCCAGAGAACCATCACTTCTGTGGCGATGTGAAGAACAACCTGCTCCACTACTTGTTGGTCTTCACACCTGGAGCGCTGACAGGCATAACCAGGTTGATACTTTTTTTCCTTTAGCCAGAAAACACTCGTGGCATCTTCTTTTGCCTGAATTTCGTGGACCAAATCTGAACACAAATCCACGTGCTACCTCTGCCTGCGCAAGTACACTTGCAATGCAGGATGTGATAGATGCCATAGAAATGGTCTGTTCGATGGTCAGAGTTGACCAATCGCGCATATTTCTTATTGGTGGAAGTGGTGGTGGGCATATGGCGTTGATGCTGGCTGGTTATAAACCTGCATTGTGGTGTTCTGTTGCTTCTTTTTGCGGAATTACTGATTTGAAGGCATGGCATTCAGAAAATCCGTCTTATACCCCGCATATTGAAGCATGCTGCGGTGGAAAACCAGATGAAAAATCAGATGAATATGCGAAAAGGTCTCCAGTCAGTTATGCCATTGAAATAGCAAAATGCAGGGAAGTGTATATTTACCATGGAAAATTTGACCGCTCTGTTCCATTCACTCATGGTTTGAATCTTTTTAACAAAATTTGCTCCATCAATCCTCAGGCACATGTTTTCCTTGAAATTTTTGATGGCGGTCATGATATGATTATTGAAAAAGCAGAAAGCCAGTTTCTCAAGGCAGGAAAAACAGCGAAAGTCATTTCAGGTTAAGTGTCTCTGTTTGTCTCAAATCCAGGTCCACCTGCTGCAACAAAACCATCGCTTTGTCCTGAGGCATGTTTTGAAACCCAGAATGAGAAAAACTGTCCATTTTTTACGTAGAATTTGAATTTGACAGGCATTGTTACTGAAGAAATTTTGTCGGCGTTTTTCCATCTCACCTGGATTGACGTGGAATCGCAACAAACTGGCACGCAGTTGTCTTTTGAAAATGGCTCAATTACATGATTGTTTTCATCAAGAACTTCAACCTTTAATTCTCCATTTTTTGTATTTACATTGACAAAAAGGTACTTACCAGAAAATACCAGTTTTCTCGTCAGAAGTGTTGCTTGTTTTTCATCAGCATCCATTGAAGCAAATCCATCCCTTCTTAAAATCGCAAGTCCTGTAGTGCACACTCCTGATTTTGATGTACCTGGTACTCCCTTGCGAGCAC
>Ga0209204_1004051_pt1 | contig 10268 bp, 7 predicted proteins | sample AD_JPNMR2_MetaG_FD_184425 | JGI IMG/M metagenome (GOLD analysis project Ga0209204, IMG submission 184425) | Active sludge microbial communities of municipal wastewater-treating anaerobic digesters from Japan - AD_JPNMR2_MetaG (SPAdes) (version 2) | ecosystem: Engineered > Bioreactor > Anaerobic >... | reverse complement strand
GGAACATCTGGCAATTCATCCCGGGTTACAACACGACTGATACGAGTCATAGGATCCTAAAACGCGACGGAACCGGAACCATTGCGGATGTAATGGCATCCGGATCGTATGAGGAGATCACGTCACCAATACCGCTGAACGGGGTTAACAACATATCAGGAACTGATGCAGGAGCATACTGTCATGGATATGTATCAGCATTTGCGAGAGATTCAGGAAACATTCTGGGACCTATGTTTGTACCGGGTGCGTTGGCAGGCGCCTCGAATACGTACCTGACTGATTATTTTTATTCTCATCAGTCTGGCATCAGCCAGACGGGTGTCCTGATGGCCGGTGGTTATTGGAATAGTGGCGCGAAGGCGGGGGTCGGTTACCGTAGTGCGTATGATGGGCCCGCGAATGTCGGTGGGTATGTTGGCGGGCGCCTAGAATATATTGGGTGATGTCATGACAGAATCAAATATACAACCAAATAAAATTATCCCGGATTTCGGGACATTGAAACGCGGCAAACTTGACATTTTAGTCAACTGGGACATTACCAGTGCAACAAAGACTGACGATATGGGCAACGAGTATACTGAATGGCAGTATGAGTCTGTCCGGCTGAATTGGGTGTTGCCGGCAGTCTTTGAGTCCGAGGCAGCGATTCAAGCGTATTTAGACGCGAATTATGATGAGGGTGAAAATATTTTGGGGTGGGCTCAGGCGACACGGGTGAACAAATCATCCGTAGGAACCTGACCAGATTTTACAATATTACAGAGGCAATATTATGAGTGAACATTGGAAAAACATCATAAAAAGTCGGTATGATGCAGGGACAATTGATCACGCAGGATGAGTGTGATGAGATTTTAGGGGCTGTGTGATCGTCAACTACCACCGGTTAAAACCGGTGGCTTGTAACTATCCTTAACAGGACGCTACGGTTGGCTGGTTGACAAGCAGCCTGCTCATTTGAGATATACCCAATTGAGCAATGTTTCTAGCAGCATTCAGATCGGCATTAAGAGAAAACTGACATTTTTTACAGATAAATTCTGATCCTTTTCGGTTAGATTTTTCAGTGTTTCCACAAACTGAACATTTTTGAGAAGTGTATCTTGGATCTATATAGATTACGATCTTACCCCTATCTTCTGCTTTATACTCAAGCAATTTTGAGAATTGAGCAAACGACCAGTTACCCAGTTTGCGATTGAACTTCTTCCCCACTTTCTTGGATCGTTTTATTTCCAGTTTCTCAAGAACAAATATTCCAAAATCGGAATCTGCGATCTGTTTGCTTATACAGTGATTCATATCAGTTACAAACCGAGTCTCTTTCTGCGAGATCTGTTTTAATCTTCGTTTTGCAGATCGAGTGCCTTTCTGTTGAAGTTTCCTTCTCAGGTACTGATATCTTCCTTTCACTGATCGAAGTTTTTTCGAGTTAAAAAAACCGTTATCGGAAGTAACAACCGGATTAATGATTCCTCTATCTATCCCCAATACTTTTGAATTTTCACATTTCTGAATCGGATTAAACTCGAAATTCAGGACCAGTTTAATCTTATCGTTCTGACAAGACATGGTTGCTGCACAGAGTTTTCCTGATCCATACTTCTGAAAATATTTGGGGATATTCAGATCAAATCTGTATCTTCCTGCAATAGTTGAGAGAGATACTTTTGATCCATCTGCAGATACAGATATTGTACGAGCGTTATATCGAATGCCTGAAAATGTCTTCTTTTTCGGAAACCGTTTGAGTTTTTCCCGCTTTAGCATATCTGCTGCTTGATCTCTTGCAGCACATACTAAAGAAGATTGGAGATCTGGATATCTGGTTCTAATATCTTCGTATGTTGCTTTGTGAATTTTCGACTTGTTATAAGTCTTATTTCCAAATCCCCATTTCAAACAATCGTTACATGCAGAGTTATACTGAACGATAGTATCCACTAAATCGTCTGATTTCGGGATCCAGATCGTTACTGATCTCTGCATGCATAATCATATGTTCTACAAAAACAAATACCTTATGGTATGGAAAAGAAAATCTCGTCTGCTGTATATCTGATCAATTATCATTTTGTATGGTGTCTGAAATACCGGAAACCTATTTTAATTCAGCATATAGCGGAAGAACTCGAAAAAACAATTAGAACAATATGCCTAACTAAAAACTGGGATATCCTTGAACTCAAGATCGTGCCAGATCATATTCATTTGTTTCTTTCAACTCCCCCATACGAAAGCCCTACCGGAGTTATTAAGATTTTAAAAGGGGTTTCGGCTAAACGATTATATTCCGTTTATCCTGAATTGAGAACCATGTTTAGGATCTCTTCCCGGCTAATCCCTGTGACTTTAGTCATAGGATACAGCCGGGGGATATCATAAGATACATTTAAACATTTTAAAAGACCATATGTATTATAATGAGTAAGCAGGAACATTGGATATCAGCAAGAGGCTGTGTTTACAATGTTTATTATCATCTCGTATGATCTACCAAATACCGTAGAAAAGTCATATCAGATGATGTTGAAGCGTATCTTAAACAGTTACATTTAATGATCTCTGATGAATGGGATTTTGTAATAGTTGATCAGGAGATTATGCCAGATCATGTGCATTTGTTTATTAATTCTCATCCGAAACATGCGCCATCCGATCTGGTTAAAGTCTTGAAAGGAATCACCGCAAAGAAAGTATTTGAGAAGTTCCCAAATATCAAATCTCAAATGTGGAGGGGACATCTCTGGAATCCTTCTTTTTACATTGGTACTTGTGGCGATACAACCAGAGATGTGATTGAGAAATATATCGAACTCCAAAAGGAGAAATGATGTTCAGAACCTACAGATTCAGACTGTTTCCGAAGAAGGGGCAGATAACTACTCTTAACAATCAGTTTGAACTCTGTAGGAAATGTTATAATGATCTCCTTGATCAGAGGAAACAAGATATTCAAAACTGGGGATCAGATCGAGGGTATTATGAATCCAAGAAACTCTTGTCTAAATGGAAAAAGCAGAATGGAATTTTTCAGTTAAAAACCGTTCATTCTCAAGTATTACAAAATATTTGTGAAAGGGTAGATAAGGCAATTAAGCAGTATCGTAAGAATCAAAAACAAGACAAAGAACATATTGCAGTTATTCCTAGATTCAAAGGCAAGAGAGGATTACACTCAATAACATATCCAGAATACGGCAATGGAGTACGATTGGATGGAGCAACTCTCTTCTGTTCAAAAGTAGGTAAGATCCCTATCAAAGCACACCGGGAGATGAAAGGCATACCTAAAACCGTTACTATTGTCAAGTCAAGAACAGATAAATGGTATGCTTGTATTACTTGTGAAGTTCCTGACGCTGAGTCTGTACCGATCCAATCATCTGTGGGGATTGATCTTGGATTAACATCGTTCATCATGAAAGATGATGGATCTACGGTAGATCATCCGGGGTTCATTGAGAAGAGCAAGAAGAAGATTGCTAAATTGAACAATAAATTCAGGAGAAATGGATACAATGATAAAACAAGAAAAGCGTTATCTCATGCATATGAGAAACTAGCAAACCAACGTGCAGATTTCCTGCACAAAGTTGGTAATGAACTGGTTGAAGAATTTGATTTAATCTGTTTTGAAGATCTATCCATCAAATCTATCCAGCGAATAAGCAGGAGAGATGTAAACAGGAAGATCGCTGATGTCGCGTGGAACACACTTGTCCAATTGACAACTTACAAGGCTGAAAGTGCTGGTAAGAAAGTTCAACTGGTCAATCCTCGCAATACATCACAAGTTTGTTCTCAATGCGGTACCTATGTTCCGAAAACATTAAAGGATAGAGTTCATATCTGTCCTGAATGTGGGCTTGTCCTCGATAGGGATCATAATGCAGCGAAGAACATTCTCACTCTGGGGCTGCAGAGTGTGGAGAAGTTTTCTCCTAGATGCCCGTCACTTCAGTGATGGGAGCAGTCACAAAAGGATCTATTTGGAGTCCAAGTTATTATGTTGGTACAGCGGGTAATGTCTCATCTGATACTATTCAACGATATATTCAAGAACAAGACCGCAATTCCTCCCCCGGTTGAAACCGGGGGTCTCCTTGCGGAGGATCTATGAAAAAGTGAGGGTAATGGTTATGCAGAATTTTCAAAAAAATCGAGCGGATTGTAAGCATCTTTAAGGAGGTCATGCCATTGTTGGATAACTACAACACGGTCTTTTTTGATACCAAAAGAGATTATAAAATTGTTCACGTCAGCGAGAAGCCGGAGGTATGATGTATGACTACCCGCAGGAGGAGAAAACAAAACGATACCGATAAACGCCCGATTGAATCTTATGAGCATCGGGATAAAGAGCGCGTCAACAACTCGCCCGTAGGTCTCGTTACGCCCGAGACCGACCCCGACGCTGGCCAGAAGAAAAAATCCTATACCTACGACCCACACCTCGACCCGCAACTCGTGTGGGCGGGAAAGGCGGAGCACACATCCTTCGAGGTGCCGACCGTCTCACTCCATGTCCACGAACGCATCGAACCACGTACCATCATTGAGGCCGTGCGGAAGAAAAATGCACATAAGGGACAGGTGCAACTGGGTCTGTTCGATCTGGAACGCAAGGAACCCCTCCGCGAAGCGGTCGAATTCTATAAGCATAAACACGGTTGGAGCAACCGCCTCATTGCCGGCGACAGCCTGCTGGTGATGAACTCGCTTTTGGAAAAAGAGGGCATGGCCGGCAAGGTGCAGATGATCTACATCGACCCGCCCTACGGCATCAAGTACGGCTCCAACTTCCAGCCCTTCGTCAACAAGCGCGACGTGAAGGACGGCAGGGACGAAGATTTGACCGCCGAGCCGGAGCAGATCCGCGCCTTCCGCGACACCTGGGAGATGGGCATCCACTCTTACCTCACCTACCTGCGCGACCGGCTGCTCCTGGCACGGGAACTCCTCACCGAGAGCGGCAGCATCTTCGTGCAGATCAGCGATGAGAATGTGCATCACGTGCGCGAGTTGATGGATGAGGTGTTTGGAGCGGGGAATTTTGTGGCATTAATTCCCTTTCGTAAAAAAACGATGCCCCTCGGAACAAGCCTTCTCGAACAGATGGATGATTTCTTGCTTTGGTATGCCAAGCAGAAGGAGTATTGCAAATATCACACTCTTTATTCACCAATGACCGGCGAGGGCGATTGGCATTATCAATGGGCCGAGACGCTAGGTGGTTCAACCTTTCGCTTGTCCAAAGAACAGGTGAACAACCACTCATTACTACCGAACGATGTGCGTCTTTTCATGCTTAAATCTCTCGAACCTTCTGGTCCCATGCCTACAGGCATGTTTGAATATGAATTTCTGGGCAAGAAGTATGATCATCCTAAAAATGGTTATTGCACAACCCCTACCGGAATAAAGGCACTTAAGGTTGCAGGAAGGATTGCCGTTGATGGACGGCGGCTAGCATACAAACTGTATGTAGATGATTGGTCTGTTTCACCAATCACGAGCCCTTGGCAGGACACTATTGGGCCGCGGGATAAAGTATTTGTTGTACAAACAAGCCACGAAGTCATCCAACGTTGCCTCCTGATGACCAGTGACCCTGGCGACCTGGTCTTGGACCCGACCTGCGGCAGCGGCACCACCGCCTATGTGGCCGAGCAGTGGGGCCGGCGCTGGATCACCTGCGACACCTCGCGCGTGGCTTTAGCTATCGCCCGCCAGCGGCTGATGACCGCCGTCTTCGATTACTACGAACTGGCGCATCCCGAAGAGGGCGTGGGCTCCGGCTTCAAGTACAAGACCGTGCCGCACATCACGCTCAAGTCCATCGCCAACAACCCGGAGATTGACGGCATTTATGCCCGCATGCACCCGGCCATTGAAAAGGCGCTGGCAGACCTGAACGCCGCGCTCAAGGGCAAGCAGAATAAATTCAAGGTTACCACCGGTGGCCGCGAAGGGCAATTTGTGGACTTCGCCGCACCGGATTCAACCACCTTCACCATGCCTTCTGGCCAGGTAGTTAAGGCCAATGAGTTAATGGAATGGGAGGTGCCCTTTGAGTTTCCGGCCGATTGGCCGCAAGCAGCCCGCACGCCCTTCGAAGCCTTCCACGCCGCCCGCCGCGCCATGCAAAAAGAAATGGACGAGGCCATCGCCCGCTACGCGCCGCAGGAGACGCTCTACGACCAGCCCTACCTGGATCGCAAGAAGGTACGCGTGACCGGGCCGTTCACGGTGGAGGCCGTGCCCGCCCCGGCTGTGAAATCGCCAGATGAGATTCTAGAAGAGAAGCCACAACCAGCAGACGCTTCCATCGCCCGCTCGGGTGAGACCCTGCGCCAGGCCGAATGGCGCGATGAACTCCTGCGCACCGGTATTCGCGGCAAGGCCGGGCAGTACATCCGTTTCGCTCGGCTGGAACCGCTCCCAGGCTGCAGCTTCCTGCACGCCGATGGCGAGACGTTCCCCGGCGATGAAAGCGTCGGTTCTGCGACCATTAAATCCCCATCTAACAATTCGATGCGTGTTGTGGTCTCTTTCGGCCCCGAGCATGCCCCCCTGGAGCAGCGCCAGGTAGAACTTGCCATCGAGGAGGCGCAGAGGCTTGTGCCCAAGCCCAAACTTATCATATTTGCCGCCTTCCAATTCGATCCTGAAGCAGCAAAGGACATAGAAGAGACGAATTGGCCTAGCGTAACATTACTGAAGGCGCAGATGAATGCTGATCTATTAACAGACGATCTCAAGAAAAAGCGTGCCAGCAACGAATCTTTCTGGCTCATCGGCCAGCCGGATGTGCAAATGCGTAGTGAGAAAGACGGGAAGTATGTTGTCGAACTACGCGGATTTGATTACTACAATATCCAGACAGGTCAGATCGAATCAGGTAGTGCAAATAAGATTGCGATGTGGATGTTGGATACCGATTACGACGGCCGCAGTCTCTACCCGCGCCAGGTGTTCTTCCCAATGGCAGGGGAAGGCGAAGGATGGGCAAAACTGGCTCGCAATCTTAAGGCTGAAATCGACGAAGAGCGAATTGAGGCATATCGGGGCACTGTGTCACTCCCCTTTGAGGCGGGGGAACATAGGCGCATTTCCGTCAAGATCGTGGACGACCGAGGCATCGAGAGTTTGAAGGTGCTGGTGATGGAGTGATGCCGAGCACCACTATTGACCGCCTGATTATCAACTCGCCATACGAGGAGCCGCGGCAACACTGGCGCTACGACCCGGCAACCAAACTCTTTGAATTAACGGAGGGGCGCCGCCCGGCAGGATACATAGCCGCAACTCCTAGCTCAAAGGCCTTCGATGACCCTGGTCTGTTTATCGAAATCCCGCTGGTCAATACCATCCGTCCACGCCTCAAACGATGGCGCGAGGCCGGCTATCCAGGAGTTACGAGCATTACCAAACGCCTTTTGGAACATTGGACTGATCCCGAAAATTTCGACCGGCGGCGTTTTTTCTTTTGTCAGCTGGAAGCTATTGAAACGCTCATCTGGCTGACCGAGGCCGCTCCCTCCGAACACACTGGTATCGAAATTCCTGGCGATGGCGGGGAATTTATCCGTCAATGCTGCAAGATGGCCACCGGTTCCGGTAAGACCATCGTAATGGCAATGGTCATCGCCTGGCAGGTTCTGAACAAGGTCGTCAATCCGCAGGATACCCGTTTCTCCAAAAATGTGCTGGTCATTGCCCCCGGACTGACAGTCAAAAAACGGCTGGAAGTGCTTTACCCCACTGCGGAAGGTAACTACTATGAAGCCTTCGATATTGTTCCCTCCCCCCTGCTGGATAAATTGCGCCAGGGACGAATATTGGTTCGCAACTGGCATGCTCTGACCTGGGAAAGTGAAGAACAGCTGAAAAAGCGCAAGAGCGTGAATCGACGCGGTCCTAAAAGCGATGAAGCCTATACCCGCGAGGTGCTGGGGGAAATGGCCAATGCTCGCAATATTTTAATCATCAATGACGAGGCGCATCATGCCTGGCGCGTCAATCCTGAAGCACGTGACAAATATCTTCGTCAGCGTGATATGAAAGACAGCGCCGAAGAAGCAACTATCTGGATTGGTGGCCTCGACCGCCTGCACCGCACACGCGGTATCCTAAAATGCTATGATTTCACCGCCACACCTTTCGCTCCCTCCGGTAAACGCAGCGGCGAAGAGACACTCTTCGGCTGGATAGTCAGCGACTTTGGCCTGAACGATACCATTGAATCCGGATTGGTCAAGACACCTCGTGTTGTCATTCGTGACGACGCCGTGCCGGACGCCCGGACTTATCGCTCGCGGCTTTACCACATCTATAACGATCCTGATGTGAAAGATGATCTAAACCGCCGTGCTGAACCTCATGAACCGCTCCCTGACCTGGTACTGAATGCTTATTACCTACTTGGCTACGATTGGAGAGAGACTCTTAAGATATGGCAGTCGGTCGGTATGCCTACTCCTCCGGTAATGATCACCGTTGCAAATCGCGTCGAAACGGCAGCACGCATCAAGCACGCATTCGATAATAGGCGCATTCACATTGATGAACTATGTGACCCGGAACGCATTCTGCATATTGATTCGAAGGTGCTGGAAGAAGCCGAAGCAAAAGAGGAGCCCGTCACGGCTATTGAGAACAGCGAAAACGAGGAAGAAAAAGATGCATCATGTGAGAATCTTCCCCTTAAACGCAAATTAACGAAAGCCGCACGGGCCGAATATCTTCGGCAAATGGTCGATACTATAGGCAAAGCAGGGCAGGCCGGTGAAAAAATACAAAACGTCATTTCTGTCGGCATGCTTTCCGAAGGCTGGGATACCAAGACAGTAACGCACATCATGGGATTACGCGCCTTCACATCACAACTGCTTTGCGAGCAGGTAGTGGGACGCGGTCTGCGGCGCACGTCTTATGAAATCAATCCGCAAACAGGATTGTTCGAGGCCGAGTACGTTAACATTTTTGGCGTGCCGTTTACCTTTTTGCCGCATGAGAGCACAGAAAGCGACCCGCCCCTGCCGCCCGAGCCAAAAACGCTTGTCCAGGTGGATGCAGCAAATGCCGATTATGAAATCCGCTGGCCAAATATTGTGCGCATTGAGCACATCATCCAACCCAAACTTACGGTGGATTGGGCACATCTGCCTCCGTTGGAACTTGATGCGGCTAATACCGCCCGGGTTGCCGAACTGGCCCCGATACTGGAGGGTAAGCCGGATGTAACTAAAATTGACCGTATCGAACTGGAACGCCTTGCCGGAGAATTTCGCATCCAGCGCATTATCTTCGAAACAGCACGGGATGTTTTCGATCAGATTCAAAACGCCTGGAAAGGCAACCGCAAGGTTCTTTTCGCGCAATTGCTCCATCTCGTGGAACAATTCATCCGCTCCAATAGTATTCGAATCACTCCGTTGGTCTTCAATGAGGATGAACTGCGCCGCCGCCTTATTATTACCCTCAACATGAGTCGCGTCATTCAACACCTGCTGGATGCTGTCCGCCAGGAAAATACCGAACTTTTAGAGCCTGTCTTCGACCGCGGCCATCCCATCCGTTCCACTGGAGAGATGCGTGCCTGGTATACCGGCAAACCTTGCACGCGGACGAAAAAATCGCATATCAATGTCTGTGTATATGACAGCACCTGGGAATCCTCTGATGCATTCATGTTGGATAATAGCGACGCCGTTGCAGCTTGGGCCAAGAATGACCATCTCGGCTTTGAGATTGCCTATCTTTATCAGGGCGTGGTGCGCAAATATCGTCCCGATTTCCTCGTGCGGCTTACCAATGGAGATATGCTCATTCTGGAAACCAAAGGCGAGGAAAGTGAACAGGATCGGGTCAAACACCGTTACTTGGATGAATGGGTAAAGGCAATCAACGCTCATGGTGGCTTTGGATATTGGCGATGGGCGGTTGCACGAAAACCCGGTGATATTCAGGATATACTTCTACAAAGGGAGAACACATAAGAGGTTCAACCAATCCGCTGAAAGATAGATGACAAAGAAACCGATTCATCTGTATTGCCTCCGCCAATATGAAGTCTGGAGGTGGGAAATAAGAAATTCCATTTTTATTTGAAGGCCAAAAATCCACAGAGATGAAACATTACCTACTTTTGGAAGATACACCTTGCCCGATCCCCAGTTCAGTTTCACTCCCTGAGGATACTGAAATGATTGAACTGGGTTTTTCTTTGATTTAAATTTAGGGAATCCCTTCTTCTC
>Ga0209204_1004048_pt1 | contig 10273 bp, 9 predicted proteins | sample AD_JPNMR2_MetaG_FD_184425 | JGI IMG/M metagenome (GOLD analysis project Ga0209204, IMG submission 184425) | Active sludge microbial communities of municipal wastewater-treating anaerobic digesters from Japan - AD_JPNMR2_MetaG (SPAdes) (version 2) | ecosystem: Engineered > Bioreactor > Anaerobic >... | reverse complement strand
GGCTATGGTTTTTATCGATTTAGCATGATGGATTATATGCAATATGCTGCCGATAAATATTTTCAATTTCATGGTGAACTAATTTTCAATGGTCGAGTATGGCAAAAAATTCCTGTGATTAAATATCTCACGTTAAAAGAATTCTTTACCTTCAAAATGACGGTAGGCGATTTAAGTTCGTCTCATCAAGAAGTACTTGATTTCCCTTCTTATATTATTCCTTTACAGAAACCTTATTATGAAGTAGGAATTGGTTTTGCCAATATTTTGCATCTATTCAATGTGCAATCTATCTGGAGATTTACCGAAAATAAAGATTTAGTAACACCTAAATGGGGGATAAGAGCCAGTTTCAGAATCAGTTTTTGAATTAATTCGGAAAAAATGGATGTAAAATGAAAATAAAAATTATAAATAATTTTATCTTTGTAGTGACTATAAGTTATTTTTAATCATTAATCAAAATTTTTTATGAATCTCGAAAACTTAAAAATAGCCGTAATTGGTGCAGGAAACATGGGAAGTGCTTTGCTACACGGCTGGATAAAAAGCAAATCAATATCTCCTCAAAATATCAGTATAAGTGATATTTCAAAAGAAAAACTTGAAAAAATAACAACTTTTGAATCAGGTGTCAATGTTAGTTTATCAAATAAGGAAGTGATAAAAAAAGCAAATCAATATCTCCTCAAAATATCAGTATAAGTGATATTTCAAAAGAAAAACTTGAAAAAATAACAACTTTTGAATCAGGTGTCAATGTTAGTTTATCAAATAAAGAAGTGATAAAAAAAGCAAAAATTATTATTTTAGCAGTAAAACCTTGGTTGATAGAGGAAATTGCAGAAGAAATTAAAAATGAAATTAACTATAAAGAACAAATATTAATTTCTATTGCTGCGGGAATCAATTTTGAAAAGTTACTTAAAATTTTTGATAGAAAGGCAATGTTATTTCGGGTGGTTCCTAATACCGCCGCCGAAGTTTCTGAGAGTCTTTGTGCCATTTCCTCGTGTAATGCAGATAGTGAGCAACAACAATTAATAATGAATCTTTTTAATTGCATAGGTAAAGCTTTTTTAGTGCCAGAAAATCAACTGAATGCTTTTATGTCGCTCACTTCGTGCGGAATAGCTTATGTTTTTCGATATATTCGCGCAGCCATGGAAGGCGGAGTAGAAATTGGAATTTCTCCAGAAATTTGTCAGCAAGCTGTTGTTCAAACTTTAAAAGGTGCTGTAGCTTTGCTTGAAGCCAATCAAACTCATCCCGAAATAGAGATTGATAAAGTGACAACGCCGGGCGGAATTACAATTAAAGGTCTTAATGAAATGGAAGCTAATGGTTTTTCTAATGCAGTTATTCAAGGAATCAAAGCTTCTTGGTTGAAAGATTAAAGTCAATAATAAAATATAATTTTATCGCATTATGAATGAACAAATTAGACAAATCGCGTTGAGGTTACGTGGCTTACGTGAATCTTTGGATTTGACAATTTCTGAAGCAGCAGAAAAATGTGGAGTCCCTAAAAAAGATTATGAAAAATATGAATCGGGCGAAACAGATATACCAGTTAGCTTCATTTGTAAAGTAGCTGAAACTTTTGGAATAGAAACTACCGCTTTAATTTCTGGAGAGGAGCCTCGTGCACAAGTTTTTTTTGTGACTCGCAAAGGAACAGGAGCCAGCATTGAAAGGACAAAAGCTTATAAATATCAAGCTTTAGCCTATGGTTTTCGAAATGCAAAAGTAGATCCTTTTGAGGTAATGGTTGAGCCTAATAACCTTCCAATTTATTTGAATACACATAAAAATCAGGAATTTAATTATGTTTTGGAAGGTACTTTATTACTGGAAATTGATGGAAAACAACTAACCTTATATGAAGGAGATAGTATTTATTTCGATGCTACCAAACCACATGGAATGAAAGCGTTAAATGGTAAAAAAGTGAGATTTTTAGCTATAATTATTTGAAACAATTTACTGATGATATTAAAAATCATAATTTTTGAGATGAAATAAAATTTTTTTAAAAAAGAAATGCTTTCGTAAATAAGAAAGTGTTTCTTTTTTTGTTAAAATAAAAAAAATTACTATGATGTTAAAAAAATTTGTAAAACAAACTGAATTTAAAGATTTTGAAGATTTTAATAAAAATTTTCAGCTTATAGTTCCTGACCACTTCAATTTTGCTTACGATGTAGTAGATGAATGGGCAAAAACTAATCCTAACAAACAAGCTATGGTATGGACAAATGATCAACGCGAATGCAGAAAATTCACTTTTGCTGACATGAAAAAATATAGCGATCAAACAGCTTCATATTTTCAAAGTCTTGGGATAAAAAAAGGAGATATTGTGATGCTTATTTTAAAACGACGTTATGAGTTTTGGTTTTCCATTTTAGCCCTTCATAAAATTGGTGCAATAGCCATTCCTGCAACTCATTTACTAACTTCCAAAGATTTAATTTATAGGAACAATGCTGCCGATATAAAAGCTATTGTAGCTGTAGGTGAAGAACCAATTTTAACACATATCAACGAGTCGTTGCCTGATTCTACAACTGTAAAATTTTTAATTTCAATTGGACCAAAAGTTCCTGAAAACTGGCTTGATTTTCATAAAGGCATTAAAGAAGCAGCTCCTTTTATTCCACTTTATCATATTAATGAAAATGAAGACCCATTAATTATTAGTTTCACTTCAGGAACCACAGGAAATCCTAAGATGGTTTTATTAGATTACCGCTATCCATTGGCTCACATCATTACAGCAAAATACTGGCACAACTTACACGAAAACAGTCTTCACTTGACGATTGCTGATACAGGATGGTTAAAAGCTTTGTGGGGAAAAATTTATGGACAATGGATCGCAGGAGCTTGTGTTTTTGTGTACGATCATGAAAAATTTACTCCTTCTGCTATATTGAGTATGATCGAAAAATATAAAGTTACTTCACTTTGTGCACCTCCTACTATTTTTCGTTTTCTTATTCGTGAAGATCTTACTAAATACGATTTATCTTCACTGGAATATTGTACCATTGCAGGTGAAGCTCTCAATCCTTCTGTTTACGAAAAATTTTTAGAATTAACTGGTATTAAGCTTCACGAAGGTTATGGACAGAGTGAAACTACCGTTTGTATATTTACTTCGCCGTGGACAGAGCCTAAGCCTGGTTCGATGGGCTTGCCTTGTGCCCATTATGATATTGATTTATTGACCTATGACGGTCGTTCAGCCGAAGTTGGTGAACAAGGTGAAATTGTTATCCGTTTGGATAAGAATTATCCAGTAGGATTGTTCAAAGGTTATTACCGAAATGAAGATCTGACGCGTGAAGCTTTTCGTGATAATATTTATCATACAGGTGATTTGGCATGGCGTGATGAAGATGGTTATTTCTGGTTCGTTGGTCGCACAGATGACGTTATCAAAAGTTCTGGCTACAGAATCGGACCATTTGAAGTAGAAAGTGCCTTGATGACACATCCTGCTGTAGTAGAATGTGCTGTGACTGGAATCCCTGATGAGCTTCGTGGACAAGTAGTAAAAGCAACGATTGTGCTATCCAAAGAATATAAAGAAAAAGCAGGACCAGCTTTGATAAAAGAAATTCAGGATCATGTAAAAAAAGTAACAGCTCCTTATAAATATCCCCGTGTTATTGAATTTGTGGATGAATTACCTAAAACTATTAGTGGAAAAATTCGACGCGTTGAAATCAGAGAAAAAGACAGTCAATAAAAAGAGATTATATATTAACTGGAAATTGAATCTTGTGTTTTTTAAATATTTGTTAATCAATATATTATGCAAGTTGTAAACTTTTCGGATACGAATTCGATTCTTCATCATTTTTTGAAAGAAATTCGTTCAGTAGAGATTCAAAAAGACAGTATGCGTTTTAGAAAAAACATGGAAAGAATTGGTGAAATAATGGCTTACGAGATTAGTAAAACTATGTCTTATGTAAGTGAAACTGTCCAAACTCCTTTTGGAATTTCTCCTGTTAATTTGATAAATGAAAAAATTGTCATTTCCACTATTTTAAGAGCCGGACTACCTTTTTATCAAGGATTTCTGAATTTTTTTGATGGAGCAGAAAGTGCTTTTGCCTCTGCTTATCGCAAATATAAGAACGCTGTTGATTTTGATATTTACGTAGAATATATTGCCTCACCTTCTATAGAAGGAAAAACACTTATTCTCACTGATCCAATGCTGGCAACAGGTAGTTCGATGGAAATGACATACAATACGTTACTTGCCAAAGGAAAACCAGCTAAAATTTATATTGCAGCCGTCATTGCAAGTCAGCCAGCAATAAATTATGTCGTTTCTCATTTCCCAGAAGAAAAAACCAGCATTTGGGCAGCAGCTATTGATCCTGAGTTGAACGAACATTCTTATATTATACCTGGTTTGGGCGATGCAGGTGATTTAGCCTTTGGAGAGAAAATATAATTGGAAAATTATTAGGAAAAAATAAGAGAAGAAACCTCATTTGAAGTAATAAAAAAACTCTTTATCCTTCCAAAAAAGATAAAGAGTTTTTTATTAAATGAAACGGTCTTTTTTACGATAACTTATTAACATAAATAGTCAGTTTTGACTTCAAATTACTGGCTTTATTTTTATGAATAATATTTCTTTTTGCCAGTTTGTCGAGCATAGAAGTCACTTTAGGTAGCATTTCAGTAGCTGTTGTTTTATCGGTTGTTGTACGGAGTTTTTTTACAGCGTTCCTTGCCGTTTTTGCATAATAACGGTTATGCAACCTTTTTTTGTTGGCTTGACGAATTCTTTTCAATGCTGATTTATGATTTGCCATAATTTTTTTAAATAATTTGTTTATCTATTTTGTAGCCCATAGCAGAATTGAACTGCTCTTTCAAGAATGAAAATCTTGCGTCCTAACCGATAGACGAATGGGCCATCACTTATATTAAAAACAATTCCAAAAGAGGAATTGCGGCTGCAAAGATAATGTAGTTTTTTGGATTACGAAAGTTTTTACTTAAAAATCTTTTTATTCCTATAACAATCAATGCTTTATTAATTTGATGTGAAAACAAGTTGATATCTTAGCTCATCTTAATAAATTAATGGAGAGAGGTAAAAACTCTCAAAGTGTAGATTTAATTTCTGTTTCTTCAAAACTTTCAATGATGTCACCTACGTGGATGTCATTAAAATTCTGAATGCTGATACCGCATTCGTAATTTGCACTTACTTCCTTTACGTCCTCTTTGAAACGTTTTAATGAAGCAATTTCCCCAGTGTAGATTACAATTCCATCGCGAATAAGATGAACTTTATTAGTTCGTTTGATTTTACCTTCTCGTACAAAACAACCTGCAACTGATCCAACTTTTGAAATTTTAAATACATCTCGAACTTCGAGTGTAGCGGTCACCTCTTCCTTAATTTCAGGGGAAAGCATACCTTCCATAGCTGATTTTATTTCTTCTATGGCATCATAAATAATAGAATAAAGTCGGATGTCAATTTCTTCTTTTTCTGCCAGTTTACGTGCTGAAGAAGTAGGACGTACCTGAAATCCACAAATAATAGCATTAGAGGCAGCAGCAAGCAACACATCTGAATCAGAAATTGCTCCAACAGCCTTATGGATTATGTTTACCTGAATTTTATCGCTCGATAATTTAAGCAAAGAATCTGAGAGGGCTTCTACTGAACCATCTACATCAGCTTTCACAATAATATTCAGTTCTTTAAAGTTGCCCAGTGCAATTCTTCTTCCTAAATCATCCAATGTAAAATGTTTTTTAGTTCGGATTGTTTGTTCTCTTTGCAACTGCTCACGTTTTGTAGCAATTTCACGTGCTTCATGTTCTGAGGGCATAACAATAAAGTTATCACCTGCCTGAGGTGCACCATTTAACCCTAAAATCAAAGCTGGTTCAGAAGGTTTAGCTTCGGTAATGTGTTGATTTCGTTCATTGAACATGGCTTTCACTTTTCCATAATGAATACCAGCCAACACAATATCTCCTTGATGAAGCGTTCCATTTTGTACCAAAACAGTGGCAACATAACCGCGACCTTTGTCGAGCGAAGATTCAATCACAGAACCAGAAGCACGTTTTTTTGGATTTGCCTTTAAATCAAGTAATTCAGCTTCCAGCAGAACTTTTTCCAGCAATTCAGGAACACCAATTCCTGTTTTTGCTGAAATATCTTGTGATTGGTATTTTCCTCCCCATTCTTCTACCAGATAATTCATATTTGCCAATTCTTCTTTAATCTTTTCTGGATTAACTCCCGGTTTATCAATTTTATTAATAGCAAAAACGATAGGGACATTAGCAGCCGTAGCATGATTAATAGCTTCAACCGTTTGTGGCATCACGCTATCATCAGCAGCAATAATAATTATGGCAATATCAGTAACTTGTGCACCGCGTGCACGCATGGCTGTAAAAGCTTCGTGTCCAGGCGTATCGAGGAAGGTGATTCGTTGTCCGTTATCGAGCATCACATTATAAGCACCAATATGTTGGGTGATTCCTCCGGCTTCACCAGCGATTACATTGGTTTTCCTGATGTAATCAAGTAAAGAAGTTTTTCCGTGATCCACGTGTCCCATGACCGTAACAATAGGTGGACGTGGTTGCAAATCTTCTTCCCTATCTGGTTCCTCTTCAAGAACAGACTCTAATATATCCTGACTAATATATTGAACTTTATAACCAAATTCATCAGCAAGTATATTAATGGTTTCTGCATCCAGTCGTTGATTAATGGAAACAATCATTCCAATGTTCATACAGGTTGCGATAACATCATTCACAGACACATCCATCAAATTTGCCAGTTCGTTAACAGTGACGAATTCCGTTAATTTCAAAACTTTTTCTTCTTCTTGTTCCCGTTGAGCAAGTTCCTGTTGACGGGCATTTAGCATTTCACGTTTATCTCTTCGATATTTGGCACTTTTGCCTTTTTTGCTGGAAGCCGCTGAAAGTCTGGCTAACGTCTCCTTGATTTGCTTCTGAACTTCTTCTTCCGAAATGGCAGGTTTTATTGTTTTTTTAAGTTTTCCCTTGCCAACTTTTGGTGAAACCACTTTTTTAGGAGGTTCTAATGTTGAAATAGAAGTGCCATTGGGGAAAATTTTAGCTATATCTACTTTTTGTTTTGTAAAACGAGCACGTTTCTTTTTATGTTGTTCTTTAAATTCATCCAGTTCTACTTCATCAGTTTCTTCTTCGGATAACTTAATTATTTTTTTACTTTTTGAAGGAGCAAACTTTTTCGATTCATTCAGCAACCTATTTTTTTCAGCATATTCTTTCTTTTTTTGTTCCTTAGATTTTGATTTGGGACGGGTACTTTGATTGATGGCATCCAGATCAATCGTTCCTATTACGGTTAAGTTTGTATCTAAAATAGGATGAGCAATTTCGAAAATTTCATTTTCTTCTTCATTCTCAGCAGTTTCTTCTATTTTAGCAGTGAATATTTCTTCTCTTCCAATGAGATTTTTTTCTTCAACTTCATGACTGATTTGTTGTTTTTCAACTTTTTCTGCAGATTCAGCTTTTATTTTGGAAGATATTTTTTTAGGCTCAACAGTTTTTTCTTTTTCTTCCACTTCGGCTACAAGAATTTTCTCTTTTTTTTCAACAGTTGTTTTTTCTTTTTTTATTTCTTCTAATTCAATTTTTGGTGAAACAGTTGTTTCAATATTAGTAACTTTTTCTTTTTCCGGAATAATAGTTTCCGGTAGTTTTTCTTCTTTAAGTTGAATTTTTTGTTTTGTTGTGAGCTCTTTTTCTTTAGCTGAAGTTTGTGAAATAACTTCTTCCTTTTTTTCTTTTGATTTTTTTATTTGTTCTTCCAAATCAATATAGCCTACGGACTTTAAATGAGGCACTTGATCAGCAGGAATGGTTGTAGGAATCGTTTCAATTTCTTTTTCGGCTGGTTTATGATGAATAAAATCATCCAAGGCGACCGTTTCTTGTTTTTCTTTTAACTGTCGTTCCTGACTGATTCGTTCTGACTCGATTTTCAAGGCCATGTCCTTGTTAAATTCTTTAGCAAGTAAAAGAAACATCTCATCCGTGAGTTTCACATTTGGATCAGCTGTCAATTTATGACCTTTTTTTGCTAAAAAATCAATGGCAGTATTCATGCCTACATTCAAATCTTTACAAGCTTTGCTTAATCTTATGGGCATATTTTATTTCTTTGTTTTTAAAATTTTTTATAATGATTCTGCCGAATTATTTTGTTAAAAAATAGAATTCTTATTTTTCTTCTTCTTCGAATTCAGCTCTCAATACAGCCAGTACATTATCAACCGTTTCCTCTTCTAAATCAGTTCTGTGAATCAAATCGTCACGTGAAATAGACAAAACACTTTTAGCAGTATCGCAGCCAATTGACTTTAAAACATCAATTACCCACTCGTCAATTTCATCACTGAATTCGTCCAGATAAATGTCTTCTGTTTCTGCCTCATCCAGTTCACGGAAAACATCGAGTGTATAACCTGTCAACATACTAGCAAGTTTAATGTTCAATCCACCTTTACCGATTGCCTGTGAAATTTCTTCTGGCTTTAAATAAATTTCAGCTTTTTTCTCTTCTTCATTTATTCTGATAGAAGATATTTTTGCTGGACTTAATGATCTGGCGATAAATAAGCTGATGTTGTTCGTATAATTTATCACATCAATATTTTCGTTCCGAAGTTCCCGAACAATGCCGTGAATACGCGATCCTTTTATTCCTACACATGCACCCACAGGGTCAATTCTATCATCGTAAGATTCTACTGCTACTTTTGCTCGCTCACCTGGGATTCTGGCAATTTTTTTGATAGTAATCAATCCATCGTGAATTTCAGGAATCTCTAATTCAAACAAACGTTCTAAAAAAACGGGTGATACACGCGAGAGGGTGATACGAGGAATATTGTTCCTATTTTCAACCATTGCCACCACGGCACGTACCATATCTCCCTTGCGGTAAAAGTCAGTTGGAATTTGTTCGGACTTTGGCAAGTAAAGTTCATTTCCTTCCTCGTCGAGAAGTAGCATTTCATTTTTCCAGATTTGATAAAGCTCTGCGGTGACTATTTGTCCAACTTTCTCTTTGTATTTGATATAAATATTCTCTTTGTGTAAATCAGAAATTTTAGAGGATAATGTTTGTTTTAATGTTAAAATAGCTCTTCGTCCGAAATCCATAAAATCAACAGTATCGGTGACTTCTTCACCAATTTCATAATCTTCATCAATTTTTTGAGCTTCGCTGAGCGGAATTTCAAGATTCGGATCCTGAAAATTTTCATCAGCTACAATAGTACGATTTCGGTAAATTTCAAAATCACCTTTATCAGGATTAATGATCACATCAAAATTTTCGTCCGTACCGTATTTTTTTGCAATAATATTTCGGAACGATTCTTCAACTACACTGATTAGTGTGCTTCTGTCTATATTTTTCAGGTCTTTGAATTCTGAAAAGCTATCAATTAAATTAAGTGTTTCTCTTTTGGCCATGGTGTTATTTAAATCTTAAAATATATTTGGTTGTTTTTATTTCATCATAATGAAAAATAACATTTTCAGTTACTATTGTTTTTCTTTTGGAATTTTCGAGTTTTTTCATTTTTTTAATCTGTACAACAAATTCATTATTGGTTGCGTTCAAGAGTTTTCCTGAAAATTTATTTCCTCCTTTAGTCAGTACTTCTACTTCGTTCCCAATATTTTTTTCATATTGTTGTAAAACCTTAAATGGCTCAGTTAAGCCAGGTGAACTGACTTCTAATTCATAATCTTCTATTTCACGGTCGAGATTCGATTCGATGAATTCACTGAGACTGACACAATCATCAATAGTGACACCATTGAAAGAATCGAACTTTATTAAGATTTGATTATCTGGATTAACTTTCAACTCTACTATGTAAAAATCCTTATTTTCAGTAAATTTTTCTGCCAGTTGATGAATGGTTTTTTCGCTTATCATTTCCTTTCAGCATATTCATTTAATAAATGAGGGGACTTTTTAAGTCCCCTCCACAATTCAATAATTCGATGCAAAAATACAAAATATTTTATTTAAATCCAAAGAATTATCAGAATATTACAAAGAGTAGAGTCAACCAGCAAGTGCGAAATTATAAAAAATGTTTGAAAAACTCATTTTTAGGAGAATTAAAGTTTAATTTTTCTCGAGGTCTTCGATTCAGTTTGTACTGAATATTTTTGATATCCTCAT
>Ga0209204_1004032_pt1 | contig 10300 bp, 5 predicted proteins | sample AD_JPNMR2_MetaG_FD_184425 | JGI IMG/M metagenome (GOLD analysis project Ga0209204, IMG submission 184425) | Active sludge microbial communities of municipal wastewater-treating anaerobic digesters from Japan - AD_JPNMR2_MetaG (SPAdes) (version 2) | ecosystem: Engineered > Bioreactor > Anaerobic >... | reverse complement strand
TTACAGGTCGTGAGTTTATGCGGTTTGTTGCGGGTCTTTATCGGATGGATGAGGCGTATGCGGCGAAGAAAAGCGAGGAACTGTTGGAGCTTTTTGAGGTGCGCGACGTGGCAGACCAACTCATAGAAGATTATAGCCATGGGATGCGCCAGAAGCTTTCGTTTGCGTCTTGTTTTCTCCACGAGCCCCGTGTGGTGGTTGTGGATGAGCCGTGGGTGGGGTTGGATCCGAAGAACATCCGGTTTGTACGCAATTTTTTGAAAGAGAAGACGCAGGAAGGACTCACGGTGTTTATGAGCACGCATACGCTAGCGATCATTGAAGACGTTGCAGACCGGATAGGAATCATCCACCGTGGGAAACTGTTGCACACGGGAAGTCTGCCGGAGATCTTGGCGTTGGCGAGCAATCCGGGCAATTTGGAAGATGTGTTTTTGGAATTGACTCGGGAAGAGACCTGATGAGTCCGTTTCATGCCATGTTATGGGCGAAGTGGCGGGTGGCGGTGCACACGGCGGCATCTGTCCGTAACGAGTCGTGGCTAAAGATCGCTGTGGTGTCGGTCTCGGCGTTGTTATTGTGGTTTGGTGCATTTGTTGCGTTTCGAGAGGGTTTTGAGTGGCTTCGACGTTTTGATGTGTCTCCGGGGAAAGGCTTCGTGGGGATCGGCGACATTGTGATGTTGCGCATGGTGTCGGTTTTTTCTCTTGCGCTGTTTCTGATGTTGATTTTTTCGAATATTTTCATTGTGTTCTCGACGTTATATCGTTCCCGGGAGGTGGCGTTTTTGCTGCACACGCCGACGGGATACCGGGAGTTGTTTGTAGCGCGGTTTGTGGAATGTGTGATTTTCAGTTCTTGGGCGTCTGCCTATTTAGGGTCGCCGCTGGTGCTGGCATATGGGATCACAGCGAAGGCGCCGTGGATGTTTTACGTAGCTGCGGGCGCTTTCTATTTGCCGTTTGTGGTAGTGCCGGCGGCTTTGGGCGGGTTGGTGACCATCTTGTGGCTGCGCATCTATCCCGCGTTGCCTGCTCGAACCTTGCCGATAGGCGCCGCGCTCCTTGCAGGCGGATTCTTTTATTACGTGCGGTCCGTGCTAAATGCAGCTCGATTAGCCGAAGACGCCGTGGCAAGCGGCACAGGCATTGACACCTTGCTTGCGCTTTCGAGTCAGACGCAGTCTTCTTGGTTGCCGAGCCAATGGGCGGCGCACGGTTTGGTGTTGGCTTCGATGGGGCGCCTTCGGGAGAGCGGGTTTTATTGGCTATTGTTGGTGGCAAATGCGCTGTTTTTCACGTGGATAGCTGCCGAAACAGCGCGTCGGTTTTTTTACTCGGGCTGGTCCTGGATTTTGGGGCGGAACCGGATGCGACTGCGCCCCATTAACCGCGGCTTACTGAATCGCGTCGAAGGATTATTTCGGCGCTTACCGCAACCGGCGCGGGCGTTGGTGGTCAAGGATGTCAAACTGTTTTGGCGCGATGCCACGCAATGGACACAGTTCACCGTATTTTTTGGGATTATGGCGGTGTATGCGGCGACCTTGCGCAACCGGGCGGTGCCGGAATATGAACATTATCGGACTTGGATAGCTGCTATGAACATTGGGGCGAGTACATTAATACTTGCCACGTTAACCAGCCGGTTCATTTTCCCACTGGTGAGTTTGGAGGGACGCCGTTTTTGGATTGTCGGGCTGGCGCCGTTAACGTTTCGGCAATTACTTGCGCAGAAGTTCTGGTTAAGTGTTTGTACCACCTCGGCGTTTACGGTGGGATTGGTGGTGTTGTCATGCTGGCGCTTAGGAGTGGAACCGTCCGCTTTTGTTCTCGCGGTGTATACAATAATCGCAGCCAATTTTGGTCTGGCAGGTATGGCGGTTGGATTGGGTAGCCTTTACGCGAATTTTCAGGAGGACAACCCCGCGCGAATTGTTTCGGGTTTGGGAGGAACGCTCAATTTTCTGTTGAGCATCGCCTACATCACGTTCTTGGTGGTGGGGGAAACGTTGATCATTCAGCGGCGCGCTTTGGGTATTTTGGGGGATGGGGCGCGATTTTGGTGGGGCTACGCGGGGGTGTTGCTGTTCGTGACAGTCCTGAGTGCTGCCTCGGTCTTTTTGCCGTTGAAGTTGGGACACCAACATCTTTCCCGCATGGAGTTCTAGGGGGCGGGCGCAGCATCGATTGAGGGGATTGCCACGTCGTGCCTGACGGCACTCCTCGCAATGACAGGGACGAAGGTAACGGACGTATCTAGCGAATGCATTAGTTCATAAATATTTGGCACTGCATCGAGGAGGTAGACGAAGATGCAGGTACACCATAAAGGATACCGGATTCGGGGGGTTTTATCGGGCTGCTCGGATCGGGTATCGTTGGGCTATGAGACATCCGGATTGTCATAAGCGACTTAAGATTCTTTCTTTTTTTGACAAACATAGTTTGGCGGCAACGCAAGATACTTTTGGGGCATCCCGGAGGACCTTGTATCGGTGGAAAGCCGCCTTAAAGGCGATGGGCAGCGACACCTCCGCGTTGACGCCGTGGTCCTGTGCGCCGAAACGAAAACGACGTCCCATGACGCCCACAAGATGCGCCTGGTACCACGCCGACTGGATGCCCGGGGACGCATCAAACCGATGCGGAGAGTGCGTAAAATGCGCCGCCCGAAGGGGTTTCAGGGGGAACCGCTTGAGGTCTTTGCCACCGACACCATCGAGCGGTTTCGAGACGGGTAACGGGCGTATCTCTTGACCTTGATTGACCCGGTGAGTCGGTTTGCCTGCGCATGCGCCGATTTCACCGAAATATAAGCGTCCTTTACCCGAGTGATCTCGCCAAGGGATACCTGGCGCGTTCTTGGAAAGGGTGAGTTGTATTGAGTTCGATCAAGAAATTCTAGCGCCGACCCTAGGGGGCTTACGAACTTTTATTCACCCAATGATTGGTGCATTCTTCATTAAGTCCAGGGCGATACCACAGATTTGAAGGTTCTTCCAGGAGTCATTCTTTCGCAGTAAAGAATTGCCTTGAATTTTCTGTCGGGGAGACCCTGAAATGAAAAACCATTGCGATCATTCGAATATCATGCATTACAAACAATCCATGTTTGTAAATTACAGATGGCTCCACAATCAAAACATAATCAAAACTCTGATATTATATTGCCGAACTTAATTCATAAATAAAACAAACGAAATTTGACTTAAGGAATTGTCCGCCCGCCTTCGATGAGCAAGCAGAAAGCGCTGACGGCTCGCGGGCAAAAAATCTCAGGGGAAATTAAAACTCCTAGAACCCCTCCCCCTTTTTTTCGGTCCGCCGAAAAAGAAATTTAGTTATCCACTAATTAAGCTCCAAATCTCCTAAAGAAGCGATCATTGGAAGTAAAATTGGTGAAATTGCTTTACTAACAGAAAAAATTAAGTCATAAACTGATAACTCATTATTGTGCTTTTCAGTTCCCTTTTTCTTTTCGTCTTCAGAGTGTTTAAGCAGTGAAATTCCTAATAATACCATTCCGTATTTGAATCTTGCTTCTAATAATCTTGGATCAATTTTAGTGTTATATTTTATTTCTGTGCGTAAAAATTTATTATCCATATTTATAAAAAAGTCATAACCCCCTTCACCTGCATCTTTAACAGATAATGCATCTTGGTCTTCTTTAAAGTGTAGTGACCAGCGCTCATCTTTTTTGGTTAACCTAATTATGTTTGGTAATGATAACCCCGAAGGTACTTTTCTTGTTTCTTCCGATTCTTCTTCTCCGGCGGGTAATCTTCTTTTACCATGACCACCATTAGAAGGTTCTTCTGGTTCTGTCACCTTTACAAAAAATTCATTATAAAAAGGTTCTACTCTAGAATTATCCGTTGTCTCTGTCCTGAAAGACAAAACATCATCAATTTTTACGTCGTTTGGAAGAGCAACGGTTAAAGTTGCTAATCCATTCCACAAATTTAAAGAAAAATCTGTTATCGTATGATCATTAAAGAAGATGGAAAACTGTCCAGGTTCCCTATCTCGGTTAAAATATTCATTTTCTGCATCAGTTTCAAAGTGCACTCTAAATCGTCTATCTATGGGAGCAATTTTTGGTTTATCTTCTGGAAATCCTTTCGAAAGTTTAAAATAAGTAGGAAACCTTCTCCCTTTAAATTCTGTTTTCGTTTTAACCTCTACTAAATTAAGAGGATTACGAATTCTTACCCCTTCTAAAAATAATTTAGAAAGTGAAGGGGATTTTTTTATAATGTTTTCCAAAATTTCAGCTAGCGGTTTAGAATCTTCTAATTTATCTTCTATTTCCTCTCTTCTTCTTTGTTCTCTTAATGCCCTTAAGCCCTCATGGTTTTTGATTAAATCTTCTAACTGACTTTCTATTTCATATCTAATGGGATTATCCCGCAGTCTGTCTCTGCTATTCATAAAAAGATCTTCTTGTATTCTTCTTTCAAATTTTGAACAATTAACTATCACCAAAATACTATCAGCGAGATAAGACATACCTACTGATTTTCTATCAAAAAATCTTTGTGGAATAAACCCATGAGCTTGACCATTTACTGTAAAAACAATGCCCTCATTTGTTGTGTATTTTTCTCTTTTACCTTTTTTAAAAGCATAAACAAGCACTTTCATTTCCTGCCCCATTATTTTCATTTCGCTAGAACTAGGAAAGTTAGGTTCTAAATTTTCACTTTTATCTTCGTCGAGCCTTACGCTCAAACCGGACATAACAATATGATATGAATCCGCGCGATAACCACCCCTCCTCTCATACATCGTTATTGGTAATGCTATATTAGGAAGCAATAAAGCGATTCTGTAATATAAATCGAATTTAACACTAGTTTTTAAACCGCCGGGGAGCTGATATTCGTACAGTTTAATAAAGGTACCATACTTAAATTTTTCAGAATATGGTTGAGGATATTCTCCGGGCAACAATGGTAAATCGTCGGCATCAAACATAAGTACTTTTCCGCTGGGCGCCAAATATCTGAAACTTGAACTTCTCATACCTTCTCTCGGGTCTTCTCTCCTAACAATTGTAAATCCCCATTTATCTTTGGTTTCATCGTTTTCGTTCTTGGCTATTTCTGGATCTCGTCTTGAAATGATTAGTTGTAAATTATGTTTCCTGCTACAAAACTGAAGCGCTCCCGTTCCTCCCATATTAAATTTTCCTTGTACGAATTGGATATTAAGTTTATTTTTTTTATTTAACGATAAAAAAGTATCAGGCATTCGTTGGGGCGTCTGACCTTCTCCAAAATCAATAATCGAATAACATGGATTTGATTTTTCACCGGTTGCAACTAAAAGTATATTCTCAGCCAATTTAGATCTCTGGGATGAATCGATACTAGACAATTTTCCATCATATACATTGAAATATTCTTTTAATGCTTCTTGAATGTTTTTCGGTGCTTTGGGGCTATCTGGTTTAATACCTCGACGTTGACACTCGCGCATCAAAACTGCATCTACTGAATTTATTATTTTTTCCACCAAAGCGGCGTCTGGACTACTTTGCTGATTTCCTATTGTAGAAAAGTTATTGGGGTTTCGATCATAATCTACCCATGCTGACGAGTCATCCCAAAAACCAGCTTTCTCCAAAATCTTTACAACATCTTCTTCATTTTCTGATGTTGCAAGATCAATACAAAGTCTTTCTATCTCTTGATTGGTCATAATTTAAATTCCCTATTTTTATTGGGGAAATGAAATTTCGCTTTTATTTCTCTTACCTCTCTCTCGATTTCTGAAAAGATTTTGTTAATCTCTTCTTCGGTATAATCATAAGCACTGCGATTAGCACAATTTCCAAGCACCTTAAGCCGCTTCAAAACTTCATTTGTTCTATAAACGGCTAACTTTCTAAACCGTTCTCTTTTTTCTGTTTGGGATGCCATATTATTTACCCTCGTCTAAATTATTGTTTCTGTGATAAGGATAGCATATCCTTATTTTATTGTCAATACCTTTATATCTGGATAACTACATTTATTTTTCGGGCAACGGGCGTATCTCTTGACCTTGATTGACCCCGTGAATCGGTTTGCCTGCGCATGCGCCGTTCCCTCAAAGAGCAGCCGGTATACGGCTGCTGCCTTAAAAGCCATCTTGTCTCTTCTCCCCAGTACCCCGCGCGTGCTCCTCTCGGACAACGGCTCAGAGTTCGAACGACACTTCGCCGATACCGCACAAGCGTATGGTATCCAGCGTTGGTATACCTATCCCAAAACCCCTAAAATGAATGCCCACTGCGAACGGTTCAACCGCACCTTACAAGAAACTTTTGTAGATTATCATGAAGACCTCCTGTTTACGGACCTCAAGGAATTCAATAGGAAGCTCGCCCAATGGCTACTGGCATACAATACCGTCCTCCCCCATCATTCCCTGAACGGCTTCTCCCCTCTTCAATTCCTCATCCAACATAACAAAAAGTGCCAAAGGTACTGGACTTAACCAGCGAATTGACCGGGAAGGGGAGTCTTTGGTATTCTGTTAAGCCCTAGGTTGCCGGTGTAGCTCAGTTGGTTAGAGCAGTGGAATCATAATCCACGTGTCGGGGGTTCGAGTCCCTCCACCGGCACCAACCACCCATTTTCCCTTCCGGCTTCAGGGCGGATTTGCCTCTGCTTGTCATATGCAGTACACTCATTCCCAACGTGTGGATCAATAAGAAGGGCGCCAACATGAGGAACAGTATAGCTATGGTAACGCTTACGCTTGTTTTCTTGACGACACGGTCATTGTTTGCGGTTGCGATGGCGGAGAAACAGATAACTCATTCTGCAAAGAACCACGAGCTGGACAATAATGACAATTTTTCTCCGGACGGGCGTTTTTTGTGCTATGACACTCGGGAAACCGTAGGGTCTGGGATTGGTAATGGGCAGACCATTGAGATGGTGGAGATTGCGACTGGGAAAGAGACTGTCATTTATAAGCCCGCGGCATCGGTGACGGGAGAACACGCAGCGCCCGGAGTGGGGGCGGTGTCTTTTTCGCCAGTTGAGAAGAAAGTGGTGTTTATCCACGGGCCGTTGCTCGAAGAGGTCGACAAGCGAGGTTATTATGACAAAGCGAATCGTCGCGGGGCGGAAGTGGTTGCGGATGGCAGCGGCAAGTTGGTCTGGGTGGATTACCGAGATGTGGAGACGTCTCGGCCTACGTTGCCAGGTGCGCATCGGGGCGGCACGCACCGTCACGAGTATACGTTGGATGGTAAGAGGATAGGTTTTACGTATGATGACTTTCTTCTGCCGCAGTACGATCGGACGGTGGGATATATGGAGCCACGCGCGGATGCCCCGGGAGGTGCTACGCATTGGTTTGCGGTGCTTGTGCCTGTTGTGCCGAAAGAAAAAGCGAAACCCGGAGAATTGGAAAAGGCTTCTGGCGACTCGTGGGTAGGGCGTCATGGTACGATGCGGGCGTTTATCGGTAAAGTGCGCGAACAGGACGGGTCGTATCAGGAATCGTTGTTTGTGGTGGATGTCCCATTGGAGGTGGACATAACGACGGCGTATGCGGGCTCCGCTACGGAGTACCCTCGACCTCCGAAAGGCACGCGGATACGTCGGTTGACACACAGTTGGGCGGGCGGAACGGTACGAGGTACAGCGGAGGGGGACCGGATTGCCTATCTTGGAAAGGCACCGAATGGTACGACGCAGGTTTTCATCATTCCGTCCGATGGTTCTGATCGCGCGGAAGATCCGAGTAAACATCCCGTACAAGCCACGTTTTTGGAAAAGGGTGTAGACGCGGCCCCGCGCTGGCATCCATCGGGCAATTCGATTGCGTGTATTAGCGACGGTGGGCTGGTCGTGACGTGCGTTAAGCCGGGACCTCATTTTGGGAAATCCCTTTTCTTGACGCCGCATGGTGACGGAGCGCCGCGGTTCGCTTTCTGTTGGTCTCCCGATGGCAAACACATTGCTTATAACCGGCAGACGCAAACGGTCGATGAAGCAGGCAATCGGGTCACGAACTACAAAGGGGAAGATTTTACCCAGATATTCATGGTGGATTTCCCAGACACTGATGGGGACGGGATTGCCGACGATCTTGGTTGATGGTCTTACAAAACGATGCGAATGGATTTGGTCACGATGCCCGTTTTCTGAAAGGACGGGTCTCACTGCGTGGACGCGAACTTGTAGGAGCGAGGAATTGATTGGTCGGGCGACGACAGGGTGTCGCCCCTAAGTAATTCGGCATAAAAACGTTTTGTCTATTATCTCCGTATTGTCGTTGTGTTTTAGGGGCGCAACGCGTTGCGCCCTATCTATCCTGCTTCTTGGTTTCCCCCAAAATTCCTAAGGGGATTGCCGCGTCGTGCCTACGGCACTCCTCGCAATGACACCCTGAGACGTGGCGTCAGGGGACGCTGTGGAAAGTGCCCTTCCAAGAACGACTTCTTTTCAAGATTTTGCACCGAAAACCATCGGGAGCCCTTCGCGATGTAGCCGTACCTGGGGACTTCATTTTTATACATTGCCAAATGTCTATCAACGTACGAAGCCGTGCGTGACTTATCTTTTTAGTCCTCACTGCAGGCCTATTCGTATCCACCGTCGCCGAGGACTAGGGTTTCGGGCTACGGTTTGCTCTCTTTGGGTCTTACGGGGCATGCGGTGGTTGTGATACACTTTCCACGTTAATGTGCGTCAAGAATTGGCTGGAAATGCTGTGAAACAGGGAGATTCCAACTCGTCCTCAGGAGGGCGGACCGCTTCAGGGAAGAACCTATTTCGGGAAGGAGCGGCGTTGCTTCTCGTCCTATTGATCGCACTGGCAGTGCGTCTGTACCGGCTTGATGCCTCTGGGTATTGGCAGGACGAAGTCGTGCACCTGCTCCAATCCGAGATGTTAAAAGACGTTTGGTCCCATGGTGAGCTCGCATCGAATCACTTGCCGTTGTTCCCCACCGTTCTTGCGGGGTGGCGACTGGTGCTGCCTGTGGAAAGCGAATGGTGCATGCGGTTGCTTCCCGTGCTTTTTGGGTTATGTTCCCTTCTTGCGGTCTATGGTTGCGCCAGGATGATGTTTGGAAGTCGCGCGGCACTATTTGGGGCGTTCTTGTTAGCTATCTCTCCGATGCACGTGCACGCGGCGCGGGATCTCAAGGATGTGACGTTCATAACCCTGACGGCGATGCTGGCGGCGATTGGGATGTATCAGGCTGCGGTGCGGAATCGCATTCGTGACTGGGTATTTTATGGTGTGGCGGCGGTGCTGGAATGTTATAACGACCTGTTTGCTGCTCCCATGTTGCTTGCGCTGAATCTCTGGTTTTTGGGGGAGACGTTTGTTTTTACCAACACGGGGCGGTGGGTCATTGTGAAACGTTGGTTTGTTACGAATGCGGTGGCGGCGGTGCTGTTTCTCCCGTATTTACGTGTGGTTTTCATGCAGGCGCAAGAACGCTTGGTGCAGGCGGAGTCTTATTTGCAAGCGCCCACGTTTTGGTCGGTGGTGTTTTATTTGAAGGCTGCGACGTTCGGATATTCGGATCGCGATCCTTTGTTTCAAGCGGCGATGATATTTTACGCGGTGTTTGCCTGCGTTGGTTTGTGGTACGGGTATCGCCACAATTCCCAAGCGTGTCGACTTTTGGCGTTTTGGTTTATTCTGCCGGTTGGCGTCATTTATCTTATTTCGGTTGGATTTCGGAGTGTGTTTCTCACACGCGCGATGATGCAATTCACCGTGCCGCTATTCATCTGGTGCGGTTTTGCACTTGCGAGCGTCTCCAAAGGTTCTGTGAGAAACGCTGGGATTGCGGGATTTCTGCTTTTTGCGCTTATTCCCCTGTTGGATGACTTCAACGGTCGTTTCCCGTTGTATCAATGGCCTCATCGTCCGGGCGTACATGCACCGCAGGACTATCGACCTGCTGTTGCGGCGATACGGGAGAGGTGTAAGCCTGGCGACGTGGTCTTGCATGCTTCGGGTCGCAGTTGGTTTCCGTTCTATTGGTATGGCTCGAAAGACGCGCCCCAGTTTGTGGTTTCCCCCGATCCGGGTCTCGTCCAGCATGTTCTCGCCATTTTTCCTTCTTCGGTGCGTCGCCCCGAGTTTCAACCATGGTTTATGCGTCCGTTGCAGCCGGTCGCCGCGCAGGCAAAGCGGATTTGGTTTGTGGCAACGGATTGGGAGCGTGAATATTTGCCCGGGAGCGCGGGACAGACCTGGCGGTGGTTAGATAGCCATTTTGTCGAACAGGAACACACGGTGTTTGGTGATTACGACGTTTTCCTTTATAAACG